>BBPE01004812.1_pt1 | contig 13827 bp, 11 predicted proteins | sample 1344301 | NCBI WGS metagenome assembly BBPE01 (sample SAMD00019089, study PRJDB2971) | groundwater metagenome | isolation source: The Cedars highly-alkaline
TTTCCATGGCCAAAACCTCCGTAGGTAAACCCTATCTGCGCAGGCATTGTTCGTGCCAGAAATGTGTGCATGCGGTAGGCCCAATGGGAGAGGGCGGGGGTGGGGGCAGCCCCAGCCCACACCTGTCCCGGGCAGCAGGCTTCATGCGCTTTACCGGGCTGGAGCCGTCCGTCCTGTGCCCGATCTCCATGACCTGCGCGGTCACGCCCGCGCTCAAGGACAACCCCGCGCGAGTTTCTGCATGGAAAGAATCAATGTTCACAATGCGGAATGCATCGGCGTTGCGCTGCAAAGAAATTTCTCATGGCGACAGAAAAAAATTCCGAATGATGAAATTATTTTCCAGTTGCTTGTTTTCAAAGCAGAAAATTTTTGTCTTATATAAGACATAAGAGCTTTCAAAAGACATGGTCAAGACGTAAAGTGACTGCAGCAGCAGTGCCTGTGCAGAGCCCGGCGGCCTGTCCATTTTTTTAACCAGAAGGAGTCCACTCATGTCCCAATCTCTGACCGAACAACTCAGCCGTGCCCAACAGATCGAAGCCCTGGAAAAAGACTGGGCGACCAACCCGCGCTGGAAGGGTGTCAAGCGCGGCTACAGCGCCGCCGATGTGGTGCGTCTGCGCGGCAGCATGCAAATCGAGCACACGCTGGCCAAGCGCGGCGCTGAAAAGCTGTGGGACAAGGTCAACGGCGGCGCCAAGAAAGGCTACGTCAACGCCTTCGGCGCCATTACCGCCGGTCAGGCCATGCAGCAGGCCAAGGCCGGTCTGGAAGCGGTCTATCTGTCGGGCTGGCAGGTGGCGGCCGACGGCAACACCAGCGAAACCATGTACCCCGACCAGTCGCTCTACGCCTACGACTCGGTGCCGACCATGGTGCGCCGCATCAACAACACCTTCAAGCGCGCCGATGAAATTCAGTGGGGTCGTGGCATCGAACCGGGTTCGCCCGAGTTCATCGACTACTTTCTGCCCATCGTCGCCGACGCCGAAGCCGGTTTCGGCGGTGTGCTCAACGCTTTCGAGCTGATGAAGAACATGATCGCCGCCGGTGCCGCTGGCGTTCACTTCGAAGACCAATTGGCCGCCGTGAAGAAGTGCGGCCACATGGGTGGCAAGGTGCTGGTGCCGACGCAAGAAGCCTGCGAGAAGCTGATTTCTGCCCGCTTCGCCGCTGACGTCATGGGGGTGTCGACCATCGTGCTGGCGCGCACCGACGCCGAAGCCGCCAACCTGATCACCAGCGACCACGACGCCAACGACAAACCCTTCCTGACCGGTGAGCGCACGCAAGAAGGTTTCTTCCGGGTCAAGAACGGCCTGGAGCAGTCGATCAGCCGCGGCATCGCCTACGCGCCCTACGCCGATCTGGTGTGGTGCGAAACCGGCGTGCCCGACATCGGGTTTGCCCGCGAATTCGCCCAGGCCGTGCACGCCGCCTGCCCGGGCAAGCTGCTGTCGTACAACTGCTCGCCTTCCTTCAACTGGAAGAAAAACCTCAACGACTCGCAAATCGCGACGTTCCAGGAAGACCTGGCGGCACTGGGCTACAAGTACCAGTTCATCACACTGGCCGGCATTCACATCAACTGGTTCAACACCTTCCAGTTTGCCCACGCCTACGCCCGCGGCGAAGGCATGAAGCACTACGTCAACATGGTGCAAGAGCCGGAATTTGCCGCCCGCGAGAAGGGCTACACCTTCGTGTCGCACCAGCAAGAAGTCGGTGCCGGCTACTTTGACGACGTGACCACGGTGATTCAAGGCGGCTCGTCCTCCGTCAAAGCCCTGAGCGGCTCGACCGAAGAAGAGCAGTTCCACTGAGGCGCCGTGCCGGCGCCTGGCAACAGGTGCCGGTATCAGGCAGCGCAGGCAAGATCGGGCATTGCAAACCGGCAAGAAAACGGTTAGAATGCGCGCTTCACGACCAAATGGGCGGGTTATCACCGGCCCATTTTTTTTGGTTGAACGCTTTTATCGCTTTTACTTTCTCAGCACCCCAATCCAGGGCAGACACGACGCAAGATGGCTTGGCAGGAAACCGTAGAACAAACCGTGACCGGGCTGGGTTACGACCTGGTCGAACTCGAGCGTTGCGCTGGAGGTTTGCTGCGGGTGACGATAGATTGGCCTTGGCAGCCGCCGCTGGCTGGACAGCCGCTGGCCGTGCAGCGCTTCGTCACGGTCGAAGACTGCGAAAAAATCACCCGCCAGTTGCAGTATCTGCTCGAAGTCGAGGGTCTGGAGTACCGCCGGCTCGAGGTCGGCTCGCCGGGCATTGACCGCTTGCTCAAGGGCGAGCTCGATTTTGTTCGCTTCCAGGGTTGCGTGCTGGACATCGTATTGAAAGAGCCGATCGGCGTCACGGGCGCCGGCGTGGCGGCCAATCGCAAGAAGTTTCGCGGCACGCTCGAGCGCACTGCAGACGGCTTGGGCTGGCAACTGGTCTGGAGCGACGAGCCTGCGCTCAAGCCGGGGCAGCGCGTGAGCAAGAAGCGCGCTGCGCCGCCCTTGCAGGCCATGCGCTTCAAGCTCGACGAGTTGCAGCAGGCGCGACTGGCGCCGCTGGTGAATTTCAAGGGTCGCAGCGACCCGGGCGCGCAAGCCGCGCCATGAGGGTCATGGGTCGTTGCTGGCCGTGGCTGGATTACGGTTTTGAGTCTGAACAAAGATTGCTGAAAAGGTGGCGAGTGAAATGAACCGCGAAATGTTGATGCTGATCGATGCGATCTCGCGCGAGAAAAATGTCGAGCGCGACGTGGTGTTGGGCGCAGTGGAGCAGGCGCTGGCTTCGGCCACCAAGAAGTTCTACAAAGGCGAGGTCGATATTCGCGTCGTCATGGACCCCGATACCGGTGCTTATGAAAGCTTTCGCCGTTGGCTGGTGGTGCCCGATGCGGCTGGTTTGCAAAACCCGGACGCCGAGGAGCTGCTGTCGGACGCACGCGAGGAGCTGGCCGACATCGAAGAAGGCGACTACATCGAGAAGTCGATCGAAAGTGTGCCGATCGGACGCATAGGCGCCATGGCTGCCAAGCAAGTCATTTTGCAAAAAATCCGCGACGCCGAACGCGAAATGCTGCTGAATGACTTTATGTCGCGTGGCGACAAAATTTTTGTCGGCACCGTCAAGCGCATGGACAAAGGTGACTTGATCATCGAGAGCGGTCGCGTGGAAGGTCGATTAAAGCGCAGCGAGATGATTCCGAAGGAGAATTTCCGCACGGGCGACCGCGTGCGCGCCATCATCAAAGATGTCGATCTGACGCTGCGTGGCGCGCCCATCGTCTTGTCGCGTTCGGCGCCGGCCTTCATGGTCGAGTTGTTTCGGCAGGAAGTGCCCGAGGTCGAGCAAGGCCAGTTGGAGATCAAGGCTTGTGCCCGTGATCCTGGCTCACGCGCCAAGATTGCCGTACATACGATGGACAAGCGCATCGACCCGATTGGCACCTGCGTCGGGGTGCGCGGCTCGCGCGTCAACGGTGTGACCAACGAGCTGGCCGGCGAACGGGTGGACATTGTGCTCTGGAGCGAAGACCCGGCGCAGTTCGTGATTGGCGCGCTGGCACCGGCCAATGTGCAGTCGATCATGGTCGACGAGGAGCGCCACGCCATGGACGTGGTGGTGGACGAGGAAAATCTCGCCATTGCCATTGGCCGCGGCGGGCAAAACGTCCGCCTGGCGTCTGAATTGACCGGCTGGCGCATCAATATCATGACCGTTGACGAGTCGGCGCAGAAGCAAAACGCCGAGGCGCAAGGCATTCGCACGCTTTTCATGGCCAAACTCGACGTCGATCAAGAAATTGCCGACATCCTGATTGAAGAAGGCTTCACCAGTCTGGAGGAGGTGGCTTATGTGCCCCTGCAGGAAATGCTGGAGATCGAGTCTTTCGACGAGGAAACCGTCAACGAGCTGCGCAGCCGCGCCAAGGACGTTTTGTTGACGATGGAGATTGCCCGCGAAGAAAGCGTCGGGGATGTGTCGCAGGACTTGCGCGACCTCCAAGGCGTGACGCCCGAATTGGTGGCCAAGCTGGCCGACGGCGGCATTCACACCCGCGATGAATTGGCCGACTTGTCCAGCGACGAGTTGACCGACATCACCGGGCAAACTTCAGAAGAAGCCACCGCGCTGATCATGCAAGCTCGCGCCCACTGGTTCAGCGCCGACCCGGCGCAGCCTTCGGTCTGAGCGTATCAGGGCCCTCGCGGAGAAAACAAACCATGACCAGTACCACCGTTGCCGAATTGGCCGCCGAGCTGAACAAGCCCACTTCATTGTTGCTGGAGCAACTCAGCGCCTCCGGTGTGCCGAAAGTATCGGGTGCCGATCGGCTGACCGATTCTGACAAGCAGATGCTGCTGGAGCACCTCAAGTTCAGCCACGGCACCGCCAGCGGTGAGCGCAAGAAAATCACCCTGGTGAAGAAGTCGACCTCGGAGATCAAACAGGCCGACGCCACTGGGCGCTCGCGCACGATTCAGGTCGAGGTACGCAAGAAGCGCACCTTCATCCAGCGCGAAGAAGAAGTGACGGCCGCGCCGCCACAGCCCGTGCCGGTTTTCAGCGACCCTCAGATTGAGCAGGCCGAGCTGGAGCGGCGCGAGGAAAATGCACGCCGCCAGGCCGCCCTGCTCCAGCGGCAAGAAGAAGACCTGGCGCAGCAGCGGCGCGAGCGTGAAGCCGAGGAGGCGCGCCGCGTGCAGGCCGAACAGGCGCGCGCCGCCGCCGAGGCGGCACAACTCGCCGCCGCAGCGCAAGTGAAAGCAGTTGCGGCGCCAGCGCCGCTGGCTCCGAGCCAGCAGGCGCTGGCGGCCGAAGCGGCCCGCTTGGAGCAGGTCAAGGCGCAGGCGCAGGCGCGCGAGTCCGCTGCCCGTGAGCTGGCCGAGAAAAACGCGCAGGCCAAAAAGGCCGAGGAACTGCGCGCCCAAGACCTGCTGGAGCGGCGCCGCAAGGCCGAAGCCGAGGCCGCCAATATTCGCGCCATGATGGCTTCGCCCGCCAAGACCATGCTGGCGAAAAAACCCGTTCCCCCGCCGGCACCGGCACCGGCACCGGTAGCCGATGCCAAGGCAGGCATCAAAGGCACCTTGCACAAGCCGGTCGGTGTGCCCGGCAAACCGGCCGCAGCCACAAGCAAACCGGCGCCCGCCGGCAGCGCCGGCACGGCCGGCGCCGGCAAAAAAGAAGTCAAGTCGGAGAACCTGTCTTCGACTTGGAAAGACGACGCCGCCAAGAAAAAAGAAATCAAGACCCGCGGCGACACCAGCGCCGGACGCGCCAACTGGCGCGGCGGCCCCAGGGGCGGCAGCGGGCGGCGCAACGACCGCGACGCGCGCGGCGACACGGGCCACGGCGGTTTTGTCGCACCGTCCGAATTCAAAGTAATAGAAGTGCACGTGCCCGAGACCATTACGGTGGCCGAGCTGGCGCACAAAATGAGCTTGAAATCGTCCGAGGTCATCAAACAGTTGATGAAGCTGGGCCAGATGGTCACCATCAACCAGCCGCTGGACCAAGACACCGCCATGATCGTGGTGGAAGAACTGGGGCACCGCGCCGTGGTGGCTGCGCTGGACGACCCGGAAGCCTTCACCGACGAAGAAGTGTTGCCGCAGGCGCAGCAACTGTTGCCGCGTGCGCCGGTGGTCACCGTCATGGGCCACGTAGACCACGGCAAGACCTCGCTGCTGGACTACATTCGCCGCACCAAGGTGGCAGCCGGTGAGGCCGGCGGCATTACCCAGCACATCGGTGCTTACCACGTGCAAACGCCGCGCGGCATGGTGTCGTTCCTCGACACACCGGGCCACGAGGCCTTCACCGCCATGCGTGCCCGCGGCGCCCAGGCGACCGACATCGTGATTCTGGTTTGCGCGGCCGACGACGGCGTCATGCCGCAGACCAAGGAAGCAATCAAACACGCCAAGGCGGCCAAGGTGCCGATGGTGGTGGCGCTGACCAAGATCGATAAACCCGGCATTCAGCTCGAGCGCGTGCGCGCCGAACTGGTGGCCGAAGCCGTGGTGCCGGAAGAATTTGGCGGTGATACGCCTTTTGTGGGCGTGTCGGCCAAGACCGGCGTCGGCATAGACGCCTTGCTCGAGCAGGTGCTGTTGCAGGCCGAAGTGCTCGAGCTCAAGGCGCCGGTGGACGCCATGGCCAAGGGCCTGGTGATCGAAGCCCGGCTCGACAAGGGGCGCGGATCGGTGGCCACGGTGCTGGTGCAAAGCGGCACCCTCAAGACCGGCGACGTGGTGCTGGTGGGTCAGACTTCGGGCCGGGTGCGCGCCATGCTGGACGAGAACGGCAAAGCCGTCAAGTCGGCCGGACCGTCGATTCCGGTTGAAATTCAGGGCTTGGCCGAGGTGCCGCAGGCCGGTGACGATTTCATCGTCATGAGCGACGAGCGCCGGGCGCGCGAAATCGCCACCTACCGGGCCGGCAAGTTCCGCAACACCAAGCTGGCCAGACAGCAAGCGGCCAAGCTGGAAACCATGTTCACCGACATGACGGCCGAAGAGGTCAAGCTGCTGCCCATCATCGTCAAGGCCGATGTGCAGGGTTCGCAAGAAGCGCTGGCGACCGCACTGCTCAAGCTCTCGACCGACGAGGTCAAGGTGCAATTGGTATACGCCGGTGTGGGCGGCATCAGCGAGAGCGACGTCAACCTCGCGATTGCTTCCAAGGCGGTGGTGATAGGCTTTAACGTGCGCGCCGACGTTGGTGCGCGCAAGCTGGCCGAGGGCAACGAGGTCGACCTGCGCTACTACAACATCATCTACGACGCGGTGGATGAACTCAAGGCCGCCATGTCGGGCATGTTGGCGCCCGAGAAGCGCGAGGAAATCATTGGCTCGGCCGAAATCCGCACCGTCTTCATCGCCAGCAAGATCGGCACCGTGGCGGGCTGTATGGTCACCTCGGGCCAGGTCACGCGCAGCGCGCATTTCCGCCTGTTGCGCAACAACGTGGTGGTGGTCAGCGGCGAGATCGAGACCTTGAAGCGGCTCAAGGACGACGTGCGCGAAGTCAAGGAAGGCTTTGAATGCGGCATCAAGCTGAAGAACTACAACGACATCAAAGAGGGCGATCAGCTCGAGTTCTTTGAGGTCAAGGAAGTTGCTCGCACGCTCTGAGCGGGTCATCGATATGGTGCGCAAAGCCTCCACCACCCCAAACCGCGGTTTGCGCGTGGCCGACCAGATCCAGCGCGATCTGGCCGAGCTGATTGCACGCGAGTTGAAAGACCGGCGCGTCGGCATGGTGACGATCAACGCGGTCGAAGTCACGCCCGACTACGCGCACGCCAAGGTGTTTTTCAGCCTGCTGAGCGGCAACCCGCAAGAAACCCTGCAAGGCCTGAACGCCGCTGCCGGTTTTCTGCGCAGCGGTCTGTTCAAGCGGCTGCACATCCACACCGTGCCGACGCTGCATTTTGTCTTTGACGACACCACCGAACGCGCCTGCGACATGAACGCCCTGATCGCCAAGGCGGTATCTTCGCGCGCCAAGGACGACTGAACATGCACCGTGCAGGGCCGTCCCAGGGAGCCTTGGCCCCCGCAGGGGGTGGCGATGCCTGCGCCGGCGCCGCGCGCGCGCCGCGCCAGCGGGCGCAGCGCCAGCCGCTGCACGGGCTGCTGCTGCTGGACAAACCGCTCGGGCTCTCCAGCAACCAGGCGCTGCAAAAAGTCAAGTGGCTGCTGCGCGCCGAAAAAGCCGGTCACACCGGCACGCTGGACCCGCTGGCCAGCGGCGTGTTACCTCTGTGTTTTGGTGCCGCCACCAAATTCAGCCAGTTGCACCTGGACGCCGACAAAAGCTACGAAACCGTGCTGCGCCTGGGTGTGAGCACCAGCACCGGCGACGCCGAAGGCCGCGTGACGCAGACCTGTGCGGTGCGCTGCACGCCGGGCCAGGTGGTCGAGACGCTGGATCGTTTCACCGGCCCCATCAGCCAGGTGCCGCCCATGTACAGCGCGCTCAAGAAAGACGGCAAACCGCTGTACGAATACGCCCGCGACGGCCAAACGCTGGAGCGCGCGCCGCGCCCGGTGCTGATTCACGAACTGGAACTGCTGGAGCTGCAATTGCAGGGCGACGCGCCCTGGTTGCGGCTGCGCGTGCGCTGCAGCAAAGGCACTTACATTCGCACCCTGGGCGAAGACATAGGCCAGGCGCTCGGGTGCGCTGCCCATGTCAGCCTGCTGCGCCGCTGCGCCAGCGGCGCGTTCGATCTGTCGCACTGCATCACGCTGGCGGCGTTTGAACAACTCGGCGAGGCCGAGCGGCTGGCGCGGCTGCTGCCAGTGCAGGCCCTGCTGGCAGGACACGAGCGCGTCACGCTCGACGCCGATCATGCAGCCCGATTCCTGAGCGGCGTGCGCCGCCGTGGCGACTGGCCCGACAACGCGCAGGTGGCGGTGTTCGGGCCTAAGCAGGGCGCCCAGGATTCGCTGCTGGGCAGTGCCCACATCCAAGGCGGCGAACTGATACCCGGGCGGCTGCTGAGCCCGATCGAAATACAGCACATTCTGCAAACCTCTGCCCACTCTTCATCATGAGCAAACAAATCCGCAACGTCGCCATCATCGCCCACGTCGACCACGGCAAAACCACCATGGTCGACCAACTGCTGCGGCAGTCCGGCACCTTTGCCGAGCACGAAAAAGTGGTCGACACCGTGATGGACAGCAACGCCATCGAACGCGAGCGCGGCATCACCATCCTGGCCAAAAACTGCGCCGTGAGCTGGCAGGGCACGCACATCAACATTGTCGATACCCCCGGCCACGCTGACTTTGGCGGCGAGGTCGAGCGCGCCTTGTCTATGGTCGACGGCGTGCTGCTGCTGATAGACGCGCAGGAAGGCCCGATGCCGCAAACCCGCTTCGTCACCAAGAAAGCGCTGGCGCTGGGACTCAAGCCGATCGTGGTGGTCAACAAGGTCGACAAGCCCGGCGCCAACCCGGACAAGGTGGTCAACGCCGCCTTCGATTTGTTTGACAAGCTGGGCGCCAACGACGAGCAGCTCGACTTTCCCGTGGTCTACGCCTCGGGCATCAACGGCTGGTCTTCGCTGCAAGAAGGTGCGCCGGGCGAGCAGTGGGGGCCGGACATGTCGGCCTTGTTTGACACCGTGCTCAAGCATGTGCCCGTCCAGCAGGGCGATCCGGCGGCGCCGCTGCAACTGCAAATCTCGGCGCTCGACTTCTCCAACTTCGTCGGCCGCATCGGTGTGGGCCGCATCAGCGCCGGCACCATCCGCCCGGCGATGGACGTGCTGGTGATGGAGGGCCCAAACGGCAAATCGATCAAAGGCCGCATCAACCAGGTGCTGACCTTCCAGGGGCTGGATCGGGTGCAGGTCAGCCAGGCCGGCCCGGGCGACATTGTGCTGATCAACGGCGTGGCCGACATCGGCATTGGCGTGACCGTGACCGACCCGCTCAATCCGGCACCTTTGCCTATGCTCAAGGTCGACGAGCCGACGCTGACCATGAACTTTTGCGTCAACACCAGCCCGCTGGCCGGGCGTGAAGGCAAGTTCGTCACCAGCCGCCAAATCTGGGACCGGCTGCAAAAGGAATTGCAGTCCAACGTGGCGCTGCGGGTGAAAGAAACCGACGAGGACGGCATTTTCGAGGTGGCGGGCCGCGGTGAGCTGCACCTGACGATTTTGCTGGAGAACATGCGCCGCGAAGGCTACGAGCTGGCGGTGTCCAAGCCGCGCGTGGTGTTCAAAGACATCGACGGCGTGCGCCACGAGCCGATCGAGCTGGTGACGGCCGACATCGAGGAGCAGCACCAGGGTGGCGTGATGCAGGCGCTGGGCGAACGCAAGGGCGATCTGGTCAACATGGAGCCCGACGGCCGCGGCCGCGTGCGGCTGGAATACCGCATTCCAGCGCGCGGCCTGATTGGCTTTACCAACGAATTTCTGAACCTGACGCGCGGCTCGGGCCTGATCTCCAACATTTTTGACAGCTACGAGCCGCACAAGGGCGACATCGCCGGGCGCAAAAACGGTGTGCTGATCTCTATGGACGACGGTGAAATTTTCACCTACGCGCTGGGCAAGCTCGACGACCGCGGCCGCATGTTCGTGCGCGCCGGCGACCCGGTGTACGAGGGCATGATTGTCGGCATCCACAACCGCGACAACGATCTGGTGGTCAACGCCACCCGCACCAAGCAGTTGACCAACTTTCGCGTCTCTGGCAAGGAAGACGCAATCAAGATCACGCCACCGATAGACCTGAACCTGGAATACGGCGTCGAATTCATCGAAGACGACGAACTGGTCGAGATCACGCCCAAGAGCGTGCGGCTGCGCAAGCGCTTCCTCAAAGAGCACGAACGCAAGCGCTCCAGCCGCGACTGATGGGCGTCTGGCCTGTGCACGCAGCGCGCTTGCCCAGCCACAACCAGGCGGTGCTGCTGATGGTGCTGGTGGCGCTGCTGTGGTCCATGGCTGGCGTGGTGTCGCGCCAGTTTGAAGCGGTTGGCCGCTTCGAGGCGGCTTTTTGGCGCAGCGCCTTCACGGCCCTGTCCTTGCTGCTGCTGCTGCCGCTGTGGCGCGCCCGGCAGCGCCGGCAGCTCCCGTCGGCGGGCCGGCCGGCAAGCCCCGTTGCCTGGTGGCAGGTGTTCGAGCGTCACTGGGGCCTGGTGCTCGATTCCGGCTCGTTCTGGATTTGCGGTCTTTGCTGGGGCGTGATGTTCACCGCCTTGATGCTGGCGCTGACGCTGACCAGCGTGGCCAACGTGCTGGTGGTGTTGTCGGTCGGCCCGCTGCTCACTGCGTTGCTGGCGCGGCTGCTGATCGGCCAGCGCCTGGCCTGGCGTACCTGGCTGGCGGTGCTGCTGGCCGGACTGGGCATTGCCTATATGTTCGGCAGCCAATGGCTGCAGCCGGCGGCGGCGCCAGCGGTGTCGGACCACAAGCTGCTGCTGGGCTCACTGGTCGCCTTTTGCGTGCCGCTGGCCGGCGCCGTCAACTGGACGGTGGTGCAGCGCGCTCAAATTCAGGGCCAGACCATCGATCTGGTGCCTGCCGTGCTGCTCGGGGCGCTGCTCTCAACCCTGCTGACGCTGCCGCTGGCGCTGCCCTGGGCGGCGACCCGCTCCGATCTGGCCTGGTTGGCGTTTCTGGGGCTGTTCCAATTGGCCATTCCCTGCGTGCTGGCGGTGATTTGTGCGCGCGTGCTCAAGGCGTCTGAAGTCTCCTTGCTGAGCTTGCTGGAGGTGATTTTCGGCATTTTCCTGGCCTGGCTCTGGGCCAACGAAACACCTGCCAATCCGGTGCTGCTGGGTGGCAGCGTGGTGGTGAGCGCCCTGGTGCTCAACGAGTGGTTGGGCTGGAGGCAGCGCGCCAAGCAGCCCTGATCGAGATCGCTCTTGCGGCGCGCGCCTGCGCGTCCAGTCGCTCTCAGCGCTGTCGATTCTTCATGGCCCGCTGCACCTCGCGCTGGCCCTCGCGCTCTTTGATGGTGTCGCGCTTGTCGTGCTCAGCCTTGCCTTTGGCCAGCGCTATTTCACACTTGACCTTGCCGTTCTTCCAGTGCAGGTTGAGCGGCACCAGGGTGTAGCCCTTTTGCTCAACCTTGCCAATCAAGCGGCGAATCTGGTCTTTTTGCAGCAGCAGCTTTTTGCTACGCACCGCATCCGGGCTGATGTGCGTGGAGGCGGTGTTCAGGGGGTTGATCTGGCAGCCAATCAGAAACAGCTCGCCCGTGCGGATCACCACGTAGCCGTCGGTCAATTGCACCTTGCCAGCGCGCAGCGCCTTGACCTCCCAACCTTGCAGCACCATGCCGGCCTCGAAGCGTTCCTCGATCGCGTAGTTGAAGAAAGCCTTTTTGTTGTCGGCAATGCGGCTGTCAAGGCCTTTGGTGCTGGCGGTTTTGCTGGATTTGGTGGCCATGAGGGCACAGGTGAGGACGCATGGCAGAACATGCAAGACCCATACAATAGAGGGTGAGGGCCTGGCGCGTAGATAGCACAGTTTGGCAACAGGCCAAAGACAGCTCGCGCTCAGCCCCTGATTGTATGAAAACCATTCACAAGTCGGTTTTGCTCTGGCACAGTGCGCACGAAATGTTTGCGCTGGTGACAGACGTTGCGCACTACCCCGAGTTTTTGCCCTGGTGTGAGCATGGCGAGGTGCTGGAGCGGGCCGAACACGGCGTGGTGGCCAAAGTGGGCATGGCCGTCAGTGGCTGGCACCACAGCTTTACCACCCGCAACGTGCACGAAGTCGACCGCAAGGTGTTCATTGAGCTGGTGGACGGGCCGTTTTCTCATCTGGACGGCTGCTGGGAGTTCACCTCCTTGGGCGACGGCAGCGAGCCCGCCTGCAAGATCGATTTCACCTTGAGCTACGCTTTCTCCAGCGTGACGCTGGCAGCGCTGGTCGGGCCCGTGTTCGACCGCATTGCCAGCAGTCTGGTGGACGCTTTCGTCAAGCGTGCCGACCAAGTCTACGGCTGCAACTGAGCGCTGCCGGGGCTGGGATGCAAGTTACCCTGATTTATTCCAGCGCGCCGCGTACCGTGCATGAAGCGGTGCTGGAGTTGGACGAAGGGGCGACGGTGGAGCAAGCCTTGCGGCAAGCCGGGTGGTTGCAGCGCTTTCCTGAAATAGGCTCGACCGATCTGACGCTGGGCGTGTGGGGGCGCCGGGCCGGGCCACAAACGCCGTTGCGCGCCGACGATAGGGTAGAGGTCTATCGCGCCCTGCGCGTCGATCCCAAAGTGGCGCGCAAAGAGCGCTTCGTCGCTCAGGGTGCGCGGGCGGCCGGTTTGTTCAGCCGAAAAAAACCGGGGTCCGAGGCGGGCTACTGAGTGCCCGCGCGCAGCCGGCGGACTGAGAGCATGAGAGTTTTTCTCCAGGCCGCAGCAAGCGGCTAGCTCAGTGGCTGAGAATTCGGCCTGATGACATCAGGCGATCTGGGTCCCTGATGGCCACTTCAAATTCCCCCACCTATGGCCAGTCAAATTCCCCTAGCAGCCTGTCGGACTCAGCAATTCAAAAACCCGACCGATTTTGAAGTTGCTTAAAAAATAGGCAATTTGGGGTGAATTCCCAGGATTTTTTGACTTTTTCACAGGGCGCATTCAAGCCCCAAGTGCAACGGGGTTGATGATAGCGGACCAATACGCCTGGAAGTCGAATGATCCTTCGGGGAGGAACAGTTCGGCAGGTGACTTCCAGCCCAGGGACTTGCGAGGTTTGGCGTTGTGGTGAAAGGCGATCGCATCGAGCTGCTCCTGGGTGTGCTCGCTCAGGTCCGAGCCCTTGGGCAGCACGCGGCGCAGCAAGCCATTGGTGTTCTCATTGATGCCCCGCTCCCAAGGGCTGTAGGGGTGGGCAAAGAACACTTTGATACCCGTTGCCTCAGACAAGGCCTGGTGGTGCGCCATCTCCTTGCCGTTGTCATACGTCATCGACAAGCGCATGGCCGCATCGAGCCGGTTGAGGGCCATGCCAAAGCGCTGCGCAGTGTGCTCGGCCGTGGCGCAGTCGAGTTGAACCAGCACGGTGTAGAGCGTCTTGCGTTCAACCAGCGTGCCGATCTGGGACTGGTTTCGGGCGCCCTTGATAAGGTCGCCTTCCCAGTGACCAGGCACCAGTCGTTCACTGACCTCGATGGGGCGCTCCTCAATGCTGACGGCACCGGGGATGAGGCCCCGGCGGTCGGTGCCCGCACTGCGAGGGCGGCGGGTTTTGTGGCCCCGTGGCAGCAGCGCCAGTATTTCGGCGCGCAACTCGCCGCGAGGCATGGCGTACAGGGCGGTGTAGATCGTCTCGTGACTGATG
>BBPE01002406.1_pt4 | contig 13824 bp, 13 predicted proteins | sample 1344301 | NCBI WGS metagenome assembly BBPE01 (sample SAMD00019089, study PRJDB2971) | groundwater metagenome | isolation source: The Cedars highly-alkaline
CGCATAGGTGGTGGCAGCGGGGAGCGACAGACAGACGGTCAGGAAGAGCGGTCGAGTTAAGACCGAAAGGGCGTTATGGCCGAGGAAAAGCCATCGGCAAACACCACGGCGGGCAAAGAGTTGGCTCATGGCTTATTTTTCTACCATGAATCGGGAAGCGGTCATCAGGTGATCCAAAGCCTGATCTATCCGGGGAAAGGTAAAAATAAAACCATGTTTTTTCAGGACTGCCGGGATTATATTGACCCCGTTCAACAAGACGGTGCTCATTTCACCCAAGAGCAGGCGCAGGATAAAGTCCGGCACGGGCAACACGGTGGGACGGCGCAGGGCCTGGCCCATGGCTAGAGTAAACTCTTTGTTGTTGATGGCCTGGGGGGCCGCACAGTTTACCGGCCCGGCAATTTCTGGATGTTTGAGCAAAAAGGCAAAAATCGCCGTCAAATCATCGAGGTGAATCCAGGGAAATGGTTGACGTCCCGACCCGATTCGTCCCCCCAGTCCCCAACGGAAAGCCGGGAGCATCTTGGCCAGGGCCCCGCCGCCTCGGCCCAACACCACCCCCAGTCGAGTTGTAACCACCCGGTGGCCGTGTTGCTTGGCCTTAAAGGCCTCGCGCTCCCAGTTAACACAAACCTGGGCGAGAAAATCATCCCCGGCCTCGGCATCTTCCTCTTTGTCGGTATCGTCTTTTAAGCCGTAGTAACCGGCGGCACTGGCATTAATCAGAGTTTTGGGGCCGCTGCCGGTGGCGGATAACATGGCATCCACCAGGAGACGGGTGGCAATAATCCGGCTGGTCTGGATGCTTTGTTTGGCTGCGGGACTCCAGCGGGTCAAGATGCTGGCCCCGGTGAGATTGATGATTGCCTGGGCGGCGGCTACCTCTTGCCGCCAGGGGCCAGGTTGGGTGGGATCACCCATGACGATTCCAACTTCCCGGGGTAAAATCGCAGCTTTTTGCGGATTACGAACCAGCACCTTGAGTTGGTGACCCGCGGCCAACAGGTGAGGAATCAAGGCGCTTCCGATAAATCCGGTGGTCCCTGTCAGCAAGATATTCATGCTTTTAACCTACCAGTATCATAACTATTTAGGTGAGGCCACCAAATTGGCTTAACCATGTCCCGTAACTGTTCAGGAGTGCTCCATCTTGGTTCATTTGGAACCTCGAAGCATACTTGTGCTATTTAAGAAGGCCAAAATGGGACAAGATGGAGCACTCCTGAGCAGTTACCCGGTATCTTCAGATTCGGTGACGATACACCCAGAGATGACGACTGAGTAAACCCAGGAAAATGGTGCCCATCATGCCGTGGCCGTGTTCTCGCCCCTGGGCAAGTAAGGCTAGAGCAGCTAACAGGGAGACTATCATCCCACGTTTAATCCAGCTCATCGGTGGCCAGCGCAAGAGTGGTTGGCAATGGCTGGTCTTAACATTTTTTGGCGGCTGCCTGGCTTGATGACTTGTTGCTTGGTCGGCGTCAGCAAAAAGGGCCAGGATCGCGGTGTTTTTTTCCTTTTCCCCGAAAAGAATTAATATGCTGCCGGTTTGCGGGGTGTACTGCAGTACGGCGAACGGAACAATGCTTTTGATCTTTCGGATTAACTCCTCAAGGGCCGGGGGTGCCAGAGGTTCTGGGTAGCGCAGACGGATGCGTCCGGGGATTGCGTGGGTGATGACCATTATTTGCCTCCTGTGGCGGGCGCCAGAGATTGAGGTAGAGTATAGGGACGAATGGCGTTGATCGCCGCGGCAATAGTCGCCGAATTGTGGAGCAGTGCCCCAAGGGCCGGCGATGAGACACCCACAAGGGCGCCTGCCAGCAAAATTGAGTTGACCCCGACGATGAAGGCGAAGTTGTAACGAATTCGGGAGAGGGATGCGGCGGCCAGAGCGCGCAGGGTGGGCAGGGCCATGAGGTTGTTGCTGGTCAGCACGATATCGGCAATGTCACGGGCCATGTCAGCCCCTTTATGCATGCAGCAACCTACCGATGCTTCAGCAATAGCCGCGGCATCGTTGAGCCCATCTCCCACCATGACCGTTATATGGCCAGCCTCCTTGAGACTTTTGATATAATTAACCTTATCATCGGGCAGAGCCTGGGCCATCCATTCAGTTACCCCGAGCTCCTCGGCGCTGCGGGCCGCCATCCCGTCTAAGTCGCCGGTAAGAATGATAACTCGCCGCACCCCCATGCCGCGGAGGGTGGAAATCACCTGAGCCGCTTCGGGGCGGGGGGGGTCTTCCAAGGCAAAGCCGGCGACCAGTTTACCCCCTACCGTTAGGTAAATAATGGTTTGTCCCAGATCTTCCCAGCGCTGGGTATGGGACTGAAGCGGGGAAATATCTATATTTTCGTCATCTTCTATAAAATGCCGACTACCAAGCAAGATACGATGTCCCTCAAGGCAGCTTGCTACCCCGTGGGCGGTTACGTATTCCGCGGCGAGGTGGTGTTCCTCATGTTCCAATCCCTCGATATCGGCCTGATGCACTACGGCTTTAGCCACCGGATGGGGGAAGTGTTCCTCCAGACAGGCGGCCAAGCGCAAGGCCTGGTGGCGAGTCCAACCGTTGCAGGGAACAATATCATGCACCGAAGGAGTGGCCATGGTCAGAGTTCCGGTTTTGTCGAAGATAAACACGTCGGCCTTGGCCAAGTCCTCAAGATGACGACCTCCACGCACCATTGCGCCCAGGGAGGTCGCCTGGCGCATGGCAGACAGCACGGCCAGCGGGGTGGCCAACTTGATGGCGCAAGAGTAGTCTACCAGCAGAACTGCCGCGGTTCGACGCAGATCACGGGTAATCAGGAAAACCAAAAGGGCCAGGCCCAAAGAGAAAGGGGCTAGGCGCCCGGCCAGACGTTCGGCCTGACTCTGGATTCCCGCCTTGCGTTGATCAGCATCTTCAAGCAGCAACAGGGTGCGACGCCAAACGGTTTTGTCCCCATCCTCGGTGGCCTGAATGAGCAGCTCGCCTTCTTCTAGTACTGAGCCGGCAAATACGGCCTTACCGGGGCGTTTTTCTTGAAACTTGGCCTCGCCGGTCATCAGGCTTTGGTCGACCATGCCTTCTCCTTGCTTAACCACACCGTCGGCGGGAATGAAATTGCCTTGGCGGACAACGACCATGTCGCCGACCCGCAGGGCGGTGGCGTCCACCAGCTTTTCTTGCTTGCCTTGGCGCACGCGGGCTTTGATCGCATGGCGGGCCAGGGAATCGGCCAGATCTTCCGCCGAGCGTTTTTTGGTCCAGTGTTCGAGCGATTCGCCGATAGCAAGGAGTATCGTGATCGCGGTGAGACTGCGAAAATCTCTGAGGATGATGCAGATAGCAATGGCCGCCGCATTCAGCACATTCACGTCCAAAATGCGATGCCATAAGTTACCCAGACCCCTACGCAACCTGGGCCAGGCTCGCTTGATGGCTAATACCCGATTCAGGCCCGAAGGCAGGAAAGGTTGCAAGGCCAGAGTAGCCATGATTTCCGTCATGCCGGGGGGTGTCTCTGATGGTGGCGACTTGTCCGGAATAGCGAGCAGACCGCCTCCCTCTTGGCTTCCTTTCTGGCCGGTTTGTCCCCGAGTCACGACCGTATCAAGGGTCAGCAGCAAATCGTTACGATTAATCACCCCCGGATCGTAGCGCACCAACAAACTCGCGGCCATAGGTGAAAAAAGGACGTCAAACACGCCGGGGGATGAGCCGACGGCCATGCCCCGAGACAGAGCAGCGGCCTCCCGACGGGTAGCGCGGAGTCGCATTCGCCCGGGCAGCTCATGAACGATGGTGATTACCACTGTTTCTCCCTTGAAGTAGCGTTGACGGCTGAAAGATGGAACGGTGAGGCCTATTTTTTGCCGCCGGTTTTTTGGGCGGTGGCGACTTTAGGGTCAGTATCAGCTTTGGCGGCTGTACTCGTTGCAGTCTCGGCCTCGACATCCCGCCCCTCGGCCTTGGTCGCCCGCGCGTGCTCGACCTCGGCGAAAAAATCGCTCACGTCCTCCTGGGTCCGCTGGAGGATGCCTGCCGCCTTGTCGCGCAGTTCCAGAGCTCCGGCAGTTAAACCCACCAAGGCGGGACGCAGATCCGCCGGGTCTTTTTTCGATAGGGCGATAAACGCTAGGGAGCCCATGGCGGCTCCGCCCAGGAACAATAAAATTTTTTCCGTTACATCGTTCATTGCGTCTCTCCTTTAGCTTTGAGATTGGTGGAGAGCAGGCGATTCAACAACTCACCGGCTCGATCAACGCTGGGGCTGCGAAAAAAGCATCCACCAGCGTAAACGGCATAATTTCGGGGTCGTATTCAAGCAGTATTGAGCCGGTGAGAGGACTAGTCTGAACGGAGCGCATCCCGGGCAATTGTCGCAGGTGCGATTCCAACGCAGCGCCTGCGCAGCGCCTGCCCCCATATCTTCCACAAAGCGCAAGGCCCGCAATGCCGCCACCCCCGGTCGAAGTCTCACCCGCATTCGCGGCCGGGCAGGTGATGGATTAAACCCAGATGAGGCCACAAGGCCAGCAGTGCCCGCCGCGACTGGAGGGCATCAGGCGAGTTGATCACCGGCCCGGATGGTGGCATCCGATTCACTTTCCCAGCCACTCATAGGCCACGAGTGACGCAGGATCACAGCGGCAACACCCTGAACAGGCAGTTTCGACTCCGTCAGCATGGCGCCTCGCCTTACCTTTGTTCACCCAGATCTCAAGTAGCGGTTTAACCGTATCGACCTCCACCTTGAAGTGAAGGGCGATTTCCTGCAGGGAGGCAACCCGGCGCTCTCGCAGGTAGTGTTTCACCTGAATCAGATCCATTATAACCCCCGTTATCACAAGAAAGTGGGCGAGATGCGCCCACTTTCTTGTATCCTTTGGGTCTCGGCGACGATAGTGTACAATCACTGAGCGTTCTTGTAAAGACGGAACTGATTTTCTATCTCATTTCGCTTGGAACCGGAACTGGTTCCCCGATCCTGATCGACCGGGTTTGGGCCTGAACTCGGCCCAACAGGGCCAGGCCGGCGACCACGGCGATAAAGGTGCCCAGACCGGCGCCGATAACGGTCAAAGCATAGCTCGGATTGGCGGCGAAATTGACCGTCTGATAGTAGAGAGTCGCGGCCAGATAGGCCATAAAGGTAGTCCAGAACCCGGCAAAGGCGGTCCAGGCAAGGTTGGTCTCGCGGTAAACCGCGGCAATCGCCGCGACACAAGGAAAATAGAGGAGCACGAAGAGCAGGTAGGCAAAGGCCGCGCTCTGGCTGGCAAAAAGGGTGGCCATTGAGCCGAAGATGGCCGCATCGACCCCCTGTTCTTCCGCGGCCAAAGTGGCATCGCCGATATCGCCTAAAGAGATGCCCAAGGGATCGGTCAGGGTCTCAAACACCCCCAACAGGTTTTCCGGAATACTGGCAAAGGCGGCAGCGATTCCGGCAAAGAGGCTAAAAGGTTCTTCCTGGGCTTCCAGGCCGACTTCCGCTTGGCGGTCGATTCCGGCATAAAGCGCGTTTAGGGTGCCGACCACCGCTTCCTTGGCAAAAAGTCCGGTGAAGATCCCAACGGTGGCCGGCCAGTTTTCTTCGCTTACCCCCATGGGTTTAAACGCCGGGGTGATCACCTTGCTCACCGAAGAGAGCGCCGACTTGTCGGTATTCTCATTGCCAAAACTGCCGTCGGTTCCAAGGGAGTTCATAAAGGAGAGGACGACGATTACCGGAATCAGAATCTTGCCCGCCCGAAACATGAAGGTCTTGAGCCGGTCATAGGCCCTGAGAAGCACCGTGTGGGCGGTGGGCATCTGGTAGTTGGGCAGCTCCATGACAAAAGGGGTGGATTTCCCTTTGAGCAGGGTGTTTTTGAGGACCAGCCCGGTGAGAACCGCAAAGCCGATTCCGATGAGGTAGAGCAGGAAAACCAGGTTTTGGCCGCCGACCGGGAAAAAGGCCGCGGCAAAAAGTGCGTAGACCGGCAACCGGGCCCCACAGGACATGAAGGGGTTCATCATGACCGTCAGGGTTCGGTCACGCTCATTATCCAGGGTCCTGGTCGCCATGATCGCCGGCACATTACACCCAAAACCGACCAGCATCGGCACGAAGGCTTTGCCCGGCAAGCCGATAAAGCGCATGAAACGGTCCATGACGAAAGCGGCCCGGGCCATGTATCCCGAGTCTTCAAGTATAGAGAGAAAAATAAACATGAAGCCGATGGGCGGAATAAAGGTCGCTATGGTCTGGATGCCGCCGCCGATGCCGCCGGCCAGGACGACGATCAGCCATTCCGGGGTATGGACCACGGCCAGCAACGCCGCAAAGCCGTCAACGAAAATGGTCCCGAAAAATTGATCAAAAAAGTCGATGAAGGCCCCGCCGAGATTGATGGTGAACATGAACATCAGATACATCACCAGCAGAAACAACGGGATTCCGAAAAACCGGTTCAGCACGATGTTGTCGATCCGGTCGGACAGCGTGACGTTGATCTGACCCCGTTTTTTGACCAGGTCTTTGGTCAGCCAGGAGATAAACCCATACCTGGCCGAGGCAATGACAATATCGACTTCCTCATCTTCCCGTCGTTCAATTTGTTCTTGGGCGGCGGCGACTTGGGTCATGATTTTCTTGTCGACCGCCGCCTGGGCCAACTCATCCCCTTCGAGTAGCTTCAAGGCAAGCCAGTGGGGATCGGTTTTTTTGCTGGGGTCGATCTTCGTGAGTTCCCGCGCCAGGCTTGATCTTGCCTCTTGCACCGGGGCGGGATAGATGATCTCGGCGACCGGCAGGCTGATCCCGCGGTCGGCACGGAAAATTGCCTCCTTAAGCTCCTTTATCCCCTTGTTTTTTGCGGCGGTAATCGGGATGACCGGGCATCCCAGGCGTTGGGCCAGGCCCTGGACATCGATGGTCAGTTGTCGTTGTTTGGCCATGTCCATCATGTTCAGGGCGATGACCATGGGAACCCGCATTTCCAGGAGCTGGCTGGTGAGGTAGAGGTTACGTTCGATGTTGGAGGCATCGACGATATTGACGATGAGATCGGCCTCCTGGGAGAGAACAAAATCGCGGGCAATTTTCTCGTCCAGGGAAGTGGCGGAGAGGGAATAGATGCCGGGGGTGTCAACCACCTCCACCATCATTTCCCCGAAGCGGTAGTTCCCGATTTTTTGATCCACCGTTACCCCAGGCCAATTACCCACCCGCTGTTTGGCCCCGGTCAGGCTGTTGAATAACGTGGTTTTCCCACAGTTGGGGTTGCCGACTACCCCGATGATCATCATTTTGTCTTTCATTGCGGCACTTCTTTGACTTGCAGCACTTTGGCCTCTTCCTTGCGCAAGGTGAGGCTGAAACCCCGCACCTTGATCTCCACCGGATCGCCCAGGGGCGCCACTCGGGCGACCTGGAATCCGGTTCCCTTGATCAGCCCCATCGCCAGCAGTTTTTGCCGGTAGTGGGAGGCGCCCCTATTGAAGCCGATCACCTGCCCCATCTCCCCGACCACAAAATCGGCCAATGTCTTTTCCATTTTTAGCACCTGATTACGTTAATTTTGTGGGCCATTCCGCTGCCCAGGATAATCCGGTCATGGTCGTGCGCAAGCAGTATCGCCCCGCCGTCCTGCTTGCGCACGATCATGACCTTGTTGTCAAGGTGAATCCCCAGGCCCAGCAGGCGTTCTCGCAGTGATCTGCCCCGAATCAGCACGATCTTCACGGTTTCACCCTCGGCGGCAAAGGCCAAGGGGAATGAGGAGCGCGGAATCCCATTCTTCCCCTGTGGATTCAAACCTGTTTGCATCTTCCTCTGCATCCTCACGCTAAAACCGATACTACAGATGCGATTTGATCACCTGGTAGCTCGCGGTTGCGTCATCATGGCTGACCTTGGCGTAAACCACCCCCAAACCACCCCCAGGCCAGCCCCTTGGCGACTGAAGTCCTGACTCAGCCACCGCCAACTGCAATCCTCCCTTCCACACAATAACTCTTCCTTTGGTTTTGCCGAACAGTTTTGCTATCCAAATATTGTATTGTCGCCCTTTGCCCTTTCTAGGTGTTTTTTTTGCGTTGTCAACATTTATTTTTGGGTGACTTACCAATGGAGGCTGCCATAATTTAACAGTTATTCTAGGGAAGAACAACGTCGGAAGGACGGACGTAAATGGGGGTAATCCGGGCGGGGTCTGGGAATTCACCGCGTTGGTATTGTTCCTGAGCCAGCAGGCCGATGGCGGCGGCCCGGGCGAAATGGAGCTGAGGCGGGGCAAATATCGCCAGTTTCCCCAGTTGATCCTGGAGCAAACGGCGATAAAGATCGGCTCCGCTGCCCAGCAGCAGAGTGGGTTTTTGACGTTTTTTGATTAGGGCGCTCAAGGCATCGGGGGTCAGGGCTAAAAATTCGCTGGTGCGTTTTAATCCGTCACGACTTTTTCCCTCCGTTGGTGGGTCTCCCGTTACTGGTCTTTCCGCTGGTGGGCCTCCCGTTGCTAAGATCATGGTTGATCTACCGTCGGTTAATCTGTCGTCTGTTGCTTTGAATGCCGCGCAGTCGTCCCTTTCATCTTGCGCTTCATTTTGCGGGGATGTCGTCTGGTAGAAAGCGGCGAAGACCTCTTGTTTGCGGGCGTCGATCAGGGCGCAGATCGGCAGGGACTGATGGACGCACTGCACCGCCAGGCCGTCGAGCGAGCTGACCCCGATCAGGGGTTTGCCGGTCGCCAGGGCCAGGCCTTTGGCGCTGCTCAAACCGATGCGCAGGCCGGTGAAACTGCCTGGCCCCAGGGCTACGGTGATGGCATCCAGTTGCGACCAAGCGGTTTCGCTGGCGGCCATGATTTTTCCCACCGCGTCAAGCAGACGTCGGGAGTGGGTCCGACTGGACTTCAAAGAGTATTCGGCCCGACAGCCGTGGTTATCCAGCAGGGCCACACTGCCCCAGACCCCGGAAGTTTCCAGGGCCAGTATCAGAGGAGAATCGGCGCTGGCCGTGTTTTTTGTGGGGGTGTCAGTGGGGAAATAGGCGCCGATCTGGTTTTTTGGGGGGTTATCGGTAGAAGCATCGGCGCCGAGCTGGTTTTTCGGGGGCTTGTCAGCGTAACCAGGCGTTTTGCTAACCATTAATTAATCGCATAATATCGTTGTAAAAAACGAAGAACATCAGGGCGAGCAGCAGAATAATCCCGATTTGCTGGGCAACTTCCCGCACCTTGATGCTTACCGGCCGACCGGTAATGGCCTCCACCGTGAAAAAGACCAGATGACCACCGTCCAGCACCGGGATCGGCAGCAGGTTGAGAATGCCGAGGTTGATGCTGATTAAAGCGATAAAGAAAACAAAGCTGACCCAGCCCACCGCGATCTGCTGGCCCGCCAGTTGGGCAATCAGGATTGGTCCACCTAACTCCGAGGCCGGGATGATCTGTTGCAACATTTTGCCGATGGCGACCAAGGTCAGCCAAGTCAGATTCCAGGTCTGTTCGAGGCCGGCGCTCAGGGCTCTTGCCGGGGAGATGGACTGATACTCCACTTCGGCGCTGCGGGTTATTCCCAGCATGTAGCGTTGGCCCACCACCTCGCCGAAGATGTTTTTGACCTCCTGCTTGACCGGGGTGACGATAGCGCTGAAGACCTCGCCGTCGCGGCGGATATCCAGTTTCACTGGCTGGCCTGCGCTGTCGCGAATTAGCAAGGAAACCTCCTCCCACTCTGAGGTGGCAATCCCGTTGATCGCGATGATGCTGTCGTCTTTTTGCAGTCCGGCTAAAGCCGCGGGAGAATCCGCTGCAATCTCGCCAATTGTGGTTCCCGGTATCAGTTGGGGCAGGCCGATTGTGGCATAGACCATAAAAAAGAGGAGAACCGCAAACGCCAGGTTGAAAAATGGTCCGGCGGCGACGATTAAAAAACGCTGCCAGACTGGTTTGGCGGTAAAGGAACGCGCCTGATCTGCGGTGGGCATTTCCTCAGCGGGGTTTTCTCCGTGCATGCTCACATAGCCTCCCAAGGGAAAAGCGCTGATCCGGTACTCGGTTTCCCCCACCGTGCGCGCAATCAGTTTGGGACCAAACCCCAGGGAGAATGTCAAAACCTTGACTTTGAATAGTTTGGCAACCATGAAATGCCCGAGTTCATGGACAAAAATCAAAACTCCTAAAACGATGATAAAAGAGACGATTGAACTCATATTTTAACCTTCTTGGTTTTTTGGTTGGTTTTAATCATCAATGTCTCGATCACTGACTCGGCCAGCATTCTGGCGGTTAGATCGACGGCCAGGATGGTGGTGATTTTGTCGGCCGGTTGGTGTTCGACCCGGTTCACGGTCTCGGCCACCACCAGGGATATTTCTGGAAAGCGGATTTTGCGGGCGAGAAAGGCCTCCACCGCCACCTCGTTGGCAGCATTGAGTACCGCCGGCATGGTTCCTCCCCGCTTGCCGGCTTTGTAAGCCAGCGTCAAGGCCGGAAAACGGGTGAAGTCCGGAAGAGAAAAATTAAAGTCGCCAGTCTTCATGAGATTAAGTCGGGGTAAACCGAGAGGCAAACGTTCGGGGTAGGACAAGGCATAGACGATGGGAATTCGCATATCGGGAATGCCCAACTGGGCCATCACCGAGCCGTCGATATATTCCACCATGGAATGGACGATACTCTGAGGGTGGATCAGGACTTCGATCTGTTCAACCGGGATGCCAAACAGCCACTGGGCCTCGATGACCTCCAGTCCCTTGTTCATCAAGGTGGCGGAATCAATGGAAATTTTACGGCCCATGGACCAGTTGGGATGTTTCAGGGCCTGCTCCGGGGTTACATCCCAAAGCTCGCGCGCGGTTTTTTTTAGGAAAGGGCCGCCCGAGGCGGTGAGGATCAGGCGGTGAATGTCTTGGTGGCGGCCGGCCCCCAAAGCCTGGGCGATGGCGTTATGTTCGCTGTCGATGGGCAGCATTTGCACGCGATGACGGGCTACCGCGTTCATCACGAGCTCACCGGCCATGACCAGGGTTTCCTTGTTAGCCAGAGCCACATCTTTGCCGGCCTCGATGGCGGCCATGGTGGGAGTCAGACCGGCGGCGCCAACGATAGCCGAAACCACCTGATCGGCTTCTTGTAGGCGGGCCACCTCTTGGTTGCCGGTCCGACCGATCACTATTCGCCGGGCCCAACCCGGTGATAGGCTCTGGATTAAATCTCCGGCTCTGGTTTCGTCGGCGATCGAGACCAGCAGGGGGTGAAAAGCTTCGATCTGTTCCTTGAGCAGCTGGATATTGTTGCCCGCCGCAAGCCCCACCACCCGAAAACGGTCGGGATATTGGCGGACCACTTTCAGAACGTTACGGCCAATGGAGCCGGTGGAGCCAAGCAGGGAAATGTTTTTGGCCATGATATGCTCAACGGGAATAACATGAATAGTTGCCGAAGTAGGCAAAGCTGTCGTCGACGATGATAACCCCTTAAGCAAACCAGACTATGTGGTGTTTTGCAAGATTTTTCAATAACAGCAGGTAGTAAAGTAACGGGACTATCAGCGCCAAAGAGTCGATACGATCCAGGAGTCCACCGTGGCCCGGCAATATTGACCCGGAATCCTTGACCATGGCTCCACGTTTGAGCAAAGATTCAAGCAGATCCCCAAACACGCCGACCAGCGCAAGGATAAAGACAAAAAACAGTGCCGTCAACAGGTTGATAGTAGGGAAAAACAACCAAACGGTCAGGCCCACCACCACCAAGGCGGCGCTTACTCCCCCGATCAATCCTTCCACGGTTTTGCCGGGACTTAAGGTGGGGCAAAGTTTATGGCGTCCCAGTCGGGTTCCGGCATAAAAGGACCCACTGTCGACGGCAACCGCGACCAACGATGCGATAATCAACCAGTCGCGACCTTGCTCCATGGCCATGAGCAGAGGAAAGTGGGCCGGCAGCAGTCCGAGGTAGAAAATCCCGAAACTCCCGCTCAGCAGAAAAAACAGCGGCCTTTTAAGGCGTTTGTAGCAAATAATGGCCAGCAGAGCCAAGGCGCAAAGACCAACAACCAGGGCGGCGAGGATCAGCTCAGGGGGGTTATCAGCGCCGGCGGCCAGCACCGGCAACAACCCCAGCATAACCAAGAGGGGACGCAATGGGGGCTCGCCATCTGCGGTCAGCAGCATTGCGCTGTATTCCCGCAGAGCGAGCAGGGCCAACATGCAGATCACCAGCCAGAACAAGCCGGGGGGGCCGTAGAGCAGCAGCAACAGCCAGGCCCCACCAAGGATTATGCCGGTCAACAGTCGTTGCATATCGTGATTTTTCGAGTTTCCATTCAGGCGCTACTAAGGGCGCATTCAGCCCTTAGCCCTGGTCATTGTCTGTTCACCAGTTTTGCCGAAACGCCGTTGACGATGCTGAAAATCGGCGAGGGCCGCCAGAAAATGGCTGCGGCCAAAATCGGGCCATAGGGTTTTGGTGAAATACAACTCGCTGTAGGAGAGTTGCCAAGGCAAGAAATTGCTTAAACGAGCCTCGCCGCCGGTGCGGATCAGCAGGTCGGGATCGGGCAGACCGACGCTGTCCAGTTCCGCCGCCAGGCTGTTCTCGTCAATCTCCGCGGGACTTAACACACCGGTGGCAATTTTATCGGCCAATTTGCGCACCGCGCGAATCAGCTCGTCGCGGCCACCGTAGCTTAAGGCCAGATTTAGAATCAGACCGCCGTTATCAGCCGTTTGACTGATGATATCTTTAAGTATCTGGCGGGTCTTGGCCGGCAGCAGATCGATCCGGCCACAGGCTCGGAGACGCACCTGGTTTTGGATCATCTGGTCCAAATGGTTTTTAAGATAGGTCTGCAACAGGACCATTAGGCCCTCCACCTCAGGACCGGGTCGTCGCCAGTTTTCGGTGGAAAAAGCGTAGAGGGTTATGGCCTCAAGGCCCAGTTCGCGGGCGCAACGCACCACCTCCTGGACAGTTTGCACCCCGGCTTGATGCCCGATGATTCGGGGTTTGCCCTGTTGCAATGCCCAGCGACCGTTGCCGTCCATGATGATCGCGACATGGCGAGGTAGGGTCGCGGGGTCCAAAATCGGTTCGCGGTCACCAGCAGTGGTACGGTGATCGGCTGCGCCCTGAGTCATCAAACCGCCATCATTTCTTTTTCTTTCTCGGCCATGATTCGATCGATTTGCTCAATAAAACGGTCGGTTTCCTGCTGGGCGTCATCCTGGAGACGAAAAAAATCATCTTCGGGCAGTTGCTTGGCGTTTTTCAGGCTTTTGAGGGTGTCAATGGCTTCGCGGCGAGAGTTGCGCACCGCCACCCGATATTCCTCGCTGATCTTTTTGACTTGCTTAACCATTTCCTTGCGGCGCTCTTCAGTGAACTGGGGAATCACCAGGCGAATCACTTTACCGTCACCGCTGGGGTTTAAACCGATATCGGAGGCATGAATAGCCTTCTCGATAGCACTCAACTGTTGGGTGTCCCAAGGTTGAATGACAATCATTCGGCTTTCCGGGATGGTCAGAGTGGCCACCTGGTTTAAGGGCATGGAACTTCCGTATGCTTCCACCTTGATACCATCGAGCAGGCTCAGCGAAGCCCGGCCGGTGCGAATTCTGGTTAGTCCGTGGCGATAGGCCTCAATACTCTTCTCCATCTTCTCGGACATTGCGAGAATTACTTCATCCATAACGATCACCTTCAAAGAGTGAGCTTGATAATTTCGAGAACATTAGAGCTTTCGGACAAAAAGAATTGCATTATTGATCCGCAGATTACGCAGAGTTATCTAGGGTCGTGTCAAGGCTGAGATGTCGTAATATCGCGCCGTCATTT
>BBPE01002131.1_pt2 | contig 13774 bp, 16 predicted proteins | sample 1344301 | NCBI WGS metagenome assembly BBPE01 (sample SAMD00019089, study PRJDB2971) | groundwater metagenome | isolation source: The Cedars highly-alkaline
CGGCCACGCACTGGAGTACGCGCAAGAGCCCGCCGCGCAGGCGGCGCAAGTATCTGTGTGCCGACGCGGGCTATCGTGGCGCGCAGCACCTGCGTATCATAGAGCCATGGATACACCCCTCACGTCGTTGACCACCGCAAGGAGGCCGGGGCCGAGCGGCTCAATCTCAAAAAGAAGGCGAGGCGTTGGGTGGCTGAGGTGGCACACAGTTGGTTCAACTGGTTTCGCAAGTTATTGGTGCGATACGAGAATCTTGACCGCAGTTTCCTGGCGCTAAACCATTTGGCCGCGTCCATCATGGCACTCAGAAAAATCAAATTGACCGTGAACATTATTTACAGATAAGTTCATAGGGTGCAACCAAACATACCCGGTCGGTCATTTTTGCCAGCTCAGGGCCGGATCAACACTTTCATCGCACTCTCGACCTTCTGGTCGAAGGTGGAAAAGGCCTTGTCCACATCGGACAGCGAAAACGTGTGAGAAAAGTATTCACTCGGATTAATCACACCCCGCTCCATCATGCGCAAGGCATCCCACATGTGGGGCTGGACGTTGGCAAAACCATTCATGTGCAGGGTGATGTCGCGCAAGAACACGTCCGCCAAATTGAGGTTGAAGGTGTTGTCGCAGAACACCCCCAAAGCCGCGACCGTGCCGCCGGGACGAACCAGATCGAGGCTGATTTGCAGGGTTTCGGGATAGCCCACCATTTCGATCACCTTGTCGAAGCCGCGGCCGCCCGTGAGTTGCAGCGCTTTGTCCTTCCAGCCCTCTTCCGCTGAATTGATGGCGACCGCGCCTTTTTTGGCGGCGGCGGCCAAACGGTGGGGCACGGTATCGAGCGCAACGACCCGTCCCGGTCCCCGGTGCAGGGCAATGTCCAGCGCCATCAAGCCGGTCGGCCCACAACCCACAAGGGCCACGGTTTCGCCCACCTGAATGTCGGCCAGATGGTTGGCAATCACCGCGGTGGGCAGGCTGCATGACAGCGTCAGCGCCGCGCTGTCGGATATTTCATGCGGTACTTTCATGGCATGACCGTCCGCATGGGGCATGACCAGAGTTTCAGCGTGCGTGCCATTGAGGTTGCCAAACGGCACGCCGAAACCGTAAACCGCTTTCTGCGTCGTTTCACAATGCGCGGTCTGGCCCGCTTCGCACATGTAGCAGTGGCCGCACGATGCCGAGTAGCCCATGGTCACGCGATCACCCCGCTTGAAGCGGCCAACGGCCTTGCCGATATCGAGCACCTCACCCACCAACTCGTGACCGGTTTGCGATTTTCCTTTTTCCATGATGGGATCGAGCGCCCCACGGTACAGATGCAAGTCGGAACCGCAGATCGAGGTCGCAGTGACTTTGACCAGCATCTCATGTTCGGCGCGAATGACAGAATCGGGGATGTTGGTGCAACGGATGTCCTTCGGACCGAAATATACTGCTGCTTTCATGATGCTCTCTCCTTTACGTTGAATGTACCGAGGTGGTGCTTCCTTTTGCCCCGGTGTGGCATACCTGAGCATGCATTTGCGCGTCCGGGAAAAATGGTGCAATTGATATCCCAGTGCTTAAATGGGAGTGGGAGATGGAACTTGCCCTGCTTAGAATCTATGCGTATAAGCAATGGTCACATTGTTTTGTGAGTGGCGAGCTTGAATCGGCGCTGAAGTATTCGGCAGACTCGCGTTTTCCATCGATTCTTTAAAGGCATGGGAATAGGCAAAATCAATACTACCCATCTTGGAGAAAGCATAAGAAAAACCGGCCGAAATGTGTTTTCTGGGGATTGCAGGAATCACAGCTAAAAGCGTTTCAGGGCGCAGCGCCTGAGTTGCAATTCGACCACCGCCACGCAGTGTCCAGTTACCCGTCTGGTAGGCCACACCGACAGCAAGGATAGTCTGATTCTTATAATTTTGTGGCAATAGGATGTCAAGGGTGCCTCCATTATCTGAGACAAAACTGACATTGATATCTTTCATTGCATTTTTCCAAAATACTCGCGAGACATCTGCGGCTATCATCCACCGATCATTGAAGCGGTGGCTTAAGCCAATATCCAGCTTGGCGGGCATCTGGAAATTACGTACCTTGATATTGCCCTGCAATGGGATCTGTCCCGCAATCCCATCGATCGCAGTGAGCGTAGCCCTTCCTTGCATGTCATTCACTTGACTTTCCATGGCAAAGGCAGCGCCAAGCAAGGTGTCATTCGACACTTTGTAAGTCATCCCGATACGGCCACCAAAACCCCAGGCATCCACGCCACTGGCCAGAGGCTGGTTCTTGGTCAGGCTGAAATGGGCACCACGCAGATCGGGCAAACCACCAAGCACAGGGACCAGACTCCCGCTCACCCGCCCGGCGCCAATCAGCGCACCAACCTGGCTCGCGCCAAGTAGCATATCAAGGTTCAAACCCTGCCACATCGCATCAATACTTCCCCCCACTGCCAGTTTGTCGTTGACCTGATAGCTCGCAGACAAGGGTATATTCAATACCAGCAAACGACTTGAGTTTTCGAGCCCGGTGTTCAGGTCGCCAGTAGCACGAGATAGAAAGCTATTATTTCCATATTCGGTGCCCAACCCACCTTGGGCAAAGGCGCCAACTCCAAGTGCCATTGCGCCATTTCGGTGGATGTAAGCAAACTGAGGCGCCAGATAGGGGCCGCGGTTATTGGAGCGGTTTTTGGAAGATATACTTTCTCCAGTCGCCTGGTTTTCCACATTGAGGTCAGCGGTGATCAGGTCGAACCCCATATAAAGCTCGGCGCCTGGCGCCATCAGCGACAAAGTTGCCGGGTTGGCCATCATGCCAGCAGCCCCTACATTGAATGCCGTGGCCGCCCCGCCCATGGCACGAGAAATCGGTCCGATACCTTCGAATCGGAAGACGTCCGTAGCGTGAACCATTTGAGATGCAGAGGCCAAGCAGACCACGGCGGCGACGTGAATTGCATTTAATTTAGATTTCATTTTCTTGTCTCCTGTTTTTTGATGGGAATACTTTCAAATTACCCTTGGATGAGCGACCGCACCCTCAGACTCAAGCCAGCAATCTCCGGCGTCAAAAGAAACGATCGAAGTGAATCTGTTGGAAAGGTACCCGGTAACCCACCATCAGCATTTCCTGCAAGGTCTGCGTCATCGGCGGCGGGCCGGCGAAGTAAAACTCGAAATTCGGCAGGGCGTGGCCGAAATTACGTCGCACCAGTTCATGGACAAACCCTGTTTCACCACTCCAATGCGTGCCCGCCTCGTCGCCCGGCAGCGAGACCACCGGATGGAAATGGATGCGGTCGCCATAGCCGGGCAGCTCGCGCAGAAAGGTTTCGCCACAGATGTCGCGCGGGGTTCTGCCGCCATAAAAAAAGTGCAGCTCGCGCGTTTTCAGCAGACCCGATTGCGCGGCTCCGCGGGCTATCGACACCATGGGTGCCAGGCCCGAGCCCCCCGCCACGCAGACGATGTCGCGCTCGACTTCGGTTCTCAGATAGGCCAGGCCATAAGGGCCGTCGATCTCGATCTCTTCGCCGGCGTGAAGATGATGGAACAGTTTGTCAGTGGCCACTCCATAGGCAACACGACGAATCTGAAAGTGCCATTCACCGGCGTTGTTGCCGACATTGGACATGGAATAGGCACGGGGCGTGCTGACGCCAGGAAGCGCCAGCATCGCGTACTGGCCGGGCAGAAAATCGGCGCCGCCCTCGACAACAAAGCGAAACTCACGCAGGTCATGCGTTATCTCGTGCATGGCAACGAATCGGGCGCGAAGACGTTTGGGTTGGATGACGGGAATACATTCTGGCGCCATCCGCACCTTGATGCGAAGGTCAGTGCTGGCCCGGCATTGACAGGCCAGCAGACGCCCTTTGCGCCGATCCCGCTCGGTCAGGCCGGGTGCCTCTGGCCACAGGTTTTCGACTCCGCCCTCCAGCACCTCGAACTTGCAACTGCCGCAACCGCCCGAGTTACACTCGTAAGGAAAGCCGATCCCGGCGCGCAAGGCCGCACGCAAAACGGTATCTTGCCCTTCTTGGTCAAATATACTTTCCGCGTCTTCGGTCCTGATTCTGGTCTGGGTCATGAACGATTCCGTTGAATGGTTGGGGGGCTGCACCGCAGGCGCCTTGCCAGTGCCTGCGGCGTGCCAGGAACGAACTTACAGTCCCAAGGAGCGGCGGAAGTTGCGGGTCGCCTGCTTGGCCGATTCAGCAGCGCCAGGCACATCGGCCAGCGCGCCGCCATAGGCCTCGATCGCCTGGTCGGCCAAGGGCTCCCACTTCGCGATCCAACCCTGGATGACTTCTGCGTTGCCCGGTTTTTCGAGCGCCATCTTGACCAGGGCCGTCGCCCAGCGGCGATGCCGAGCGGCATCCATCAGTTGCGCGTCGTTCAGCAGGCCCAGCAGCATGTCGCCGTTATGACGGGCCGATTCGCCCAGTTTGCGCAGCACCGCCTCATCAATGGCAGGCTTGGCGACCAGACTCAGGGCCACGAAAGCCTCGGCCCAGTCCCAGGTCACAAGCACTTTTTCCATCAACTTGCGAAAACCCTGCCATGCCACGTCGGTTTCCCAGTAATGGCGCTCATCGGCAGCCAACCCCCTGTCCGCGAAAACCAGCGAGAGCTCCTTGGTGCGGTAAGCGGTATGGCTCAGCCAGCGGAATGAATCCGCCATCTGAAAATAATGGCAGTTGGTGATGGTGCTCGCCGGCGCCACCTGGCCGACATAGGCCGAAGCCATCTGCACCGTGTGAAACAGGTAGCGCGCCGGGGTGTACAGGCGCGCCAGGCTGCCGGCCCAGCGGGGGTCCAGCGACTTGTCATGTTCGCGGCTGTTGAACTGGTCAAACAGGCCGAAGACATAGTTTTCCTGACCGTCCTGCATCATGTTGTAGCTGCGGTAGACCACCTCCTCCGGATCGCGAAAGGCGTTCCAGTCGTCATGCTTGAGCGGGCTGCCAAAGGTGTTTTTCTTGACCCACCGGTTCATGAACATATCGGGATCGAGCTCATACGGCGCATGGGCATCCCGGTTGTTGTAATGCAGGTTGGCGCTGACGATCTCGTATTCACTCGGTTTGCGGCGGCGTGCCGCCAGATGACTCCAGGTCTTGAGCGGCTTTAATACTTGAACTTCTGACATGATCTGTCTCCATCTATGGATGAGTTGTGTCCGGGCATGGGCCGGTACTGGGTTTTGTTCAGATATGCTTGATGAAATAAAAACGCACCTGGTCCGGCAGCGTCTCGATCCGTCCGGCGAAGGAACTCAGGTCGACCTCCAGGTCGTTCATCTTGAACGGGCGCCCCAGCGCGCGCTCAATCGTCTCGCGCCGCAAAATCAGTTCGTCATCGGTGTCGATGCGCAGGTAGGCGCGTTTGTCATCGACCCGTATCTCCCGGCCCGGGTTGTCTTCCCTGGCTGCCTCGACCACGGCGATGGCCAGTTCCCCCGCCCGCATGACGGGACCGACCCGGTTGTTGCTATGTTTGTTGACAATTGCATTCATTGCTGCCTCCTTGTTTGTTTACTGCGTCGATTCAGGTATGAGCAAACAGGGGCTGGATACCCTCGGTTTGAACCAGGACATCGTCGCCCTCGATCTTGACCGGGTACTCGGCCAATGCGCAGTCGGAGGGGTTGATGCCCTTGCCGGAACAGGCATCGAACTGCCAGAGGTGTGCCCGGCAGATCACCGTCTTGCCGTCGAACTTGCCTTCGGCCAAGGGAATGTCCTGGTGCGGACACATGCCCTGAAAGGCCTTGATCACACCCCCCTCGGCACACACCAGCAAGATATCTTGCCCGTCCACCTCGAACGATTCCATTTCACCTTCCCAGACGTCGTCGAGGGTGCATACTTTTTTGAATGTCATGTTTGCGTTTCCTGTTGGCGAAATTCGCATCCACCGTTGAAGTCGCCGCGCTGCTTCGTCACGTTCTTAGTGTTTGGGGGCTTCCCAAATGATCTCTATGGTTTCGGTCGGCTTGAAGCCCGCGTCAGCCACCTTCATGCTGCGCGGCAAACACTCCTCGCTGCCTTGCCGGCGAACGCGAAGAATCTGCCCCGGCCGCGCCTTGACGCGCCGCCCCACCGAATGATGGGCGGCGGCGGCGGCCACTTCGTCCATGGTGTTCTCGGTATCGACCGGCAGCAGTTGCAGCACGAAGTCGCCTTCAAAATTCGAACTCAAGGGAAATAAAGCCATTTTTGTCTCCTGTATCAGGTCAATCGTTGAGCCGGCAAGCAGAGCCGCCGGCGGGTTTCAGCCGACCTTCTTGACGGCGCGCAGGGTCTTGTAGACCTCGGCCCAGGCATAGTTGTGCGCATCGTCGCCGATCTCGCCCGGAGCCAGGCCCATGTAGTTCAAAGCACCACCCAGGTCCATCGGCTGGATCATGCCGGCGAGGAAGCGGTCGACCAGGCTCAGGTGGCCGGCATAGCGCTCAGGCTCCTGCTCGAAGCACCAGCGGTCCTGCTCGGAGCCGAAGTGGTACAGGCGACCCTTGTATTCGAGCGGGAAATCCTTGACGTTCCATTTGTTGCCCGGTGTGTAGGCGACCGGCAGATTGCACATATTGCAGATGATGGGCAGCGTCTCGGGATAGGTCATGGCCATATTGCCATTGACCACGTTGTCGGCGATCACATCCCAGCACTGGCCCCAGGTGTCGTTCCAGCCGGGATACTTCTCTTCGAGCCACTCGCGCTCGGCCGGCGTCACGCCTGCGGCCGGGTTCCACCAGACGGTGGGGCGCCAGAACCAGACGCCCAGATGCATGCCGTGATGCGTCTCAGCCAGTTCTTCGAGAAAATGATCCCAGTACCAGGGCAGATCGAGTCCGAGATCGGTCAGGGCGCGCTCGAACTGGGCCACGATCCACTCTTCCATGAACTCCTTGAACGACTGCTTGCGGTGCTCCAGCGGCGTGTAGTAGTCCATCATCGGACCGGTCAGGACCGAGAACAGCTTCCAGGCCCGCCAAAAAGCGATGTCCACTTTCTTCTGGGCTTCGGCCTTCTTGCCATTTTCAATCAGCACCTGCAAGGCCGGTCCACCGATCTGCGCATGGCGGGACTCGTCGGTCTGTATGCTCGAGATCAGACTGGCAAAAGTGTGGTCCCCGGCTTCGGCAGCGTCGGCCGCCAGGCCCAGGAACTGCATGTTGGTGAAGCCGGTCTCGAAGCTGAAGGTCAGCATGATGGAGACGCTGATGGCATCGCGCGTCATCATGATGTCGTCAAAGAAATGACGCGCGGCAATCATCGCCCACTCATTGGTGTCAATCGCCTTGTGCGCCCAGTCCATTTGCCGGTCTTTGGACACATGCTCGTGCGGGAAATAGAGCTGGATCTGGCCGTGGCGCATTTCATCGAGACAGCCCATCGTCGCCATGTTGCGCATGCCGGGCGCTTTGGAGAAACGCATCATGCGCGCCTCGGCACTGGCCGCCGCATATTCAAGCCGCGCCAATGCGCCGTAATGGGCCTTGATGACCGACTTCCAGCCCGGGTCCGAGTTCTCAAAAATTCTGGATCGCTCCAGGGCGGCCTTGACCGAGTAGGCGCCCGCGTCCTTCTCGCGCTGGACCTTCACATATTCAGGATAGGTTTGCTTGTAGGGCTCATCGTATTTTTCCCACGCTTCCTGGGGCAAGCCATAGTCGCCGGCCAGTTCTGCCGGAAACAATTCCTTTTCTGCGACATATTTCGCCGACCAGTTGGTCGTCCTGGCAAGGTCATACCAGTCCATTCGATTCAGCAAAGCCATTTTCAGTCTCCTTCTTTAGAAATCGGGGCGACATGCCCCGTCTTGCGAACAACCCAGGCTGTTACCTGCCCAGTGCTTTTGCACTGGTGCCGGCAATACCCCAGTTCTCCTTGGGCACGTCATGGATCCAGACCCTGACGTTTTCCTTGGGTGCGCCGATAGCATCGACCAGCGCCTGCGTGACCTTTTCGATGACCGCGCGTTTCTGCTCTTCGCTGCGACCTTCGATCATGTAAATCTGTGCAAATGGCATAAAGAGTCTCCTGATGAGTTATTGATCCGGCCCGGTGAAATCTTGAGTTCCGTTTGGGCTGAGCTTGTATTTCCGACTGTCCTGAGTTTGTCGAAGGAAGCCCTTCGACAAGCTCAGGGCGAACGGTTGATATTTCACCGGGCCGGATCAATAGGGATTCAGACAAAGCGCAGGCTGGTGCTGCCCATGCCCTGCACGCGCAAGGTGACGTTGTCGCCGGCCTGCACCGCCACCGCTTCGGTGATGCCGCCCGACAAAATCAGACTGCCGGCCGGGATGCATTCGCCGCGCTCTGCCAGGTGATTCGCCAGCATGGCAATGGCCGCGGCCGGGTGGCCGAGTACGGCGGCGCCGGCGCCAAAGGCCACCGGCAGGCCGTTTTTCTCCAGCACGATGCCGACGGTGCGCAGGTCCACGCCCGACACGTCCATGGGCTGGCCGCCGACCACGAAACGCACCGCCGAGGTGTTGTCGGCCACCACGCTTTTCAGGTCGAACTTGAAGTCACGGTAGCGGCTGTCGATCACCTCGATGCCGGGCATCACAAAGTCGGTGGCGGCCAGCACGGCGCCAATGTGGCAGCCCGGGCCGCGCAACTCGGCTTTGGTGACGAAGGCAATCTCGGGCTCGACCTTGGGGTGGATCAGCTCGCTAAACCGGCATTCGCCGCCGTCGGGCAGCGCGTAGTAATCGGCCATGAAGCCGAACACCGGCGTCGTCACGCCCATCTGCTTCATTTTGGCGTGCGAGGTCAGGCCCGCTTTGAGGCCGATGATGCGGTGGCCGCGTGTAAGCTTGCGGCGGCGGATCTCGTCCTGGATGGCGTAGGCATCGTCCCAATCCATGTCGGGATACTCTTCGGTGATCTTGGTCGTGTCCTGCGCCTGCAGTTCGCAGTTTTCCAGGCGTTCGGCCAGGGCGGCTATGGTTTTGCTGTCGAGCTTCATGCGACTGCCTTGTTTGAATTTTTACGTTCACGCGCCATGGTCATGGCGGTGTCTTCGATCATGTCTTCCTGGCCGCCGACCATGCCGCGGCGGCCCATTTCGACCAGGATGTCGCGGGCGCTGACGCCGTATTTCTTCTCGGCGCGTTTGGCAAACAGCAGGAACGAGCCATAGACACCGGCGTAGCCCAGCGTCAAAGCGTCGCGGTCGATGCGGATCGGGAAGTCCATGATCGGCACCACCAGGTCTTCGGCCACGTCCTGAATCTTGTACACATCGACCCCGGTGGCGATTCCCATCAGGTCCAGCACCGACACCAGCACTTCCATCGGTGTGTTGCCAGCGCCGGCGCCCAGCCCGGCCGCCGCCGCATCAATGCGCTTTGCGCCCACCTCAATCGCGGCCAGCGAGTTGGCCACGCCCATGGCCAGGTTGTGGTGGCCGTGAAAGCCCAGCTCGGTCTCGGGTTTGAGCGCTTGGCGCACGGCCGTGAGCTTTTCTTTCACATCCTTGGGCAGCATGTGGCCGGCCGAGTCGGTGATGTAGATGCAGTTGGCCCCATAACCCTGCATCAGCAATGCCTGGCTGACCAACTTTTCGGCGCTGGCCATGTGCGCCATCATCAAAAAGCCCACCGTGTCCAGGCCCAGTTCGCGCGATTTGGTGATGTGCTGCTCGGAGACGTCGGCTTCGGTGCAGTGGGTGGCCACGCGGATGGTGCTCACGCCCAGGTCTTTGGCCATCAGCAGGTGGTCAACGGTGCCGATGCCGGGCAGCAGCAGCGCCGACACCTTGGCCTGCTTCATCAGCGGGATCACCGCGCCCAGGTATTCCTCGTCGGTGTGCGCCGGAAAGCCGTAGTTGACGGAGGAGCCGCCCAGGCCGTCGCCGTGGGTGACTTCGATCAGCGGGATGCCTGCCTCGTCGAGGCCGCAGGCGATGCTTTTCATCTGCTCGAGCGTCATCAGGTGGCGCTTGGGGTGCATGCCGTCACGCAAGGTCATGTCGTGAACGGTGACTTTTTTACTTTGTGAGTTCATTGATCGTTCTCTTGTGAGGTTCAGGCGAATGCCGGGGTGGCGACGGCCTTGAGCGTGAGGCGGCCAGCGAGGATTTCCTCGGCAAACATCTCGGCGGTGCGGGCCGCGGCGGCGGTCATGATGTCGAGGTTGCCGGCGTACTTGGGCAGGTAGTCGCCCAGGCCTTCGACTTCGAGGAAGACAGAGACGCGTTTGCCGTCGAACACCGGGCCGTTGACCAGCTTGTAGCCGGGCACATACTTTTGCACTTCCTTGATCATGGCGTGGATCGATTCGGTGATCTTGGCCTGATCGGGTTCGGTCTCAGTCAGGCAATGCACGGTGTCGCGCATGATCAGCGGCGGCTCGGCCGGGTTCAGGATGATGATGGCCTTGCCTTTTTTGGCGCCGCCCACCTTCTCAACCGCGCGGGCGGTGGTGCGGGTGAATTCGTCGATGTTCTTGCGGGTGCCGGGTCCGGCCGATTTGCTTGAGACGGTGGCGACGATTTCGCCATAGGCCACGGGCTGCACGCGGCTGACGGCTGCGACCATGGGGATGGTCGCCTGGCCACCGCAGGTGACCATGTTGACGTTCATTTTGGTCAAAAGGCCCCCACGCTCCCCCGCTGCGCGAGGTCCGCTGCCCCCCGAGGGGGCTGGGCTGCCTTGGGAGCGGCCCGGCGGCAGCCCGCCCACGTGCTCGATCAGGTTGACCGGTGGCACGCAGAAGGGGCCGATGGCTGCGGGCGTGAGGTCGATCATCAGCGCTCCCTGAGCGTTGACCTTGCGGCTGTTCTCGGCATGCACATAAGCGCTGGTGGCGTCAAAGACGATCTGCACGCCGTCGGCCTGCATGTGCGGCACCAAGCCGTCAACACCGTCGGCGGTGGTTTTGATCCCCATCGCGCGGGCGCGCTTGAGGCCATCGGATTCGGGGTCGATACCGACCATCCACACGGGTTCGAGCACCGCGCTGCGCTGCAACTTGGCCAGCAGGTCGGTGCCGATGTTGCCGGGACCGATCAGGGCGCATTTGATTTTTTTGGGCATGTTCGGAAATTCCACACAGGTCAGTGAAAGCGCACCGAGCAAGCACCCAGGCCGCCGATGGTGACGCGGAAGTGGTCGCCCGCCTGGGCCGGGAACATGGCGGCCAGCGCGCCGGAGAGGATCACCTCGCCGGCCTTGAGGCCAATGCCCAGGCGGCCCAGGGTGTTGGCCAGCCAGGCCACGGCATTGACCGGTGAACCCAGCGCGGCGGCGCCGGCGCCGGTGGCGATGATTTCGCCGTTTTTCTCCAGCACCATGCCGCAGGTCATCAGGTCGAGCTTGCGCGGGTCCATGGCGGTGCTGCCGAGCACGAACATGCCGCAGGAGGCGTTGTCGGCCACGGTGTCCTGGATCTTGATTTTCCAGTCGCGGATGCGCGAGTCGACGATCTCGAAGCAGGGCATGACGAAGTCGGTGGCCGCCAGCACGTCGGCGTTGGTCACGCCCGGGCCCATCAGGTCTTTTTTCAGGACAAAGGCGATTTCGCCTTCGGCCTTGGGCTGGATCAGGGAAGACATGGCGATGCTGCCACCGTCGCTGACGATCATGCCGTCGAGCATGTAGCCGAAGTCGGGCTGGTAGACGCCCAGCATGTTCATCACGGCGGCCGAGGTGACGCCGATTTTTTTGCCGACGACGCGCTCGCCGGCCTGCAGGCGGCGCGAGATCATGCGCTGCTGGATGTGATACGCGTGCTCGATGGTGATGTCGGGGTGGCGGCTGGTCAGCGGCTCGACTACCGATTGGGTGGTCATGGCGTGGTACAGCTCGTCGCCCAGGGTTTCGATCAGTTTGGCGTCCATGAGTCGGTCGGTCCTGCGGGTTTTGAATGAAATGAAATGGGTTGGCCGGCAGCGCTCAGGCCGGGCGGGTGCCGTCGGCTTCGGCCAGGAAATTGCCGACCAGCCGGGCAAAGCGCGCGGCATGCTCGATCTGCGTCCAGTGACCGCATTGGCCATACACGTGCAACTGGGAGCGCGCAATCCATTGCGACAGCGTGAGCGAGTTCGACAACGGAATCACCTGGTCTTCGCGCCCATGCACGATCAGCGTGTCGTGCGGCAAGGCGCGGATGTCTTGTTCGGCGCTGACCATGGCATCGACCCAGCGCTGACGCGGCGCCGGGAACATGGCCGCGAACGACTCCTGAAAGCCTGGCCGGATGCTGGCCTCGTAGCGCAGCCGCGCCAGCTCATCGGAGACCAGCCCGCGGTCGTAGGCAAAGATGTCGAGCAGCCCGCGCATGTTGTCCAGCGACGGGGTGTAGCCCCAGACCGCGTCCAGACCGGGCGTGATCGCAAACGTCACGCCGACACTGCCCATCAGCACCAGCCGGCGCACCCGCTTGGGGTGGCGAATCGCCAGGGCCAGGGCCAGCGCGCCGCCAAAAGAGTTGCCGACCAGATCAGTCTGTTCGATGCCCAGCGCGTCCAGCAAGCCCACGGCCTGCGCCACCCAGGCCTCCATGTCATAACGCTGGCCCTGAGGTCTATCGGTGTACCCGAAGCCGACCATGTCGGGTGCGATGACCCGGGCCTGCCTGGCCAGCTCGGGCATGACCAAACGCCAGTTGGCCCAGGCGGTCACGCCCGGCCCGGAGCCATGAATCATCAGCACCGGAGGTCCTTGCCCCACATCGTGCACGTTGGTCCGGATACCGTTGGCCAGCACCGACTTGGCGACTTCAGGATTGGGCGTATTTATCGTGCTCATCCCTGAATCAGTCCTTCGGCGCGCAAGGTGGCCTGCACGGCCTCGCGGGCACCCACGCGGGCGATAAAGTGTTGCAAGGCGGGCCAGGGTGACAGGTCCACGCCCACATAGCCGGCCCAGCCCATCGTCACGAACAGATAGATGTCAGCCACCGAAAAATTCTCGCCCAGCAGATAGGGCGCCTTCTCCAGTTGCGCTGCCACGGTGCCCATGCGGCTCTCCAACGTCTTGCGGGCCGCGGCCTTCGAGTCGGCGCTGGCATCGGGGTTGAACAGCGGGGTGTAGCTCTTGTGAATCTCGGTCGAGATGAAGTTGAGCCACTGCTGCAACTGATAGCGCTCAAACGTCCCGTTGGCTGGCGCCAGCTTTTTGCCAGGGGCCTGGTCGGCCAGGTACTGCACGATGGCCGGACCCTCTGTGAGAAGGCGCCCGTCATCAAGCTGCAGGCAGGGTACGTAGCCGCTGGGGTTGACCGCAAAGTAGTCGGCACCCGTCTCGGTTTTTTTGGTTTTGAGATCGACCTTGACCAAGTCAAAGGTCAGACCCGCCTCGCGAAGGGCCATATGGGGCGACAGCGAACAGGCGCCAGGTGAAAAATAAAGTTTCATGATTGACCGTTTCAAAGTTTGATGCAGATGTTCTTCAACTCGGTGTAGAACTCCAGCGAATGCACCCCGCCTTCGCGGCCGATGCCCGACTGCTTGGCGCCGCCAAACGGGGTGCGCAGATCGCGCAGGAACCAACTGTTGACCCAGGCCAGGCCGACCTGCATGCGCTGGGCGACGCGGTGCGCGCGTGACACGTCGCGCGTCCAGATGGCGCACGCCAGGCCGTAGTCGTTGTCGTTGGCCTTGGCCAGCACCTCTTCCTCGGTATCGAACGGGGCGATGTGGCAGCACGGCCCGAAGACCTCTTCCTTGATGACGCGCGCCGTCTCCGGCAGGCCGGTCCAGATGGTGGGCTGGATCCATGCGCCGCCAGCCAGCTCGCCGGGCATGGCGGG
>BBPE01003828.1_pt1 | contig 13732 bp, 13 predicted proteins | sample 1344301 | NCBI WGS metagenome assembly BBPE01 (sample SAMD00019089, study PRJDB2971) | groundwater metagenome | isolation source: The Cedars highly-alkaline
CTTGACAAAAAAAATGCCTTAGGTATAATTACTATGCTATCGTTTATGGAGCTGGGTGATTATGAGCAATCATGAAAGTCTAGTTCCCTCTGACGATAGCATTTTTTTGTAGAAAAAAATGCGGAGATTTAATCTCCGCATTTTTGTTTATCTTATTAAATCGAATTTAAGATTTGTCTAATGATTTCTTATATTATCCAGCAAAACTAAACATTTAAATATCTTTTTACAACGACTATACTTGAAACAACACTAATACTCATACTAAATAAAAGGCAATAACCAAAAAATTTAAAAAAATTTCCAAGAAAATAAAACCAAAGATCCGTTGTGGGAATAAAAACTTCAATATAAGGAGAAATAAAATAAACGAAAGGAGTAAAAACTACCATTGCTAAAAAAGCAGCTAAAAAACCGTAAATCATCCCAACAAAAATATAAGGGCTCCTAATAAAAGTATTTGAAGCTCCGACCAAACGCATAATTGCGATTTCTTCTTTGTTGGAATAAATCGCTAAAAGAACAGCATTAAAAGCGACAATCGCCGCGATAATAGCTAAAATCAAAGTCAGCATTAACCCTCCTTGTTCTCCCAGACTGACTATTCTAGCTAACCGATTTATAATCAGATAATTTTCAGAATAAGTAATTTTATCAATAATATTTTTAAAAGCTTCGACTTCAAAATAAGAAGCAATGAGAGAATACTGGCCTGGGTCATAGGCTTTAATATTTAAAGAGGCAGAAAGAGGATTAACATTAAGCTCTTCAATCGCTTGATAAATAACATTATCATAAGCGTGTCTTTTTTTAAATATCTCCAAAGCTTCATCTTTTGAAATATATTCAACAGACCTTACTTCAGGCAAACCTCTAAGGCCTTCCTTGATTTTTAGAATATCGTCTTCTGGAGCATCGGGTTTAAAATAAACGCTGATATCAATCCTTTCTTGAACAGATGAAATAGCTTTAGAGCCAACTGCTCCGAAAATCAAAAGTCCTAAAAATCCAGCCGCACTTAAAAATAAAACCAGAACCGTAGCAATGGAAATTAAATAATTTCGCCAAAAATTTTGAAAACCGTATTTTATTATGCGATAAAGTGTTGTAATCATTTATTTTATTATATGAAACTTATAGTTTATTATACCAAAAAATAACGACCTTTTTCTTCATCTTTTATTATTCTTCCGTCTTCAATACTAATAACTCTTTTTTCAATATGATTGACGATTTCTTTATTATGGGTGGCTAAAATAACTGTTGTTCCTAATTCGTTTATTTTCAACAATAAATTAATAACTCCGAGCGTGTTTGAGGGGTCTAAATTACCAGTGGGCTCATCAGCAATAATAAGGTCTGGTTGATTAACCATAGCTCTGGCTATAGCTAATCTTTGTTTTTCTCCACCAGAAAGCTCATTAATAAAATTATTTTTCATATCAATCAACCCAACAAGCTCTAAAGCCTGCAAAGCAATTTCTTCTGCTTCTTTTTGTGATCTCCCTGCTACCTCCAAGGTAAAAATAATATTTTCGTAAGCGGTTTTTTTAGGTAAAAGTTTAAAGTCTTGAAAAACAACTCCCATATGCCGGCGAAGTTCGGGAAGTTGATGACTTTTCAATTTAGTAACATCATACTGACCAAAAACAATTCTACCTTTTGTCGGCCTTTCCTCGGCCATTAAAAGTTTGATAATAGTTGTTTTCCCCGTTCCAGAGCGTCCGACAATAGAAACAAACTCTTTTGGGGCTATTTTAAAGCTGATATCTTTTAAAACCTCGTGATGATTATAGTTTTTTGAAACTTTATTAAAACTTATCATTTGTTAATTTTAACCCAAATTCTATATATAGTAAAGTAAAGTTTTGATATATTAAATTTAGCGATTTACCATATATTAAACTTAACGACTTGCTATAAAATCATCAAGTCGACCATCTAAAACTTCGTCTATTTTCGTAGTTTCAACGCCAGTGCGATGATCTTTGACTAGTTTATAGGGATGCATAACATAAGAACGAATTTGACTCCCCCACTCTGGAACAGTTTTAGTTTTTAATTTCTCTATTTCTGTCTCCCGATTAACTTCCATTAATTTAATGATTTTAGCTTTTAAAATATTTATTGCTTGTTCTCTGTTTTGAGCTTGAGAACGACATGATTGAGAAGAAGCAGTTAATCCTGTTGGAAGATGAACAACTTTTACGGCTGTTTCCACTTTATTGACATTTTGTCCACCCGGACCCGAAGAACGGGAAAATTCAAATTTGATGTCTTTTTCGGGAATTTGAATTTTATCCACATCAGCTTTCTTTAAGTCCGGTAAAACTTCTACTAAAGCAAAAGAAGTGTGCCTTAGTTTTTTTGAATCATAAGGAGAAATCCTGACCAATCTATGGACACCCGATTCTTTCCGTAAAATATTGTAAGAATCTTCACCTTTAATTTTTAAAATAAAATCATCAATATAAGAAAAACCCCAACCGCGATAAGTCGCATATTTTTCATACATCTTTAAAAGAATAACTGCCCAGTCTTCGGCATCTTTCCCGCCTGCCCCAGGATAAACAGAAATAATTGAGGGTAAAAATTCATATTTGCTTCCAGTCATTGCCTCAACTTCAAAACGATGCAATTTTTCAACAGAATCAATTGCGTCAAATTTTTCTATTAAATTTTTTGATATTCCAAATTCTTTAACTTTTGCTTCGGCTAAAATTTTATTATTCTGCCATAAATCAGAATCAGAAACTTCAAACTCAAGCTCTCTCAATTTCCTTCTTTTTTCTTCAATACCCAAGCGTTCGGCTAAAAGCTTTTTTAATTTATCTAAATTTTCTGAAAATTCTTTTTTATCTTTATTCATAGTTAGGTTTTAATATATTAAGCCGGAGGCGAGATTCGAACTCGCGACCTTGACTTTACGAAAGTCCTGCTCTGCCACTGAGCTACTCCGGCGTCAAATCATAAAACAAAGACAACAAAAAACTATATAAACTCAAAATCAAGCAAATAAAAGATTTTCTCTCTCTAACATAATAAAATTAATTTTATCAAAATTTTTAAAAAATTGCTATTTTTTGTATATAATTGCCCCTTATTTCAAACTTCAAACTTAAAGTATCAAACACTCTTAGACAAACTAAAATTTGTTACTAAAATTATGAAGTAGCACACCGCGGCGAGCCATAAAATCAAATCAATGGACGATGCGCATCGCCGCCCATCAAAAATCCGATGTTCTGCCCGAAAGTCAATTTTTTAAGCGGGTAATGGGAATTGAACCCACGCCTTAACCTTGGGAAGGTCACGTACTGCCACTATACTATACCCGCAAAATTATGTTCAATAAAAGTTAGATATTAGCATTATACTATATCCGCAAGTTTGATAGACAACTTGATATTTCTATTATTCATTATTTTGAGGAGGAACAATAATTATCATTCTTTCGTTCGGCAAACGATAATTAAGTCTTAAACGAGCTTCTTTGATTAAATTATAAGGGTTCGCAAAATAATTTATTTTTTTCTCAAGATTTTTATTTTCCACCTTAAGTTCATCGGCTGTTTTTTGAAAATCAATAAAACGACCTCTTAAAGAAAAATAATTACCTGCCACCCCGTAAAGCTGATAACCGACCGCAACCAAAACTAAAAAAAGAAGACAAACAATAACAAACTTCATTTCTCTGTTTTAATTTTAGAAAAAATAAACTATTTTTTCAACAAGTCCTTAAAAACATCCAAGGGAATATTTGCTCGACCTCTTGCTTGAAGCTTCTTCTTCCCCTTTTTTTGTTTTTTCCAAAGCTTCATTTTTCTGCTTCGATCGCCGCCATAAAGATGGCCGGTAACATCCTTTTTTAAAGCTGAAATTGTTTCTCTAGCCACAATTCTATTAGAAACTTTAACTTGAATCGGTTGAATAAAAAGTTGTTTTGGGAGACACTTTTTTAATTCTTCGGCTATTTTTCTAGCAATATGATAAGTTTCCGATTTATAAACTATTCTAGTTAAACCAGCCACTATTTCTCCGGCTACTAAAACCTCAAGTTTTGCAACTTCAGCCGGCGCATATCCAAAAAATTCATAACTAAAAGAAGCATAACCAACTGAAACTGATTTTAACTTATCATCAAAATCGGAAATAAGCTCGGCAAGAGGCATTTTCAAAGAAAGTAAAACTTTGTCTTTAGAGTCGCCCTTTAATCGCAAAAATTCTGTTTCAATATCATAAAAATGAAAAATGTTTTTTAAACTTAAAATTCTTCCCAAGTATTCCGAAGGTGTTATTATTTTAATTAAAACAATCGGCTCATAAACTCCAAGATTATCTTCCGGAAAGTCTTTTGGAGTTTCAACAATAATTTCTCCTTTTTTTGTTTTAACCTTATAAGCAACACTTGGAAAAGTTGGGATAATCTCAATAGCAAATTCTCTTTTTAGACGTTCAATAATAATTTCAAAATGTAGACGCCCTAAAAACCCCACTTTAAATCCCCTCCCTAAAATCTCGCTAAAATCAGGTTCAAAATAAAGAGAAGAATCAATTAATTTTAATCTGTTTAAAGCATTTTTTAAATCATCATATTTGTTGCCGTCGTCAGGATACAAAGATACAAAAATAACTGGTTGAGGTAAGGTATAGCCCGACAAGGCTTTAGCGCCGATTGTGTCGCCTACCCTAATAATGCCCGAATCCTTTATTCCTGTGGCAATATAACCTATGTCCCCCGCCTTAATTTCGTTAACAGGCTGTAAAAGCGGAGAAAAAAAACCTGTTTCCTTGATTAAAAAACTTTTTTCCACGGCTATAAGCCGAGCTTCTTTTTTAGGATAAAATTTTCCTCCAAAAACTCTCACATAAGCAATAACTCCTTTATGGTCGTCATAAGCAGAATCAAAAATTAAAGATTGTTCATCATCAGATAAAGCCGGAGAAGGAATATTTTTAACAATTCCGTTTATCAAGTCTTTTACTCCTTGTCCTGTTTTAGCTGAAACTTTGTAAATCTGCTCTTCGCCACAACCAATAAGATCTGCTAATTCCTTTATTACTGATTCCAAACCTAAAGGATTAAGGTCAATTTTATTAACACAGCCTAAGATTTTTAATCCCGCTTTTCGAGCGGCGTTAAAATTAGCCAATGTTTGAGCCTGAACTCCCTGAACAGCATCAACCAAAAGAACCGCTCCTTCAACCGCTTTTAAGGCTCTTGAAACTTCATAAGAAAAATCAGAATGGCCGGGAGTATCGATTAAATTTAAAATGTAAAAATCAAAATTAAAAGTTTCTGCCTCTTTTTGGTCTTGCGGTTTATAAATCATTCTAACCGGCGCCATTTTAATGGTAATCCCTCTTTCCCTTTCTAAATCAAGTTGATCCAAATATTGCGGCTGCATCTGCCAGACAGGGATGGTCTTTGTTATCTCAAGTATCCGGTCAGCTAAAGTTGATTTGCCGTGATCAATATGAGCAATAATAACGAAATTTCTGATATTATCCATTTATTTTTAATCTATCTTTTTTAAATTCAAATCAATTATTAATCTTGATGGAGGGTTTTCGTTTATATAAATAAATTCAGAGCTTTGTGTTTCAACAAAAATATATCCCTTAGGCGCTGTCAAGTGATAATGAAGCGCGGAATCCACGCCCGATTGCTTTTCGTAAATAAACCTAAAAACTCCTTCTGAAATTAAAGATGTTCTTTGATAGGATAACTCTAAATTACCTTTTTTGCCGGGAGAAACATTAAACCAATAACCGAATATTTGTTTGCCCGACTCCTCGCCTTTTTCGAATAATTCAACATCAGGGTCTTTTTTATAATTAAGCCGAGAATAATTCAGTTTCGGCCTTATATTTTTAACGGTATTTCCAGAAACAGAGCTGACAACAGAATTTTTAGGAGTTAAAATCCTTATAAAATTTTGATTGACAGCGCGATAAAAATCCGCCTTTTGAGAATCTCCCGTATGATGTCTTTCAATTTGAAGATTATTATAAATTCTACCTGACTCATCTAATTTACTTTTTAAAACAATTTTCTGTTTCATAAAAACATCGGTTTTTCCGCCACCAATGTTCGCGTTTACCACCGCTAAATAATCCCCGAAAAAATTGTCCGGTAGTTCATAAACATCTCCGGCGGCGCCAACCTCTTCTATAAATTTCTGAATTTTTGTGTCGGCAAAATAAAATTTGATATCCTTATTTTTTATCCGTTGGCTTAAAAAATTGAAAAGTTGATTTTTTTGATTTCCGTCAAAATTTTTAATTTTATCTATTAATTTTGGGGTTAATTCTTTTAAAATATTTTTTCGCTCGCTTCCTCTTATAAAAGAATCGCTTGAAACTTCCCGTTGAATTTCATAAAGATAGTTATTCTTATTTAAAACAATTTTATAATTAGGAAGCTCTACTTTATCTATTATTTGAAAAATGTCGCCAAGAACGCGATGGTTAATGGCTATTACGCCGTCAAAAATAATCGGGTACCCTTCCCGAGGCTTAGTTTGTTGAGCGCTCTGACCACTATAAAGTGGAGATGATTCTAAAAATAATTTAATTTTTCTGGCTGAAGTCCGAAAATCAAAAAACCAATTAGCATCCCGAGCCTCCCAACTTGTGGTGATTAATTGAAGAGGCAAAGGAGGAATTACTCTTGAATCCCAAAGTCTGTCTGGATAAGCAATATCATAAACTTCTATATTTTTAATTTCTCCGTCGGATATTATCAAATGAGCGTAACTCCCAACAAAACCTCCGGCCGGCCTAATTTCAGAAGCATTTTTAAAAAGCAATATCAGATGACTTTGTTTTAATGGATTGTCTTCCGGTTGTAATATGGCGATTAATCCTTCTAAAAAATCTTCAGCTAAAACCAAACGATGCTGAATTTCTAAATAATTAATATTATCAAGGGGTAATTCCTGACCAAGGGATAACCCCTGATCAACAGGTAACATGCCAAGCCCCTTTATTTTAGTTAAAAAATTATTAATATTTTGAGTTTTCTCTTTTGCGTTTTCTAATTTATCTATCAAAGCTTTTCCGTCCTCAAAAATCCAGTTTATCCCTTTTAATCTTATTTCTAAAAAAATCTCCGATAAAGAACGAGTTTCTTCAACAAATTTCCTTGTTGAAGCAAATAAAGAAGGCGCCGAAACCAAAAGCCGTAGAACTTCAGAAAATCCTTGTTGGATTGAATTATTATCACCCTCGTTAATATCTTCAACTTTTAATTCTTGCGACAAATTATCCGTTGGCCGCAAAGCTTCCTGATTAAAGTCTGAAAATGTTCCACCAATCAATGAAAAAAAATTTTGAACCTGAAAAAATAAAACTGCCGTCAAAATTAAAAATAAAGCTGTGAATATTAAAAAAGTTTTTTTATTAAACGAAAATTTTTTCTTATTGTTATTTTTTTTCGCGGTTTTAAACAAAAAATTATCACCCAGGCCCAAAACCGAAGCCTTAACCGAAACATCGGGGTCGTCTGCTTTTTTCTTTTTTAAATCACTTTTGTGAGGCTGACGAATATCAGTTAAATAATATTCTTTATCGTTATTTTTCTTTTTCACCATAAACTTGTACTTTATATTTAAGTCTTAATAATAAATATTTTTAACGGCCGTATTTTTAATTCTTTTTTATAGACTATACGGTTAATAAACAATTCTTGACTCATAGACAGTTCTAACCAATAACCCCGTTTCTGATGAACCCGCTGTAGACAAATAATCCGGCTTTATCTTATTTACCATGACACTTTTTATATTTAATCGGTGTGCCGTCTTCTTTTTTTGCTCCGCAAGGACAAGGGTCGTTTCTGCCGGCTTTAAAAAAATTACTAGTTTTAACCTGCAAATTTTCAGAAGAGTTTTCCAATAAAGACCGGATTTTAAAAATATTTTCAAAAACCCACCGCTCCAAGTTTAAAATTAATTCATTAAATAAAATGTGGCTTTCTCGCCGATATTCAACCAAAGGATCGTGTTGGCCATAAGCTCTAATCCTAACCGAGTCCGTCAAAGATTCTATATCTTCCAAATGATTCATCCACAAAGTATCAAGAATCATAAGAACCGGCCTCTTGATGATACTAATATTTTCAAATCGATTAATTTTTTCTCTTATCTCATCAAACTTATCGCTATCATTTATTTTTTTTAAATAATCTGATATCAAATTAGCCACGATATTTTTTAAACTTTTTTCATCCGCGTCCAAAACTTCTTGACGACGGCGATAAATATTAATTCTTTGCTTATTTAAAACATCGTCGTATTCTAAAAGATGTTTTCTAGTGTCAAAGTTAATTCCTTCGATTTTTCGTTGAGCTTCAGCGATCGCCGATGAAACCAATCGCGACTCAATAGGCTGTTCATCCGGTATGTTAAAAGAATGCATCAATTGTTTTAATCTATCGCCTCCAAAAACCCTCATTAAATCGTCTTCTAAAGAAAGAAAAAATTGCGAAGACCCAAGATCTCCTTGCCGACCAGCTCTTCCCCTTAACTGATTATCTATTCTTCTAGCTTCATGTCTTTCGGTTCCGATAACATGAAGTCCTCCTATTTCTTTAATTTTTTCTGATTCAGATATAGACGACGGATTTCCTCCTAAAACAATGTCAACTCCTCTCCCAGCCATATTTGTCGCTAAAGTTACAGCTCCCAATTTTCCAGCTTGAGCAATAATCGAACCTTCGCGTTCATGATTTTTAGCATTTAATATTTCAAAAGAAATACCTGTCTGCCTAAAATAATCCGCAAGAGCTTCATTTTTTTCAATTGAAACCGTACCAACTAAAACTGGCTGTCCAGCTTCTTGACGTTTTTTTATCTCTTCGCTAATTGCTTGATATTTTGCTTGAGCGGTTTTATATACCACATCCCCAAAATCCTTACGAATCATCGGTTTATTCGGCGGGATGCTAACCACCTCTAAATTGTAAACCTTATGAAATTCTTCGGCTGATGTTTGAGCGGTTCCGGTCATCCCGGCTTTCTTTTTGTAAAGCCTGAAAAAATTCTGAATAGTAATCTGGGCAAAGGTTTTGGATTCTTCTTTAATTTGAACCATTTCTTTGGCCTCAATTGCTTGATGTAAACCAGCTGAATAACGCCGACCAAACATCAGCCTTCCAGTAAACTGATCAACTATAACAACTTCTCCACTTTTAATAACATAATCTTTGTCTTTAACAAAAAGATAATTAGCCTTTAAGCAAGCTTCCAAAAAATGAATTAATCCAATATTTTGAGGACTGTAAAGATTTTTAATACCCGTTAATTTTTCAACCGCATCAATGCCTTTCTCGGTTATTTCCGCGGATTTATGTTTTTCATCAACTATATAATCTTCTTCCACCTTAAGACGACTAACGGCTTTATTAAATAACTTGTAAAATTCAGCTGAAGAATAGTCGGGTGAAGCTATAATTAAAGGGGTTCTAGCTTCGTCAATTAAAATACTGTCAACCTCATCAATAATGGCGTAATTATACCGAGCGGCATATCGCTTAATATCTTGAGTCTTCTGTTCGTCAGAATAAATAGTAGGTTTCTCGATGTCTTGAACGCTTTGTTCGTCAAAGTCACGACTTAAAACTTGATCGCTTTTATTGTAAACCAAATTATCTCTTAAATAATCAAATCCAAACTCATGATTCGTGCCATAAGTGATGTCAGCTAAATACGCCTCTTTTCTTGAAACCGGTCTTAAAAATTCACGAACTACTTTAAAGCCGCCTAAAACATCGCGTTCTTTGTCCTTATTATTGTCTGTAATTTCTAATTTGCTTTTTTTTGGCGCTCCTTCTGTAACTAAAATTTCGGGTTCTGGGTCTTTTTCTTGATAATTTGGGTCATACAAAAAAGCCTGTTCGTGAGTTAAACATCCAACCGATAATCCTAAAAAATGATATATTTGGCCCATCCAAACAGTGTCTCGCTTAGCCAAATAATCGTTAACCGTAATAATATGAACTCCTTTGCCGGTCAAAGCATTGAGATAAGCTGGCGTCGTAGCCGCAAGAGTTTTTCCCTCACCCGTCAACATCTCCGCTATTTTCCCCTGATGGAGAACAATTCCGCCAAGTAACTGAACATCAAAATGCCTTTGACCCAAAGTTCTTTTTGACGCTTCTCTAATTAAAGCAAAGGCATCTATTAAAACATCATCCGGGTTTTCGCCTTTTGAAACTTTATTTTTAAGCTGAAGGCTTTGTTCTTTTAATTTTTGATCGCTTAAAATAGAAATTTCGTTTTCTTTCTGATTAATTTTTTCTACCAGCGCTTCCGCTTTATTTAAAGACGCTTTTTTAAAATCAAATAAAAAATCTAAAATCATTCCGATATTTAACAATTATTTTCTTTTGTTTAAATCTTTTTTTGTTTTATGCTTCTTAATTAACTCCAAAAGACAGCTTTTAACTTCATCAATAGCGGTAAACAAATCATCGTTAGTTTTATTCGCCCTAAAAAATCCGTCCGGCGTCTTAAGGTTAGCTTTAGCATAAAACACTTCTCCTTTTTTGTGATGACGCGTTGTCCTGCCAACTTCAAAATCCACTTCAGCTTCGCCTTTAGTTGTATAACGAGATAAAAATTTATCCAGATAATTAAGCTTTTTTTCTATATATTGTTTTATAGCCGGGGTTAAATCAAAATTTGTAATTTTAATATTTATTTTCATAGTTTTTAAATTATACATAATTTTTTTAAAAATAACCAATATCCCCAAACAATTTTATTGAATCGCCTATAATGGGATTCGTTGTTTTAATTAAAAAATATTATTTTAACTACATTATAAGAAAGCCCGTTTTTATAAATCTTTGATTTCATAAGGTCAAACTTATCGGCGAAAAAAGAAAAATTTTCTTTTTCTTCTTTTATTTTATTATTTACAATTGTAATATCGTTGACAAGTTAAACCAAATCAACCTCATCTATTTGAAAATAAAACCTCGCTAATGTTAAATAAAAAACAAAAAAATTGACTTTGATATTTTCAGATAGATTTATAGCTAAAAATAAACTCCTTGCCATATATATAAAAAGTCTTATTTTTTTATATTTTTTATTCTACAATGAAATATAATGGCTGAACCATTAAACAACAACAGGGTTAAAAACGAAAGCTTCCCTGACGATTATCTTAAAACAATCGCTGAAAGAGCTAAAAAATCCAGAGTTTACACAAAATATCAATTAATCGGCCTTTTACTTGCCCAGCTTCTTGACGATGAAAAACATAAATCCCTTTACATAAAAATGGCTAAAAAGGACGACGAAACAAAGCTTTTAGAATTAGCAAAATCAATTTCGGAAATGAAGCTTGTAAAGAACAAAGGCGCTTATTTTATGAAAGTTTGGCATCAACAAAAAAAAATAAAAAATGAACACACAAAAAGAAAATAAACTTTTAAAAATACACTTAAAAGAAGATTTTGAATTTTTGCGAAAACAGGCGCCGGATTTTGACCTTGCTGTTTTGCGCGACACAAAAAGAAAAAAAGAAATTACGGAAGCTATCAAAAAAATGAGAAAAATAATGAAGGAAAATAATGGTATTGGTTTAGGGGCAAATCAAGTAGGAATGAATTGGCGAATGTTCATTTTAAGCGATAAAGAAAAATTTTACGCGATTTTTAATCCTCAAATAATAAAGTTTTCCAAAGAAACCGAAGACGGAGAAGAAGGATGTTTGAGCGTTGATGGAGTTATCGGCAAAGTTTCGCGATATAAAAAGATAGTTCTTTTAGGCTTTAATAAAAATGGTAAAAAAGTAAAAATCAAAGCATGGGGAATTTTAGCAAGAGCAATTCAGCATGAAATTGATCATCTTAATGGCATTCTATTTATAGACAAAACAAAGCAATTGTATAAAGTAGCAAATATCAAATAGAAAATATTATGAAAAATTTGAAATACATATTCTTCGGCACGCCTGAATTTGCGGCCGTTATTTTAGAAGAATTAATTAAAGCCGGTTTTATCCCTTCGGCGATTATCTGCAATCCGGATAAGCCGGTTGGCAGAAAAAAAATTATTACTCCCCCGCTAACTAAAATTTTGGCTGAAAAATATGATATTGATATTCTACAGCCGGAAATTTTAATAAATCATAAATTAGATATCATAAATTATAAACCTGATTTTTTCGTAGTTGCCGCTTATTCAAAAATTTTACCGAAAGAAATTTTAGATATTCCAAAACTTGGCGCTATTGGCGTTCATCCTTCGCTTTTGCCAAAACATCGCGGTTCCTCCCCTATTCAAGCCGCTATTTTAAACGGGGACGAACAAACTGGCCTCACTCTTTATTTAATGGATGAAAAAATGGACCACGGGCCAATTCTTATAAAACAAAAATTAGAGTTTTCAATAAACAAAAATAATTTTAAATTTTTAATTTTGTCTCAAAAATTAGCTAAATTAGGAGCGGATTTATTAATTAAAATTTTGCCGGATTTTGTGTTAGGTAAAATTACCCCCTTACCTCAAGACGAATCCCAAGCCACTTATACCAAAAAATTTTTTATTCAAGACGCTTATATTGAACCAACAGATTTAGAAAAAGCTCAAGGTTCAACAAACTCACTTCAAGAAATTCAACGGCTTGCTGTAGAAATTGATCGTAAAATCCGGGCTTTAAATCCCGAGCCGGGAATATGGACACATACTTACAAAAATACAAAATTATACGAAATTACAAAAACCGAAAAACGGATAAAAATTTTAGAGGCTATTTTAACTCTAGATGGGAAACTAAAACTCAAGAAAATCCAGATTGAGGGCAAAAAACCGATAATTATTTAAATAATTTTTATAATTTAAGGTATCATCCAAAAACTTGCTAAATTCCTGTCAATTTTGAGTTTCGACTATTGTGGTTTTTTAAAAAATTTGATATTAACGAAGAGTTTTTTCTCTTGAATAATTTTCCACAAATTTTATTATTATGTTTGCGCCACCGTTATTTATACGCGTGAAAATTTATTTTTGTGTTATTCTCGCGACAATAAAAACTCAAGCTTATTCTGCAAAATTTTGTTAAATAGTGAAAATGAGGTGAAATTTTATTGTATTTTATGTTCCTCCGCTATTTCATCTATTTTTTTCCAGTTAAGATTTTTGAAAAACGCTTCAATATATCCTTTTCGGTTAACGCCATAATCCATAAAATAAGCGTGCTCATAAACATCAAGCGTTATAAGTGGTATTGTCCCAACAATCAACCCTACATTATGGGCATCAGCGCTGTAATTATGAAGCGACTTATCCGCTAAATCGTATGAAAGTATCACCCATCCCCTTGCCGAAAGTCCGGCGGCAGTCATATCCGCCATCCAATTTTCCAAAGAACCGAAGTCCCGATTAATAAGCTGTGCTACTTTTCCAGACGACTCTCCGTTGCCGCCTAAAATACTGAAGTATATTTCATGTAGTTTAACCCCATCTGCGGCAAATGATTCCTGCCTTTTAAGTTCTCCTATTTCACTATAAGTAGCATTCGCGAGCTGTTTATCAACGGTCTCTATTTTGGTTCTTATTTCATTAATTTTTTTAATATATCCCTCATAAAGCTTAAAATGCTCTAAAACAGCTTTGAAAGTAATTCCATTTAAATCAGCGGTTATCCCAAGCGGTTTTACAATTATTTCTTTTGCCATTTTTTATTTTATAAAAAGAAGTTTTGATTGAAATCTCTT
>BBPE01000190.1_pt1 | contig 13727 bp, 15 predicted proteins | sample 1344301 | NCBI WGS metagenome assembly BBPE01 (sample SAMD00019089, study PRJDB2971) | groundwater metagenome | isolation source: The Cedars highly-alkaline
TGCCACAACGTCTTGATCCATCCACCGGGTGGACTCGTGGGCGGCGACCGTCTGGATATTCGAATCCATGCCGAAGCCGATTGCCACGCTCTGCTGACCACCCCAGGAGCCACGCGCTTTTACCGCTCGCCAGGGCCAGTTGCCACGCAATCCGTCAGCATCCAACTCGAACCAGGGGCCAAGCTCGAATGGCTACCCATGGAAACCCTTGCCTACCCTGGCTGCAACGCCATCAACTCCTTGCGCGCCGAACTGGCACCCGATGCCCAACTGCTGGCATGGGAAGTCACGGCGCTGGGGCTGCCGGTCTCGGGCCAGCCCTTTGATACCGGCTGCCTGCAACAACGCATCGAAATCGTGGATTGCTGGCTCGATCAGGGCCGGCTTGATGCCCTCGACAAGCGCCTGCTCGACTCGCCCTTGGGGCTGGCGGGTTTGCGCTGTCTGGGTACCTTGGTGCTGGCCAGCGGCAGCCCTTGGCCATTGCAGGCGCGCGAGGCGCTGCTGCAAGCCGTGCGGGAGACGCCCGCCCAAAGCCCTGCCGCACCCCACTCTGGCGCCACCTTCCCGCATGACAGGGTGCTGGTGCTGCGGGCGCTGGGCCCGCTGGTAGAGCCGGTGATGCAAACCCTGAAAGCCGCTTGGCGCAGCGTGCGCACCAGCGCTTGGGGGGCGCAGGTGGCAGAGCCCCGCATCTGGCAGACCTGAGCCGGGCCGCCGAGGTCGGTGACGACTGGGCGCCTCAAATGGCCACCAATTTGCTGATGTTGGCCATCTCCATTTCCTCTCCGCTGCCTTGGGCCACCACTTCACCGCGCTGCATCACCACAAATTGGCTGGCCAGCGCCGCAGCAAAATCGTAGTACTGCTCGACCAGCAAGATTGCCATTGGCTGGCCGTCGAGTCCGTTTTTGGCCAAATGCTGCAGCACGCGGCCAATGTCTTTGATGATATTGGGCTGGATTCCTTCGGTGGGTTCGTCGAGCACCAGCAAGCCGGGCGCGGCAGCCAAGGCGCGGGCAATGGCCAATTGCTGCTGCTGCCCGCCCGACAGATCGCCCCCCCGACGCCCGCTCATTTGGGCCAACACCGGAAACAGCTCAAAAAGGACCGGCGGAATGGGTGTCTTGGCGCTTTTGGTTGCCAATCCCATGAGCAGGTTTTCCTGCACCGTCAGGCGGGAAAATATTTCTCGACCCTGCGGCACGTAACCAATACCCGCGCGGGCGCGTTGGTAGGGCGTGGCCTGCACCAGCGAATGGCCGTCGAATTCGATGCGGCCACTGCGGATCGGCACCAAGCCCATGAGAGATTTGAGCAAAGTGGTCTTGCCGACTCCGTTGCGCCCCAGCACCACAGTGATCTCACCCCGGCGCGCCTGCAGGCTGACGCCGCGCAAAATATGCGCGCCGCTGTAATACTGGTGCAATTGCTCAATGATCAACATGGCTGGCTTGCCTCATCGGCCCAGATAAACCTCGATTACGCGTTCATCGGCCTGCACTTCATCGAGCGTGCCCTCGGCCAGCAGCGCGCCCTCGCAAAGCACCGTGACTTTGGAGCAGATGGCGCGCACAAAACCCATGTCATGCTCCACCACGATCAAGGAGTGATGCTGCTTGAGCTTAGACAACAACTCTGCCGTGCGCTCGGTTTCGGAATCGGTCATGCCGGCCACCGGCTCGTCGAGCAACAGCAACTTGGGCTCTTGCATCAGCAGCATGCCGATTTCGAGCCACTGTTTCTGCCCGTGGCTCAAAGAACCCGCCAATGCGTGGCATTGCTGGGTGAGCTCGATCGTGTGCAGCACCTGAGCCAAGCGATCCCGCTGCTCGGCTTTCAATTTGAAGCGCATGCTAGCCCAGACCCCCTTGTGGCAGGCCAAGGCCAGTTCGAGGTTTTCAAACACCGTCAGGTTCTCGAACACTGTGGGTTTCTGGAACTTGCGGCCTATGCCCATGGCGGCGATTTCGGGCTCGCTGTGGCGCAGCAAATCAATGGTGGAGCCGAAATAGACCGTCCCCGCATCGGGCCGGGTTTTGCCGGTTATCACGTCCATCAAGGTGGTCTTGCCCGCCCCATTGGGGCCGATGATGCAGCGCAGTTCGCCGGGCGCAATATCCAGACTGAGCTGGTTGAGCGCCCGGAACCCGTCAAAGCTCACCGTCACGTCTTCGAGGTAGAGAATGCGCCCGTGGCTGACGTCCACCATGCCCGCTTGCAGGGGGTGGGCATAGCCCGCTGCGCGACCGCCCGAGCCACCCGGCTCGGTCTGCGTTCTCGCTTGGGCGGCCTGTATGCGCTGTGCGCCCAGTTCGAGCAAATCGGGGCTCAAGCGCGCACCCTCCTGAGCTTGCTCCAAGCCTGCTGCGCCAGGCCCGCCAGCCCGTTGGGCATGAACAGCGTCACCACGATAAACAAGGCACCCAAGAAAAAGAGCCAAAACTCGGGGAAACTCACGGTCAGTACGCTTTTGGCTCCGTTGACCACAAAAGCCCCCACGATCGGTCCTATCAGGCTGGCGCGGCCGCCGACAGCGGCCCAGATTGCCATCTCGATGCTGTTGGCAGGGCTCATTTCGCTGGGGTTGATGATCCCCACCTGCGGCACATAGAGCGCCCCCGCGACACCGCACATGGCGGCTGAAATGACCCAGATGCTGAGCTTGTAGGGCAAGGGGTTGTAGCCGCAAAACATGACACGGCTTTCGGCGTCGCGGATGGCATGCAAGACGCGGCCAAATTTTGACAGCAACAGCCAGCGTGCCAGCAGCACAAAGGCCAGCAGCACGATACCTGAAATCGCAAACAAAATCACGCGCATTTCGGCTGTGGCCAGCGGAAAGCCCAAAATGCGCCGAAAGTCGGTAAACCCGTTGTTTCCGCCAAAACCGGTTTCGTTGCGAAAAAACAGCAGCATGGCGGCCAAAGTCAGGGCCTGGGTGATGATCGAAAAATACACGCCCGTGATGCGCGAGCGAAACGCCAGATAGCCAAACACAAACGCCAGCGCCCCCGGCACCAGCACGACCAACAGCAGCGTGGCCAGGAAACTGTCCGACAGCGCCCAATACCACGGCAATTCGGTCCAGCCCAAAAACACCATGAAATCTGGCAGGGCGCTGCCGTAAACGCCATCGGCACCGATCTGGCGCATCAGGTGCATGCCCATTACGTAACCGCCCAAAGCAAAAAACAGGCCGTGTCCGAGCGAGAGGATGCCGGCTTGGCCCCAGATCATGCCGATGGCCAATGCGCAAATGGCGTAGGTCAAGATTTTGCCCAGCAGGCCCACCATAAAATCGCTCAAGTGCAGGGCATGGTCTGACGGCACCCACAAATTGAGCACCGGCACCACCACGCACACCAGCAGGGCAGCGCTCAGCAAAGCCGCCCAGCCGGCCCGGCCAAACAGGGGCTTGGAGGGCGGATGCAAGGGGCTGTATGCAGATGGGGGAGGCATGTCGGTCATGGCGCTTGCCCTATGCAGAGCGGCCCTTGAGCGCAAAGAGTCCTTGGGGGCGCTTTTGGATGATCAGGATGATCAACACCAGCACGGCAATTTTGGCCAGCACCGCACCGGCCCAACCTTCGATGAATTTATTGACCACCCCTACGCCAAGCGCGGCATAGACGGTTCCGGCCAATTGCCCCACCCCGCCCAGCACCACCACCATGAAGGAGTCGATGATGTATTGCTGCCCCAAATCGGGCGCCACGTTGCCAACCTGGCTGACTGACACGCCCGCCAGCCCGGCGATGCCGGAACCAAAGGCAAATGCCAGGGTGTCTATTCGTGCCGTGTTGACGCCCATGCAGGCCGCCATGGACCGGTTTTGCGTCACGCCTCGCACAAACAGACCCATGCGGGTGCGCCCGATGAACAGCGCCACCCCGATCACCACCGCAGCGGCAAATGCAATGATGAAAATTCGGTTCCACGGCAAGGTCAAGCCGCTCATCACTTCAATGCCGCCGCTCATCCATTGCGGGCTCACCACGGCCACGTTTTGCGCCCCAAAGGTGCTGCGCACCAATTGAATCAAGATCAGGCTCAGGCCCCAAGTCGCCAGCAAGGTCTCAAGCGGGCGCCCATAGAGCCAGCGAATCACGCCGCGCTCCATCAGCGCCCCCACCAGCGCGGACGCCATGAATGCAATCGGCAGGGCCGCGAGCAAATACCACTCGAACCAACCCGGCAAAAACTGCTGAAACAAGGCATGCACCACAAAGGTGGCGTAAGCGCCGATCATGATCAGCTCACCGTGCGCCATATTGATGACGCCCAGCAGCCCGTAGGTGATGGCCAACCCAAGCGCCACCAGCAGCAAAATGGAGCCTAGGCTGATGCCTGCAAACACCTGACGCACCACCTCGGCCAGCGCCAGCGAACGGTCTATGGCTGCTACGGCCGTGCGCAAGGCCTGTTGCACCGCTGGGTCGCTCTCCCGCTCCAGTTGCTCGGCCAAGCGGTTGCGCACCAAGGGTTGCCCCAGTTCGGCCAAAACCTGTGCCGCCGCCAAGCGCTGCGGCGCGTCGCTGCTGCCAAGCCTAACCACGGCCTGCGCCTGCTCCAACACCAGCCGCGCCGGTGCCGCCAAGCGCTGCCCGTATGGGGGCGACAAGGCGCGCTCGATCTGTGCCGCCAGCACCGGATCGGGGCGCGTCAACTGGCTCTCGCGCAGCCGCTGCGCCGCCGCCTGCTGGCGCATGGGGTCGGGGTCGAACAGGTCCAGCACAGCCAGCGACTGCTCCAAGGCGTTGCGCAGCCGGTTGTTGAGCATCACCGCTACAGCCCCCGCACCGTCAACCGCCGCCCCGGTTGTGGCATCGATCCAGCGCCCGTTGTCCGCGATCAAAACCTGCTGCCCCTGCACCTGCACCGCTTCGCGCGCCAGCGCCCGGATCAAATCGTGTGCGCGCTGACTATCTGATAACGCCAGCCGATGCAGCGCTTCAATGCGCGTCGCGGTGTCGCCCTCGGCCAAAGCCCAAGCGTCTTCGGGGCTTAGCGCATGCGCCGCAGCCGACCACAGCGCACCGAGCAACAGCAGGCACCAGCCTATGTGCTTTCTGAATGCAAACGGTGTGGGCGTGCCTGACATCGCGGATTCCGACTCGGGTCAGCGGGTGCGCTGCGGGGTCTCGGGGCGGCGGTCGTTGCCCTCGATGAACGGGCTCCAAGGCTGTGCCCGCACCGTGGCGCGGGTGCGCCAGACCACGTTGAATTGCCCGTCGGCACGCACCTCACCAACGAAGACGGGCTTGTGCAGGTGGTGGTTGCGGTCGTCCATGCGCACCTGAAAACCGCTCGGGGCCTGAAAGGTCTGCCCGCGCATGGCCACACGCACCCGATCGACCTCGATCGAACGAGCCTGTTCCACCGCCTGCCGCCACATGTTGATGCCTATATAGGTGGCCTCCATCGGGTCGTTGGTGAGCGGGCGCTCACGGTGACCCGCGATATTGCGGGCGCGCGCAAAGGCCGTCCATTTGCGGATGAACTCGGCGTTGGCCGGGTTTTGCAGGCTCATGAAGTAGTTCCAAGCCGCCAAGTGCCCCACCAGCGGCCGGGTATCGACGCCGCGCAGCTCTTCTTCACCCACGCTAAAGGCCATCACCGGCACATCGGTGGCGCGCACGCCCTGATTGCCCAGCTCGCGGTAGAAAGGCACGTTGGAGTCGCCGTTGATGGTGGAAATGACCGTGGTTTTGACTCCTTGGCCTGCAAACTGCCGGATGCGGGCAATAATGGTCTGGTAGTCGCTGTGCCCAAAGGGCGTGTATTCCTCCATGATGTCGGCGCTGCCCACACCCCTAGTGCGCAAAAATGCGCGCAGGATGCGGTTGGTGGTGCGCGGATACACGTAGTCGGTGCCCAACAACACGAAGCGCCGCGCCGCGCCACCGTCCGGGCTCATGAGGTACTCCACGGCAGGAATGGCCTGCTGGTTGGGTGCAGCACCGGTGTAGAACACGTTCGGGCTCATTTCTTCGCCCTCGTATTGCACCGGGTAATACAGCAGCCCGTTGAGTTCTTCAAAAACCGGCAACACGGCCTTGCGACTCACCGAGGTCCAGCAACCAAACACGGCCGCCACCCGGTCTTGCGTCAGCAGTCGGCGCGCCAACTCCGCAAACAGCGGCCAATTGGAGGCGGGATCGACCACCACGGCCTCCAGCCTGCGGCCCAGCACCCCGCCGCGACCGTTGATTTCTTCGACCGCCATCAGCACGGTGTCTTTGAGCGCCGTCTCGGAAATGGCCATGGTGCCCGACAGGCTGTGCAGTACGCCGATTCGAATCGGCGCATTGGGGTTGGCAAGGGCTGCGCTGGCGCCCAGAGCGCCCACACTGCTGGCGGCCGCTGCGGCAGAAATTGCTTTCAAGGTGGTGCGTCGCTGCATCATTCAAAACTCCGGTTTGCAAGCCAAACATTTACGGCGCGCCTGCGCTGGTAGCAAAGGCAGATGAGCCGTGACCGAGACTTCATGGTAGGCAAGCCAAGGGCTGCTGTCTGTACGCCAGATGGCGTATGCAAATGGGGCTTGGGCTTGGACTGACCCACTTTTCAATGCAGCAATGAACCCGCCTGTCCGCGCCCGCCGCGGCCAAAGGCCATGGCCGCTGCCGCGGTCCGGGTTTCCACACCCAGCTTGGCATACAGCCTCTCGGTGTGCTTTTTCACCGTGGCTGGGCTGGAGCCCAGAATGTCGCCAATGTCGCGGTTGGTCTTGCCTTGCGTAACCCAGTACAGCACCTCGGCCTCGCGCGCGGTCAGGCCAAAGCACTTACCCAGACTTTGCTGCGTCACTGCGATCGATTGCTCAGCCATCACCACCAACCAGCCATCGCTTCGCCCGGGCTCTGGCGGCTCACCCTGCCCGTCCAAGCTGCCATGCAGGCGCAAACTCAAGCGGGAGCCGCCCCGGTCCACATGCAGTTGCGCGGGCTCACCCAGCCGGCCTGGCGCTGCGTCAGCACCCTGCAAGCTTCTTTTCATCCATCGCAGCACCGGCTCGGGCACTATGGGGGGCCGCGTGCCAAAGTAGCGCCACAGCAGGTCTTGCGCCAAGGGGGTTTGCCAGAGCAGGCAGGCATCAGGCAGGCGGATGGTCAGGCTGGCGTAGCCGAAGGCGTCGAGTGCCGACAGCGCCTGCCGGTTCATCTGCGCCTGCTCCCGAGCGGCCCGCGCCGCCCGGCAGTGCACCTGCAAGCGCGCCAGCAAATCGGTCATGCGGGCCGGCATCAGCAAATGATCCCAAGCGCCGGCCCGGTACGCGCTGGCCACGCTGGCCTCGCTTTCGTCGTTGAGCAACAGCAGCACGGGCAGGTGGCTGGTGGCACTGGACTGCCTGAGCCAGCGCACCCAGTCGAGTCCGCTGGCATCGGGCCAGTCGGCCGCCAACACGATCGCATCCGGCTGTGTCTGCGCCGCCCGCTGCGGCACCGAGCTGCCGTCGTGAACGAGGTCCACCTGATAGCCCGATTCTTCGAGCCCCTCCTGCATCGCTTGCAAGGGTTCGCAGGCAGGCGTGGCAAGCAGCAGCACGGGGGGGACACGGCGAGGGATGATCGGTTCTGACATAGCGGCTCCAGCAGAGGCGAATAGAATAGATCAATGCAAAAGTTGGGCCAAGGCCCGCCCGCACCGGCCCTGCGCCACGGCTTCGAGTCAATCGCCTTGGGCTTGGCATGCAGATTGCTAGGTATTGCGCATGGAACTCTCACCGCGTGAAAAAGACAAGCTGCTGATCTTTACCGCTGCCCTGCTGGCCGAACGCCGCCGTGCGCGCGGGCTGGCGCTGAACTACCCGGAGGCGGTGGCGCTGATCTCGGCCGCCGTCATGGAAGGTGCCCGCGATGGCAAAACGGTGGCCGAATTGATGAGCGAAGGCCGCACCATTTTGGGGCGCTCCGACGTGATGGAGGGCGTGCCCGAGATGATTCCCGAGATTCAAATCGAAGCCACCTTCCCGGACGGCACCAAATTGGTGACCGTGCACCAACCCATCACTTGATTGCAGGAGCGATACCGATGAAAACCTTGCGCACCCCGCTGCTGCTGGCGGCCTGTATGCCCCTGACCCCAGCCTGGGCCCATGAAGGCCATGGGCTGAATGGTCCGCACTGGCATGCCTCCGACCTGTTCGGGCTGCTGGCCGCGGCCGCTGTCGTGGTGGTGGCAGCCCTCTGTTGCTTGCGCAAATGAAAGGGCCACGATGATTCCCGGCCAATATTTCCTTGAGCCCGGCGAGATCGAACTCAACCCCGGTCGGCGCACCCTCACGTTGGCAGTGGGCAACAGCGCCGACCGCCCGATCCAGGTCGGTTCGCATTACCACTTTGCCGAAGTCAACCGGGCGCTGGTGTTCGACCGGGCGGCCGCTCGCGGCATGCGCCTGAATATTGCCAGCGGCACCGCCGTGCGCTTCGAGCCCGGCCAGCAACGCACGGTCGAGCTGGTCGATCTGGCCGGCGACCGGGTGGTGTACGGCTTTTTGGGCCAGGTTCAAGGCCCGCTCTGACACCCCCCAACCACCCTAGGAGCCCTTCGCAACATGGCAACCCTCTCTCGCACCGCCTACGCCGACATGCTGGGGCCCACCGTGGGCGACCGGGTGCGGCTGGCCGACACCGATTTGATCATCGAGGTCGAACACGACTGCACCCTGCGCGCCGGCGGCTATGGCGAGGAGGTCAAATTCGGGGGTGGCAAAACCATCCGCGACGGCATGGGCCAGAGCCAGCGCAGCCGGGCCGAAGGGGCGGTCGATCTGGTCATCACCAACGCGCTGATCGTTGACCACTGGGGCATCGTAAAAGCCGATATCGGCATTCGGGGCAGCCGCATCGTGGGCATTGGCAAGGCGGGCAATCCCGATATCCAGTCCGGCGTCGACATTCTCATCGGCCCCGGCACCGAGGTGCTGGCGGCCGAGGGCCTGATCGTCACCGCCGGCGGCTACGACAGCCACATCCACTTCATCTGCCCGCAGCAGATCGAGCACGCGCTGATGTCGGGCATCACCACCATGACCGGCGGCGGCACAGGTCCGAACACCGGCACCAACGCCACCACTTGCACGCCCGGCCCTTGGCACATGGAGCGCATGCTGCAGGCCGCCGATGCCTTTCCCATGAACCTGGGCTTTCTGGGCAAAGGCAACGCCAGCCAGCCGCGCGGCATACTCGAACAAATCGAGGCCGGCGCCATCGGCACCAAGCTGCACGAGGACTGGGGCAGCACCATGGCCGCCATCGACACCGCGCTCGATGTGGCCGAAGCCACCGACACGCAGGTGGCGATTCACACCGACACGCTCAACGAATCGGGCTTCGTCGAAGACTCGATTGCCGCCTTCAAGGGCCGCACCATCCATTCGTTCCACTGCGAGGGCGCCGGTGGCGGGCACGCACCCGACATCATGAAGGTGGTGGGCGAAGCCAACGTGCTGCCGTCCTCGACCAACCCGACCCGGCCCTACACCGTCAACACGCTCGACGAACACGTGGACATGCTGATGGTCTGTCACCACCTCGACCAATCGATCCCAGAGGATTTGGCTTTTGCCGAGAGCCGCATCCGCAAGGAAACCATAGCCGCCGAAGACATCTTGCACGACCTCGGGGCCATCAGCATCATGAGCAGCGACAGCCAAGCCATGGGGCGGGTGGGCGAGGTCATCACGCGCACGTGGCAGACGGCGCACAAAATGAAGCTGCAACGCGGCTGGCTCGCCCCCCCTTCGACAGAGCGCGGTGCGGCTCAGGCCAGCAGCCGCAACGACAACTTTCGCGTCAAACGCTACCTTGCAAAATACACCATCAACCCGGCCATCACCCACGGCGTCAGCCACGAAATCGGCTCGCTGGAGGTGGGCAAGTGGGCCGATCTGGTGCTCTGGAAACCGGCCTTCTTTGGCGTCAAGCCGGCCGTGATCCTCAAGGGTGGTTTGATCGCCGCCGCCGCCATGGGCGACCCGAACGCCTCGATCCCCACACCGCAACCGGTGCATTTCCAACCCATGTTTGCCGCCTACGGTCGCGCCATGCACCAAACCTCCCTGAGCTTTGTCTCGCAAGCCGCCCTGGCCGCCGATGTGGGTCGGCGTTATGGTTTGCAAAAACCGCTGGTGGCTGTTAAGGGCTGCCGAACGGCCACCAAACACTCCATGGTGCACAACGACTACCTGCCGGTGATGGAGATCGACCCCCAGACCTACGCCGTGCGCGCCGATGGCCTGCTCCTGACCTGCGAGCCGCTGCAGGTGCTGCCCATGGCGCAGCGCTATTTTTTGTTCTGAGCGCCAGATGCTGCAAGCCATGCGATGCATTCCCGCAGCCCAAGGGCTCGCGGCCCCTTTGCTCAAGCGTGCGGCCAGCCTCACGCTGGATTGGGACCTGCGCCAAAAGAGCCGCTTCGAATGCAGCGACTCGCAGGGCCGCTCGGTGGCGGTGTTCCTGCCGCGCGGACAGGTGCTGCGCGGCGGCGACGCGCTGCTCACCCAAGACGGCACCCTGTTGCGCGTACTGGCCGCGCCGCAGGCGGTGCTGCGCATCAGCGCCTGCCCACGGCAGGGCCAGCCGCTGGATTTGGCGCGCGCCGCCTACCATTTGGGCAACCGGCATGTGCCCACCGAACTGCAAGCGCAGTGGCTGCAAATAGAACCCGACCATGTGCTGGCCGAGATGTTGACGCAAATGGGCCTGCACCTTGTGGCTTTGCAGGCACCCTTCGAACCCGAGGCCGGCGCCTACGGGCACCCGACCCGCAGCGCTGCGGCGGTGCACACGCACGCCCATGCGCACCCCCACGATTGCGCGCACGACCACGGTTGAGGCGCAGCCGCCATGCCACCCTCCTCCCCAACCGCCCCCATGCACGACGACGACAGCTTGCTCGCGCTGCTTTGGATGGCCTCTCCGACTTTGCCGATTGGCGGCTTCTCTTACTCCGAAGGATTGGAAGCCGCGATCGATGCCGGACTGGTGCACGACGAAACCAGCGCCGCCGACTGGCTGTGCGATCAACTCTGGCTGACGCAAGCCCGCTCCGACTTGGTGGTGCTGGGGCAAGCCTTGGCTGCCTGGCGTGCCAGCGACTGGGAGCGCCTGCAAGCACTCGACCAATGGGTGCGCCTGACCCGAGAAAGCGCCGAGCTGCGGCTGCAAAGCGAGCAAATGGGACGCTCCTTGATGGAATGGGCCAAGTCCTTGCGCTTGCCGGACTGCCCCACCGCGCGGCTGCCTCCCGGGCTTGCCTCTCCCACCTACCCGGTGGCCTTTGCCTATGGCTTGTGGCTGCGCCTGCCACCCACCGCCCCGGTGCGGGCGGGCGTGCTGTGTGCAGCGTTCGCCTGGGCCGAAAACATGGTGCAGGCGGCCATCAAGGCCCTACCCTTGGGCCAAGGCGCAGGTCAACGTGTGCTGGCCAGGGTTTGCCTCTCGATCCCTCAGGCAGTCACCGAAGCCTTGCAAACCAGCGACGCGCAGCGCCAATCCTTTAGCCCCATGTGGGCCATCTTGTCGGCCCGTCACGAAACCCAATACTCTCGCCTGTTCAGATCATGAATCTTGCCGCATTGCACCACATACCGGGCCGCACCAAAACCCTGCCACCGCTGCGCGTGGGGATCGGGGGGCCGGTTGGCAGCGGCAAAACCACTTTGCTCGAAATGCTGTGCAAAGCCATGCGCGCACGCCACGATCTGGTAGCCATCACCAACGACATCTACACCAAGGAAGACCAGCGCCTGCTCACCCAGAGCGGCGCCTTGCCTGCCGAGCGCATCATGGGCGTAGAAACCGGCGGCTGCCCGCACACCGCGATTCGCGAAGACGCTTCGATCAACCTCGAAGCCATCGACCGCATGCTGGTGCAGTTTCCCAATGCCGATATCGTCTTCATCGAAAGCGGGGGCGACAACTTGGCCGCCACCTTCAGCCCCGAACTCAGCGACCTCACCTTGTATGTGATCGACGTGGCAGCCGGCGAAAAAATTCCCCGCAAAGGCGGGCCGGGGATCACCAAAAGCGATCTGCTGGTGATCAACAAAATCGACCTGGCCCCCCATGTGGGTGCCAGCCTCGAGGTGATGCAGGCCGACACTGCGCGGATGCGCCCAGATGCCGTGCGCCGCCCTTGGGTGATGACCAACCTCAAAACCTTGCAAGGCGTTGCCGACGTGGTCGCCTTCATCGAACAACGCGGGCTGCTGCGGTAAATGCGGGCGCCAGCGCCCGGGGCTGGCCGCCAATCTGTGCTATACCTAGCCGATTCGTGCGCCCGCACACCCTTTCAGGAGCCGCCCCCATGCCCAACACCCGAAGCGCCAACGCCGTGCGGCTGGAGTTCACGGCCGACTGTCTGGTCAAGTCCAACCTCTCCGGGGCGGCCTTTACGGGCGACTGGCTCTGGGTAGCGGGCGACGAAGCCTGCGGCGTGGACCGCCTGCGCCGGCTGGATGCGGTGGGGCGCGAGACCCTGCGCTTTGGCGAGCCGCGCGATTTTCCGCTGGCCGATTTGCTGGACCTGCCCGGCGCGCCCGATGAAGAGGCCGACCTCGAAGGCATGGCGGTGGTCGACGGCTATCTGTGGGTGGTGGGCTCGCACGGCCTCAAGCGCAAAAACGCCAAGCCCGAGCGCAGCCACGCCGACAACGCCAAGCGGCTGGCCAAGCTCTCGCTCGACGGCAACCGGCGCCTGCTGGCCTGCCTGCCGATCGAGCCCGATGCCGATGGCGAACCCTGCTTGGTGCGGCTGGCCGCCGATGGTCGCCGGGCCTTGCGCTTGAAGGGCGATGCCCAAAGCAACCTGCTCACCCGGGCGCTGGCCAACGACCCGCACTTTGGCCCTTACCTAGCCATTCCCGGCAAAGACAATGGCTTTGACATCGAAGGGCTGGCGGTGTGTGGGCGCCGGCTGCTGCTGGGCCTGCGCGGGCCGGTGCTGCGCGGTTGGTCGGCGCTGCTCGAAATCGAGGTCGAGGCGCGTGGCGACGAGCTGCGCCTGCTGCCGCTTGACGCCAGCGGCACGCTGTTGCGCAAGCACTTCTTGCAGCTCGATGGCTTGGGCGTGCGCGACCTGCATTTTTATGGCGAGGACCTCTACCTGCTGGCCGGCCCGACGATGGTGCTCAATGGCGAGATCCGCGTCTTCAAATGGCCCGGGGCCAAGGCGGTGCTGGCGGCCAACCAAGAGCCGGTGCGCTTCGAGTCTGCGCTGAGCGAATCGGTGGCGCTGCCGCACGGCCAAGGCAGCAACCGCGCCGAAGCGATCTGCGACCTGCCGCCCGCCTTGGCCGGGCGCAAGCCGAGCTGGCTGGTGCTCTACGACGCCCCGGGGGCCGATCGCCGGGAGGGCGAATACACCGTGTTTGGCGACCTGCTGCGCCACGATTGAACGCACTGGCCCGCACCCTGCGCCCGGCCGAGATGGCTACATGAAGGCCTGCCCCACCATCGACCCGGCCGCGCCGCTGCAGTTTGTCATCAACGCGGCCTCGGGCAGCAGCGCCGCCGACAGCAAGCGCGAGCTCATCGAAGGCGTGTTGCAGGCGGCTGGACGGCGTGGGGAGCTGCACTTTTGCCAGCCAGCCGATCTGCCCCAGGTGGCGCAGCAGGCCACCGCCACGGCTCTGGCCAGCGGCACGGCGGTGATTGGAGTAGGCGGCGACGGCACCATGAACACGGTGGCGCAGTTTGCCCACGCGGCGGGCTGCGCCA
>BBPE01000719.1_pt1 | contig 13708 bp, 14 predicted proteins | sample 1344301 | NCBI WGS metagenome assembly BBPE01 (sample SAMD00019089, study PRJDB2971) | groundwater metagenome | isolation source: The Cedars highly-alkaline
CAGGCGGCGCTGGCCGCTTCCGGCTCGCCCCTCTCGTGGGGCATCGCGGCCATCACCGTCGTGGTGCTGACATTGTTTGCCTTTGCGGTGGTGGGTGAGTCCTTCGGGCTGCGGCTGCAAGACCGGACGGGGCTGCTCCTCGACTACGCCATCATCGCGCTGCTTGGATTCCATCTGGGACCGACTTCAGTGTCACGGCTTCGCGCGGGCCCCGCTTTGCGCGCGCCGCGGTCGGACCTCGCGCCGTAGGTCTGCGGCGCACAGGACGGTTGCATCGCGCGCAGGAAGGAATTATCTGCCTGCTGGACGTATCCCTCCGGTGGCGCAATGGCGGCGGCTTTGTCCCTACCTGACCTGTTTCTGTGCGAGCGGACACGCACGCGCCTGACGGAGGCCGGCTGCGCGCGCATGTGGCGCAGCGTCGGCGAGCGGCCCCCGGCTCCCTATGAGACGCGCCACGCCTGCCTGGGCTGTGAGATCGGGGCGCGCCACGCCGGGGTGAGCCCCGAAGCCGCGCGGGTCGCTGCGCGCGAGGCGGAGCTTTTGCCGGTGTGCGCCAGGTGCGGCGCGCAGGGCCGCCGGATGATCGGCAGGCTGCATTGCGTCAGCTGCTACAACCGGGCGCGAGAGGTGCGGGTGGGGTGCGACGCGCGGGGCCGGATACCACGCTTCGCGGTGCGGTTTCACGCGGTGTCGCTTGTGCTGGTGCTCCCCTCATCGGCAACCCCTGCCATCCGGCGGTGCGACGACGTCGCGGGCCGGCCCGAAGCGATCCTGCTTGCCGCGAAGCGTGCCGCAGGCGAAAGCCTCGTGGTGGGGTTTCAGCGCGTGGCCGGGGCCGCACTTCCCATTTTCTGCCAGCCCGAGTTCGGGCCTTTTTTCGCGCCGCCTGCCCGCCGGCCCGGCGCGCGAGCCGGCCAAGTGGCGTCGGCTGCTCCGCCTGGACCGTCACATCCCGAGTTGTGGGCCGTGCCCTGTGCGTGAAGATGGCGCGGATGCCGGCGGGTGGGCGGTGGTGGACCACGCCTGCCGCTTCTGCGGGGGGCGCGTCATGCGCGGATCGGCGGGCGGTTTCAAGTGCCATTCCTGCGGGGCGGAAACGCTGGCGGGGAAAGTGCGCGACATCTGCGGCTGCGGCCTGAGCGCGGGTGGCGGGCGTCACCCGTTTCGGTGCGAGGTGAACCGCCACCGCTCGGCGCAGAACCCGGCGGTGGTGGTGATCGTGCGCGGCGACCAGCCGCCGACACCGGTCCCTGCGGCGGCGCAGCCGCATCCAAACCGCGCAAGGTTCGCGTGACTGTCCCCCGGCTCATCGAAGGCGATATGCGCGAGGTGTTGGCGGTGCTGCCGCCGGACAGCGTGGACGCGGTGGTGACCGACCCGCCCTATCATCTGATCAGCATCGTCAGGCGGTTTGGTGCGCCTGGTGCGGCGGCGGAGCAGAAAGGCAGCGACGGCGCGTTCGCGCGGGCGACCAGGGGCTTCCTGGGGAAGACCTGGGACGGCGGCGACATCGCGCTCCGGCCAACTACGTGGGCGGCGGTGCTGCGCGTGCTCAAGCCGGGCGGACACATGGTGGCCTTTGGCGGCACCCGGACGTGGCACCGGCAGGCCTGCGCCATCGAGGACGCAGGTTTCGAGATCCGTGATACGCTCGCCTGGCTTTACGGGTCAGGCTTTCCGAAAAGCCACGACATCGGCAAGGCCCTCGACAAAGCAGCTGAGGCCGAGCGGTGGAACGGGTGGGGCACGGCGCTCAAGCCCGCCCACGAACCCATCGTGCTGGCGCGCAAGCCGCTGGGCCAGGACACCATAGCCGGAAACGTGCTGCGCCACGGGACCGGGGCGGTGAACATCGTTGGGTGCCGCATCGCCGCGCGCGACGGCACAGACAAGTCCCAGTACGACCGAAACTGCTCCGGGCGCCGAGGGCACATCGACAACACCAACCGGCCGGGCAATGCCGGGCTGGACGGCCTCCGCGGTAGCGTCGGGTCACCCCTCGGCCGCTGGCCCGCCAACGTGTGCCACGACGGGTCGCAGGAGGTGGAGGAGGCGTTTGCCGCCTTCGGCACACGCAGCAGCGGCCAGGGCGCAGTGCATCGGTCATGCGTGAACCGCAGCGCGGTGTTCGGCGCGGAAGGCCGCGCGCCGGGCGCGCCGATGGTCTCGTACGGCGATAGCGGCTCAGCGTCGCGGTTCTTCTTCTCCGGCAAGGCGACGGCAGAGGACCGGGCAGGGTCGCGGCACCCTACGGTCAAGCCGGTCGCGCTAATGCGCTGGCTTGTGCGGCTCATCACTCCGCCCGGCGGCACCGTGCTTGACCCCTTTGCCGGCTCCGGTACCACCGGCGCCGCGGCGATGGCGGAGGGCTTCGCTTCGATTCTCATCGAGCGCGAGGCGGAATACTGCGCCGACATCCGCCGACGCATCGCCGAGGGCGCGCCGCTCTTTGCTCGCGCAGCGGAGGACTAGGCCGTGGGCTGGTTCCGGCCCGAAGAGGGCGAGGCCGACCCCGGCCCCATCCTGGCCCGCCTTGTCGCGGAACGGCCAGAGCTCGAAACGCTGCGTGTCGGCATGGCCGAGTTCTGCATCGTCATGCGCAGCGAAGAGGAGGTGCGGGGCGGCAAGCGCAGCATCGGCCTTTGCGCCCTGCCCCGCTGGCAGGGGCGCTTGGCTGGTCTCGCGGCCATGCTGCTCGCCGAGTGGCACGGGCGGATGCCCGACTTCCTGATCGTGCTGGACGCTGGATGGTGGGAGGGCGCGGCGGAGCGCGACCGCGAAGCGCTGCTCTTTCATGAGCTGATGCACGCCTGGCACAGCGAGGACGCCGACGGCGAACCGCGCTTCACCGCCGACGGCCTGCCCGTGTGGGGCATCCGCGAGCACGACGTCACCGCCTTCCGCGCGGAGGTGGCGCGCTACGGCGCATGGCACCCCGACATCGCCGACTTCCTGGCCGCCGCGCGCGAGAACCGTGTTGCGGGCGGGGGTGATGCGTGATCACCGCGCTGGACGAGGCCATCATCCGCCGTGCGGCGCAGCCCGCGGCCGACGCGCTCGCGCCGTGGTGCGGACCGCACCGCGCCGCCGCATGGCTGTATGCCATGACAGCCGCGCTTTACATCATGCTCGCCGCGCGTGCCGGAGCGGCGGGCGAAGGCGGGCAGCTCGCGATTTGGGGATCGTGCGCGCTGCTTGCGGCAGGTAGATCGGTTGCAGCAACGTGGGCCGACAGCCGAACCCGCCCAGGGCATCTCGATGCAAACCATCATGAGCCGGGCAGCGCCCTGGGCCGCATATGCGTTTGCTGGATCATGGTGCTGCTGGTCGTCTTGGCGGCCGATACCGGGCAGTGGCTTCCGGTGGCGCCCATGATCGCCGTGACCTTCGCCAGCTACCTCGAAGCATGCCGCGAACCGATACCGCCGCCGCCGCGCGCGGTGGCTCGCGCGGTGGCTCGCGCGGGGGCGTAGGGCGCATGGGTGGGTTTGGCAGCGGGCGCGGCCCTGGCCCCACGGGGGCGCGTGGCAACCCTGCGGAGGAAACGGCACGGCAGGAGCGGCGCGCGGCCTTTTCCGCGCGCTGCGCCGACCTCTTGATGGAGGGCCGGCCCGAGACCGAGATCCGCGTCACGCTTGTGCGCGAGAACGTCGACCTTCCCCGCTCGACCATCTACCGCTGGGTGCAGGGGGCCATCGAGAGCGGCTTCGCCGCCAAGCGCCTCTCCGCCAAGCGCCTTGCCGGTCCGGGGCTGCCGGTGGTGCAGGAATCCGGCGGCCCGGCCGGCGTCGCGGGCTTTCCCCTCGCCTCCGCCATGGCGGAGGCGCTTTCAAGCACCCGAGGCGTGCTGCGCTACGCCCGCGGCGACGACCCGGAAAAGCCGCGCAACCCGAAGCTCACCCTCGCCGCCGCGCAGGCGCTGGCGAGCCAGGTGGAGCAAAGCGTGCAGCTGCACCGCGCCATGCTCGAAGCCGAGCGGGTAGATCGATTCCACGCCGCGCTCCTGGACGAGATCGGGCGCGAAAGCCCCGACCTCGCCCGCCGCGTCACCGACCGCCTGCAGGCGCTGACGCAGCGGCTCGACGTGTAGGGGCGGCGGCGTGTCGGCGCGCGGCACCGGCGCCGGCGGGATGCTCGAAGCGAGCCGGCGTGGCCTCGCGCGCCACCTGGCCACCTTCGCGCAGCGCCAGGGCTACGCGCGGCCGAGCGACATTCCCGACAACATGCGCTTCACGGAGTGGTGCGAGGAGCTTTCGCGTTGCGGACTCAAAGTGGACCGCAAGCCCTGGTCGCTCGCCAACCGGCCCGCGCTGCGCCCGATCTACGACGCCATTCCAGCGAGCCGGGCCGAGGCGCGCGACCGCACCGTCGTGGTGATGAAGGCCACGCAGATTGGCCTGACGGTGTGGGAGATGCTCGCCCACCTCTACATGGCAATCAAGTTCGGGCCGGTGAACATCGGCCTCTACCTGCCCACCGTCGGCGTCGCCACGGTGAAGAGCACGCACCGCTTTCTGCCGGTGGTGCAGAGCCACCCCGACCTTCATCGGCGGCTCGTGCATGCCGCAGACCCCGAGACAGGGCGCGAGCGCAAGGTCGGCGAGGGCAACGTGCTGACGCGGCGGTTCGGCGACAGCCTCTTCGTGTTCTCCTGGACCAGCGGCAAGGCGACCACGGAGTCCACGCCGCTCGACATCGTGGGCTTCGACGAGGTGCAGGAGATGACCCTGGACCAGATCGACAAGACGCGCGCGCGCATGGGCGACAGCGAGATCCGCTTCGCCTTGATGCTGAGCACCGCAAACATGCCCGAGCTCGACATCGACTACTGGTACAAGCTCGGCGACCAGCGGGTGTGGCACACCGCATGCGCCGCGTGCGGGACCGCGTCCGACCTGAGCGATCCGTCTGGCATCTTTCCGGCGCGGAGCACGGTGCACAACCAGGGCGAGGTACCTGGTGCGCCGTTGGGCTTCGTGTGGACCTGCCCGTCGTGCGGCTCGTACATCGCCGATCCGCAGGTGGGCCGCTACATCGCGCAGGCGCCGCAGAACGCCGCCTCTGGCGTGCAGAGCTGGCTGCTGCCTCGCACCATCTCGCCGCGCATCACGGCGAAGGAAATGGTGACGGACTTCGCGCGCGCGAAGACCGGCAACCAGCGCAAGAGCTTCTTCAACCGCACCCTCGCCCGCCCCTACATCGACCCGGAGCAGCTCCCCGTGACGCTGGCGCATCTGCAAGCCGCGGCGCGGGCGGGAATGGAAATGGGACTGGAATGGGCCCCGGGCGGCAAGGGCGCCTACATGGGCGTGGATCAGATGGGCGGCTACAACGCCGTCATCGTGAAGCGCCGCCTGCCCGACGGGCGGCAGGCCGTGGCCCACGTCGAGGCCATCTACGGCAACGACGCCTTCGCCAGGCTCGACCCGCTGATGGCGCGGTTCGGTGTGCGGTACTGCGTGATCGAGCAGCTCCCGAACGTGAACGAGGCGCGAGCCTTCGCCAACCGCTTTGCGGGCCGGGTGTACCTTGCCGGCTACGCCGATCTCCGCGACGACATGATGGTCTGGGGCGACGACCTCTCCGCCAGCGACCGCCGCACCGCTGCCGAGGATCGCAGCCGCTTCACCGTGACGCTGAGCCAGTACAAGGCGATGCAGCGGACCTTGATGCGGCTGCGCGACGCGGAATGCCTCTGGCCCGACCCGGCGGCGCTCGAGCAGGCGTACAAGGCCGACAACGGCGAGGACAGGTTCGGGCCGGTCGCGCGCGACCTCGCCTGGGTGCATTACACGAAGACCGCGCTGGTGGTGGAGCACGACCCCGACACGCGCAAACCGCGCGCGCGGGTCAAGAAGGTGGGCATCGACCCGCACTTCGCCTTCGCCACGATGCTCTGCGACGTGGCGTGGAGCCGCGACGCGGGCGGGACCATGTTCCTGCTCGACAGCGGCGCGCCGGCGGAGGCGCGGATGTCGCAGCCCGGGGCGGGTGCGCCGGGGGCCGCGGGCACGGTCTCGGCTGCGCACGGCCTCCCCCCGGCGGTGCGGCAGATGATGGAAAGCGGACCGCCGCCCGGGACATGCGGCGCCTGCGCTTCCTTCCGCGAGGGGATGTGCGAAGCGCGGGGCTTCGGCACGCGCGCGTCCAACCCAGCGTGTGACCTGTACGTCAGGGCAACGTAGGGGGTGGCGGCAACGTCCTCTGGGCGGCGGCGCAGTCCTCCAGCCACGCCGCGACGGCTGGCGGCACGGGATGCTCGCCGCGCCGCCATGCGCGCACCGCGCCTTCCGTGATGCCGATCCGCCGCGCCAACCACCGGTTTGAGCGGTCCAGGAGGGCCAGCACCTCGCCCAGCCGTGCCGGCGTCATGCTGCAAGAAGCCGTAACACCGGCAAGGCGCCTCGCGCCACGTCCACCACCAGCACCCCGGCGGCAGGGGCGGGAGGGGCGGGAGGGGCCGGCACCATCAAGCGGCACTCACCGCAGGGCCGGCAAAGGCCGTAGGGCAGATCTTGCGCGCCCCGTAGCGAGCGCAGTGGATGTAGGCGCCGTCGGCGCCGACCTTGGCGATGCCGACTGCCAGCGCCGGGCCGTAGAAGCTGCCGAGCTGAAAGCGGACGGCCTGGCCGGGGACCACACCCCGCTCGCGCCAGAACGCCAGGCCGGCGGCCGCCTTGCCCTGCTTGTAGCGCGCGATGGCGGTGGGCCAGCAGTTGCCGCACACCAGCCGGCCTTTGATCTTCCCGTGCATATCGCGGTTGTCCGCGTCAATGATCTCCATCGCGCCGCAGAGGTGGCAGGGTCGGGGGGTGGGGGACTTCCGGGGCATCGTGATTTCCTTCTGACTGACCCGGTAATACGCATTGCGCGTATCACAGTCAAGGATAAATCCGCCTTTCAGAAAGATTCCTCCGTCCCTCCTTCGCGCCCGTTGCCGCCTGGCCCGGTCGTGACGCGACCCTGCCCCGCCATGACGGATGACCCGCGCGCGACCGCCTACGCCAGCGCCGCGCCCTCGAACGAGCGGGCCGACGCCCTGCGCCAGCTCCAGCGCGCCTTCATGCCGACCGCGTCCGACCTCTTGCCCGTTGGCGTCATCGAGGACATCCAGGCGTCGATAGACCTGCTCAAGGCCCAGCGCGTCGTTCCCTTCCCGGTGGACCGCGCCCGCACGCCCGCGCCTCGCGGGCGGCAGAGCGCAAGTCTGGACGAGATGCAGGTTGCGGTGCAGGGCGATTACTACGACCCCCCCGCCGTCCTTTCGCCCGCCATGGCGCGGCGCATGGTGGACCAGACGCCCATCCTGCAGGCCATCGTCATGACGCGGCAGCGCCAGATCGCGCGCTTCTGCCAGCCGTCCGAGGACGACGGCATGGGCTTCGTGATCCGCCATGTGGATCCCTCGCACGCGCTCGATCCGGAGGAGGAGGCGAGCATCCGGCGGCTCACCCGCTTCTTCCAGCACTGCGGCTGGGAGTGGAACCCCAGGAAACGTAAAGCGCTTGGCCGCAACAACTTTTCGACCTTCATGATGAAGCTTGTGCGCGACAGCCTCACCCTCGACCGCAACCCCATCGAGATCGAGGAAAAGCGCGACGCCTCGCTTGGCATCGACGGCTTCTCGGCGGTGGACGGCGAGACGGTTCGCCTCTGTGTGCCAGGCGAGGGCTTCCGCGGCGACGACAGCATTTACGCCGTCCAAGTGCTCAACGGGCGGATCGAGACCGCTTACCCCCAAGGCACCATCATTTTCGAGCCGCGCAACCCGCGCGCCGACGTGCGCTGGGGTGACTACGGATTCTCGGAGCTGGAAACGCTGGTGCAGACCGTCACCGGCTTTCTCGAGGCAATGACGCTCAACGTATCGGGCTTTACCCGCAACAGCATCCCCAAGGGCGTGCTGCACCTCATGGGCGACTACAGCGACGAGGACCTGCTCGCCTTCAAGCGCTACCTCAAATCCATGACGACGGGCGCTGCCAACGCCTGGGCGATGCCCGTCATGGTCAGCAAGGACCCGCAAGGCAAGGCGGCCTTCGAGAAGTTCGGCATCGAGTTCAACGAAATGTACTTCGGTAAGTGGATGACCTTTCTGGTTTCGCTGGCGTGCTCCATCTACACCATCGACCCGAGCGAGATCAATTTCGAAAGCTTCACGAACGGTCATTCCTCGCTCAGCGGCGGCGATACAACGGAAAAACTCGCGGCCAGCAAGGATAAGGGGCTGCGACCGCTCCTATCCTACTATGAGACCGTGTTCACCGACTTCATTGTGGCTGACTTCGGCGACAAGTATTGCTTTCGCTTTGCCGGCTTGGACCCGCGCGACGAGGCGCGCCTGTGGGAGGGCCAGAAGCTCGTGCTGACTACGGACGAGCTTCGCGCGCGCGAGAACCTCCCGCCCCATCCCATGCCGATCATCGGCGCCGCCCCCCTCAATCCGTCGCTCCTGCCCCTCTACCAGCAGCAGGTGCAGCCGCAGGGCCAGGATTTCGGCCAGGGTGGCGGGGACGACTTCGGCCAGGCGCCGAATGGTGAAGACCAGGATGCCGACGGCCAGGACGAAGACGCGGAAAGCGACGGCTTGCCCGATGGCGGCGGCGGCGGGCCGGACGGACCGGGTGAGGGCGCCCCGCTCGGGCCGCGCGCTCCGGCTGGTCCCGGCGCGGGCGACTTCGGCAAAGCGCTTCCCGCGATCTACTCCATCGGCGCGCGATGAGCGGCGTGGCAAAAGGCGGTAGGGGCCGTGGCGCGGCGCAGCGCCGCCCGATGGCGGGGACGGTGGAGCCGGGCGACCACGTGTACGCCCACCACCCCGAACGGGGCCCGGTGGCGATGAAGGTGCTGGCGCACGGGCGGGACGGTTTCACCGGCCAGACCGACGATGGCGGGCGGCACGCGATGCCGTGGGGGCGAATGCTCGGCGCCAAGAGTCGGGTGGCGATGGAATGGCGCGTGCGCGACGCAGGAGCGGAGGGGGCGATCGTGGAAGACGGCAAGGGGCGAACACGGTTCCTGAGCGGCGACCTTTCGCCTGACCCATCAGCCGGCAGGCTGGCAGACGGAACGGCAGAGGCCACCGGTCAGGCGCAGCGGGACCCACTGCTCGACGGCATCGACCGTCTGGGAAAGGCTCTCGCCACCTCCCGCGCCATCTTTCTCAAGGCGGGGCCCATGACCAACCGGCCAGGACTGCGGCTCAAAGACGTGACGGACCGTGCCGGGCATCAGACCAGGCGATGGGTGCGCGCCGTGCCCGACCACCCCGGCGAGGCGCGCAAGCCCGGCGCGCAGGCGGGCGAGGGCGGCGGCGCGCCGGAGCCGATGCGGCACGGCGATCATGTCGCCTTCCGCCACGGCGGAGTGGAAGGCTCGGGGCGCATCGTCGGCTCCGGGCGCGACGGCGTCACGGTGCGCGCAGCCGACGGGCGCCAGCACATCGTGCGCCACGACGACCTGGTCGGGCCAGCCGCCGACGACCCGCGCGACCTGCCCGACCACCGGCCCGGCGGCGTGTCCGGCCCGATCCCGCCCGCGCGATTCGGCGCGGCGGCCTTCGCCGCCGCACACGACCGCGCCGAGGACGCGACGGTTGCGGGTGTGCTCCGCGCCTTCCCGCCCGACACGCGCGAGCGGATGGACGCGGTGGAAAACCGGCTCCGCGACCTGCCCGACACCGTGGCCATGCACCGCAAGGGTGGCGAATGGACGCCTGAGCGGACCGATCTGCACACGCGGATCCTCAGCCACTTCCTCTCCCCGGAACGGGTGAGAGCGGCCACGCCTGACGGCGGCAAGGCGCCAACCTTCACGATCCTGGGCGGCCGCGGCGGGTCGGGAAAATCGTGGTTCAAGGGCCAGGTGTACGACCCGGACCGGGCCATCGTGCTGGACGCCGACGAGATCAAGCACATGCTGCCCGAATACGAGGGGTGGAACGCGGCGCAGGTGCACGAGGAATCGGGTGATCTGTTCGACCGAATCACCGAGCTTGCCGCCGCCGAGGGCCTCAACATCGTGCACGACGCCACGATGAAGACCCCGGCCAAGGCGGTGGCGCTGGTCAAGGGGTTCAAGGAGCGCGGCTACCGCACCGAGGCGCACTACATGCATCTGCCCCGCGCCGAGGCCGCAAAGCGCGCGGTAAAGCGCTTTCTTGGACCCACGGGCCGCTACGTCCCCGTCGAGGTGATCCTGGCCAACACGAAGAACGAGCACGCGTTTGACCAGGTAAAGGGACTTGTGGACCGCTGGTCGTTCCGCGATAATCAAAACACGGATGGTGCCGGCCCCCGTGTCGTTTCGGAAAGCGCCCATGAAAAAGCCGACGGAAAACCAGGATCCCAGGGCCGCGCGGAAGCCCCTTCCGGCGGAGATGCTCGAGCGGATGGACGGGCTGGACTGCCGCCCGCTGGGCGCACCCAACTCGATCCGCGCGACGCTGCCGCACCTCAAGGGCAAGGCGCGCAGCGCCCCGATCCCGCGCCCGGATCGGTAGCCCGGCTTCTCACCCGGGGCCGCGACCTTCTTTTTCGTCGGCGCGGCGGGTAGCCCGCGGTGGCGCTGCTTGTTGACCTGGGCGACGTCCCGGCGTCGCATTGCGACGATTGCCTCGAGCACCTCTTCAAGGCAATCAGCTCGAACCCGGCGGGCGACGAGGCCGCCATCTGGCGCCCGCACGAGAATCCCTGGCTGCGCGGCGTGGTGGAGGACGTGACCGGCATCGGACGGCGCGCGCTGCTCGCCCTTCAGACCGAGCTGCACGCCGCGCTCTTCCCCGGCACCGACGGCCCGCAGCCGCTCAGGGTGCTGCGTAAGGCCGAGGCGTGGCAGCGGCCAGATGACGTCGCGCGGGCCGGGATGCGCGCGGCGCTGGCGGCGCGGCCGCCCGGCGGCTGGACGCCCGACGACTGGCTCCTCTTCTGCGACCTGCTTATCGCCGAGCATCTCCCCGACGACACGGTGCGCGCGGCGGCCGACATGCTCGCGGTGCGCGCGGCGCTCGGGGGCAAGATCGCGGCGGCCGCCGAGCGGGCCGGACGGCCCATAGCAGGCGCACGCGCGGAGCGGCTCGCGACGGCGCTGCCGCAAAGCCGGCGGTGGGGCATGCCGCCCAAGGTGCTGACCGCGGCCGAGGCCGCCACGCTTGACCTCGCCGCGGCGCGGGCACTGATCTTCATGCAGGGCGTGGCGGACGACGCGCGCAAGGCGATGAAGGAGGTGGCGGTGGCCGGCATCCGGCGCACCGTCCTGGGCGAGCGCGACGGCGGCGACGAAGCGCTGCGCTCGCGGCTGCTCGACCAGTTCGGTACCCTCAATCGCGACTGGCGCCGCGTCGCCGTCACGGAGGCCGCGGAGGCGCACAACTCCGGCTTTGTGGGGGCGCTTGCGCGGGGCGCGACCGTGCGGCGCGTCGAGGCCTACCAGGGCGCGTGCGATTTCTGCCGCGGCATCAACGGACGCGTGTTCCGCGTCACCGACCCGGAGGATCCCGGGCGCGACGGCGAGCGCGACGTGTGGGTGGGCAAGACCAACGCGGGCCGCAGCGCTTCGCCTAGGCGGCGCGAGGGCGGGCAGCTCGTGGAGCGCGCCGCGGACGGCCGCTGGTGGGTCGCGGCAGGCGCGATCCACCCGCACTGCCGCGGGAGGTGGGTCCATGTGTCCGACCCACCCGCCGCGAAGGGCGCCCCCGCCGCCGAGCCAGACTTCATGAAGTGGCTCGATGGGGAACTCAAGGGCGCGGGATTCTCGTAGGACAGACGCATTTTCCGGTTGCGGCGTAATCCGTCGAGTGGTAGGACTTGGCTAGCCAGCCGACGGAGAAGGAACGGGCCGTGGAACCGCAGCAGCAACAGCACCCCACACACATTGAACTGCCATTCGCCGTGCCGGCGGCTGAGGCCAACTGGCGCGTCGTGCAGCTCCGCGTCACCCTCGTCAGCGGGCGGTCCTTCGTGGCGGCGGCCGGCGAAGTGGCGCGGCTCTTCCCGGCAGCGGGCGATGAGGCGGTGCCAGAGTGGGCGCTTGAGGCGCTCGCCCAGCTCCGCACGCACATCACTTTTCTCGGAAAGTCAGGACACACGCAGATCGAGAGGGCGTCGTGAGCGGCGCGGGCGCAACCGCTCCGCGAGATGCCTGGCGTCTCGCGTGGGGCACGTGGCGGGCCGCGCTCCGCGACGCCTCCGGCGGCGTCACACTTGCGGGCCTACCCATTCCCCTGCTTGACGCGGTGGTTTCGGCCTGGACCGCGGCCGGGCCGCAGCCCAGCCGGGCCAGCTGGGACTGGCACGCCATGTCGGGCGGCAGCACCTCCCGCCGCGCGCGCCTGCTCCGTGCCGAGGTGGGGCGCATGCGGGCCGAGGCCGAACGGCGCCGCGCCGAGACGCGCCGCGCCGCACTCCGCGCCGGACTTCCAGAGCGACCGGTGGCGCCGGGCCGCGACGCCTTCCCTGCCAACGACGTGCGGCCGAGGGTGGCGGCATGATCGGCGCGATGTTCCGGCGCTGGTGGGGGGAGCCGCCCCGGTCACGTTACATGCTGCTGCAGGGCATCGCCAGGCCCGTGCCCGCAGGCAACGACCGCGCCGCGGCCGAGCGGCGGGCAATCTATGCGGCCGCCACCCTTCCCTTTGGCGCGCCGAAGGTGCGGGTGATCGACACGGACAATGGCGACACCGTCATCTTCGAGGCGCTCGCGCCCTGGACGCCGCCGCAGTGACCGACCGCCTCCTGCAGACCGATGCGGTGGCGCTCGCGCTGGCGGGCGCGGCGCTGCGCCGCGCGGCGCACCGCCTCCCCTGCCCCGAGGCTGCCGCTTTCGTGCGCAAACTCGCGCTGGCCGTGACGTGCTACAGCGGCCCGGACCTCGTCGAGGGCCACCGCCAAGCGGTCGCCGACCTTCTGACCGACGCAAAGGGCGCTTCGTGAAGGTCGAGGTGGTGCGGGACACCGCCTCGCCCCTCTGGGCCATATTCTGTGCCCAGCGCCCATGTCGCCCGTGCCGCGGCCACGGGGAGGCGGGGCGCGACCGGGTGTGCTGGCTGGGCTCGGCCCCAACCCGGGAAGCCGCCGGCCTCGCGGCGCTGCGTCACGGCTGGGATGTCGTGCGCGCCGAGGCTGACCCCGACGCGCCGCCGCCCAGACGATAGGCGCGACCCATGCACGTGTACGTCATCGCCTACGGACCGCTCGATACCAAGATCGGCGTGTCCCGCTCTCCGCCCGGGCGGCTGCGGCAGCTGCGCCCGGGCGGTGCCGGGCGCGTGGTGCGGTGCTGGCTGCGCGACGACGCGCGCGCCGTGGAGGCATCGGCGCACCGGTTGCTTGCCCCCTGGCGCATCCCCATCCCCGGCACGCGCGAGCGCTTCGCCGTCGGCGCCGATGCCGCGTGCCGCGCGGTGGACCTGGCCGCCATGCTTGCCGCCGAGGCCCGCGACGCCGCGACGGACCGCGCCCGGCTGGCAATGGTCGCTGAGCGCGACGCGCGGGGTTGCGCGCCGCCGCCGCCCGTCTCCCCGCCCGGCGCGAAGGTCGGGCTGGCCCTGGGCGCCGATGCGGCGGCGGCGGCGGCCGACGCGGAGTTCGTGACCAGCGGCGGTGGTGTGAAAACCTCCGCCATCCACGTCGGCATCGGCTCGGCCGGCGCGCGCCGCGCCGCGCGCCGGGCCGCGCTTGCCTGCGGGCCGGGCGACCTGCTGGTGGCG
>BBPE01000852.1_pt2 | contig 13708 bp, 22 predicted proteins | sample 1344301 | NCBI WGS metagenome assembly BBPE01 (sample SAMD00019089, study PRJDB2971) | groundwater metagenome | isolation source: The Cedars highly-alkaline
GGCACAGCAGGCACAGCAGGCACAGGAGCCGCATGTGCTGATGATGAGCGCAACCCCGATCCCGCGCACGCTGGCCATGAGTTATTACGCCGACTTGGATGTTTCCACCCTCGACGAGTTGCCGCCCGGGCGCACGCCGGTGCTGACCAAGCTGCTGGCCGCGCCGCGCCGCGCCGCGCTGATCGAGCGCGTGCGCGCCCAGCTCGCGCAGGGCCAGCAGGTCTACTGGGTGTGTCCGTTGATCGAGGAAAGCGAGGCGCTAGACCTGAGCAACGCCAGCAGCACGCACGCCGAGCTCAGCGCTGCGTTGCCCGGTGTCACGGTGGGCTTGTTGCACTCGCGCCTGGCACCGACGGAGAAAAAAGCCGTGATGGCACAGTTTGTTGCGGGTCAGATGGGCCTGCTGGTGTCGACCACGGTGATCGAAGTCGGCGTCGACGTGCCGAATGCCACGCTAATGGTGATCGAGCACGCCGAGCGCTTTGGCCTGTCACAACTGCACCAGTTGCGCGGGCGCGTCGGGCGCGGCGCCGCGGCTTCGGTTTGCGTGCTGCTGTACGGCGCGCCCGAGGGTGAACGCCTGAGTGAGCTGGCGCGCGCGCGCCTCAAGGCCATGGTCGAGACCGGCGACGGCTTCGAGATTGCCCGGCGCGACCTGGAACTGCGCGGCCCGGGCGAATTTCTGGGCGCACGCCAGTCGGGTGCGCCGCTGCTGCGTTTTGCCGACCTCGCCAGCGACGCCCACCTGCTCGACTGGGCGCGTTGGGCCGCCACTGAGCTGCTGGAGAAAGACCCTGCAGCGGCGCAAAAACACCTGCAGCGTTGGTTGGGCAGCAAGTCTGACTACCTCAAGGCCTGAGAGGCGGTGCGTATGGCAGCGCTGGGGGCAAAATAGCGCCATGACGCTGACCGAACTCAAATACATCGTCGCCGTGGCGCGCGAAAAGCACTTTGGCAAGGCGGCCGAGGCCTGCTTTGTCTCGCAGCCCACGCTGTCGGTGGCGATCAAGAAGCTCGAAGAAGAGCTGGAGCTGAAGATTTTTGAGCGCAACGCCAGCGAGATCGGCGTCACTGCGCTGGGCGCCGAGATCGTGCGCCAGGCGCAAACCGTGCTGGAGCAGGCGGCCGGCATCAAGGAAATCGCCAAGCGGGGCAAAGACCCGCTGGCCGGGCCGCTGCGCCTGGGGGTGATCTACACCATAGGACCATATTTGCTGCCCGACCTGGTGCGACAGGTGATCGAGCGCACGCCGCAGATGCCGCTGCTGTTGCAAGAGAATTTCACCGTCAGGCTGCTCGAGCAACTGCGCCTGGGCGAGATTGATTGCGCCATTCTGGCCGAACCCTTTCTCGATACCAACCTGGCGCTTGCGCCGCTCTACGACGAGCCCTTTTTGGCCGCGCTGCCGGCGGCCCACCCGCTGGCGCAGCAAGCCAGCGTCAGCATCGCAGCGCTCAAGCGTGAAGCCATGCTGCTGCTGGGCACCGGCCACTGCTTTCGCGACCACGTGCTCGAAGTCTGCCCCGAGTTTGCGCGCTTTTCCAGCGACACCGAGGGCATTCGCAAGAGCTTTGAGGGGTCGTCGCTGGAGACTATCAAACACATGGTGGCCGCCGGCATGGGTGTGACGCTGTTACCGCGCCTGTCGGTGCCCAGCTCGGCGCTGAGCGCAGCGGGTAGCGTCGAGCGTGATTTTGGTGATTCGATTTATTTGCGCTACCTGCCACTCGAAGGTGATACGCCCACGCGCCGGGTGGTGCTGGCCTGGCGGCGCAGCTTTACCCGCTACGCGGCGATTGCAGCCTTGCGCAACGCCATTTATGCCTGCCAGTTGCCGGGCGTCAAGCGCTTGTCCTAAGCGCTTGTTACACATCGTGGCCGGCCCATGGCGCGGCCAGCCGCTGCCACCAAGGAGCTATACGCCATGTTCATGAGTCCGTCTACCGAGCGGCGCAACGCGGTCGATCCCCTGGCTGGGCGCCTGCGCTCGCCCGGCCATGGAATGCTGTGCGTGCCGGTGCTTGGCAACGGGGGCGTGTTGGCATGAGCACCCCTGCGCCCGAGCACCCAAGGCCAGCGCAGCGCGTGCTGACACGGCAGGCCTTGCGCCGTCGGCTCGCTTTGTACCTCGACCTCATTCGCTGGAACCGGCCGGCCGGCTGGTTGCTGCTGCTGTGGCCGTCTTTGTCGGCGCTGTGGGTCGCTGCCGGCGGTTTTCCGGGCTGGCATTTGCTGGCGGTATTCGTGCTCGGCACTATTTTGATGCGCAGCGCCGGTTGCTGCGTCAACGACGTGGCCGACCGCCACTTCGACCGCCACGTCAAGCGCACCGCGCAGCGTCCGCTCACCAGCGGGCGCATCAGCGTGCCAGAGGCACTGGCGCTCGCTGCGCTGCTGGCGCTGGCGGCGTTTGCGCTGGTGCTCAGCACCAACCTGGCCGTGCTGGTCTGGTCCGTGCTGGGAATGGTGCTGACGCTGGCCTACCCTTATGCCAAGCGGCACGTTTGCATGCCGCAGGCGGTGCTGGGCCTGGCGTTCAGTTTCGGCATTGTGCTGGCCTTTGCGGCGGTGCGCGCTGGCCCGGCAGTCGATTCGTTCAGCGCGGCCGCAACCTGGGTCGAACCCGGCTTTTGGGGCGCTGTCTGGCACAGTGTGCCGCCGCTGGCCTGGCTGTTGCTGGCGGGCAACTTGTTTTGGGTGCTGGCCTACGACACCGAATACGCCATGGTGGACCGAGACGACGACTTGCGCATCGGCATCAAGACCTCGGCCATTACCCTGGGCGCGGCCGACGTGCCTGCGATACTGGCGTTTTATCTCATCTTTTTGGTCATCTGGACCGTCGCGCTGGGCCCGCTGCTCAACCCCTGGGTCTGGGGGGCGACGCTGCTGCTGGCGCTGGCGCAGGTGGCTTGGCACTTCAGCCTGATTCGCCAGCGCAGGCGCGAGGCTTGCTTCAAGGCCTTTGTGCTTAACCACTGGCTGGGGTTGACCGTCTTTGCCGGCGTGGTGCTGGGTTTGTGAGCGCTGCTCCCAGGCGCCGAATTCGCGCCCGGGTTCGGCGGCGCGTGGTTGTTTGACCACCAGGGCCGGGTGCGTGCGCTGGCGCGCGCGGGGTTGCGGCAAACCTGTTCTGAGCCTGTCCGAGGGCTCAGAGCACGGCGAGCAGCTTGACGCGCACTCCAGGCAGAATCTTCTTGCCAATGGCGTGTGAGTCCATGGCTTGGGTCCAGCTTGGGTAGAGCGCGCGCAACTCGCTGTGGCTGCGGCAGGCATTGATCGACTCGATCTGCGCGCTGTGGCCGTAGTGGTCGAACACGTAGTCGAGCGCATTCGCCATCAGGCTGCGCGCCATCTCCAGCTCCTGTGCGCTGCGGCTGTCCGGTGCGGGCAGGCCGGCGAGATCGTCCTTTTCTGGCGTTTTGGGTTTGGCCGCAGCCGACGCGGCCGCTGGCGCAGCGCTATCCAGAACGTCGATGCAGCCGCGCGCGAGCAGCTCGCTCAGGAGCGGCGCAACATTGTGGTCGGACACGAAGGCGCTCAAATCATGGCCGCTGCGCTTGCCGTCTACAAGCACCAGCACGCGCCGCGCCAGCGGCAACAGCCCCAGCGAGCGAGATTGAATTTCCTGCTGGCCCAAGGCGGTTTTGGCATAGATGGCTGCCAGCAGGTGGGAAGGTGCGTCTGCCATGGGTCTGGTCCCGGGCTGGTTGCTGCAAAAAATTTAAACAATACAGCGCAGTGCCTTGCGTCTCGGGCAAGGCCTCACCGCTACACTCTTCTCAAGCATAACGTGTACAAACAACGCTAGGGTTTTCACTTAGACACAGCAGGAGATGCGCCATGGGTTTGTTCGATGCCGTGCTCGGCAACGCGTCCAAGATCGACGCGAAAGCCGTTGAAAGCGAATTCAGCCGCCTACTGGCGCCGGGTGAGGCGGTCGAGCACGCTTACCAACTGCTGCGCGACTCTTTTGTTTTCACCAACCGACGCCTGGTGCTGGTGGACAAACAGGGCTTGAGCGGAAAAAAGGTCGAGTACCACTCGATTCCGTACAAGAGCATCACCCACTTCAGCATCGAAACCGCTGGCACCTTCGATCTGGACGCCGAGCTGAAAATCTGGATCGCTGGCGTTGCTGCGCCGCTATGCAAGCAGTTCAACAAACGCCTGAACATCTACGAGGTGCAGGCAGTGCTGGCCAGCTACGTGCTGCGCTGAGCGACTCGCCCGCTGCTGTGGCCTGCATGCAACGCAGCGGCAGACATTTATTTGCTGCTGGGTGTTGACGGCGAATCAATGCCGGGCCATAATTGGCGGCTTCGCTGTGAAAACAGCGTAGCTATCTGCCCAGCGGCGTTGGCTGGGCTGCTTTTTTGCTTCATGCAAGACGCAGCCTGACCCACAACGACGGGCCCAAGACTGATCACTTCCGGCCGCGGTGGCTGGGCGGATTCAAGTTGGGACTTAAATCAAATGATTCAAACGCAATCTCGACTCGACGTTGCCGACAACACGGGCGCCAAGTCCGTCATGTGCATCAAGGTGCTGGGTGGCTCCAAGCGTCGCTACGCCAGCGTGGGTGATGTCATCAAGGTCAGCATCAAGGAAGCAGCGCCACGCGGGCGCGTCAAAAAAGGCGAGATATACAGCGCCGTGGTGGTGCGTACCGCCAAGGGCATTCGCCGTCAGGACGGTGCTTTGATCAAGTTCGACGGCAACGCAGCGGTGTTGCTCAACGCCAAGCTAGAGCCTATCGGCACCCGCATCTTCGGCCCGGTCACGCGCGAGCTGCGCACCGAGAAGTTCATGAAGATCGTCTCGCTGGCCCCCGAAGTTCTCTGAGGAAGCAGCATGAACAAGATTCGTAGTGGCGACGAAGTGATCGTGATCGCCGGTCGTGACAAGGGCAAGCGCGGCAAGGTGTTGCAGCGCAGCGACGACAGCCATTTGCTGGTCGAGGGTGTCAACACGGTCAAGAAGCACGCCAAGCCCAATCCCATGAAGGGTGTGACCGGTGGCATCGTAATCAAAAGCATGCCGATCGACCAGTCCAATGTAGCGATTTTCAATCGCTCCAGCGGCAAGGCTGACCGTGTCGGCATCAAGCTGTTGGCGGACGGCAAGAAAATGCGCGTCTTCAAGTCCAGCGGCGAAGAAATCAAAGGGGCATGAATATGTCACGTCTGCAAGCCATTTACCGCGACCAGGTGGCTCCCGCCTTGGTCGAGAAGTTCGGTTACAAGTCCGTCATGCAAGTGCCGCGCATCAGCAAAATCACGCTCAACATGGGTGTGAGCGAGGCGGTGGCTGATAAAAAAGTGATGGACAGCGCGGTGGCCGACCTGAGCAAGATCGCCGGACAAAAGCCGGTGGTGACCAAGGCCAAGAAAGCCATCGCGGGCTTCAAAATCCGTGAGATGCAGCCAATTGGTTGCATGGTCACGCTGCGCGGTGCGCGCATGTATGAATTCCTGGACCGCTTCGTCACCGTGGCATTGCCCCGGGTGCGCGACTTTCGCGGTATTTCAGGCAAGGCGTTTGACGGCCGTGGCAACTACAACATCGGCGTCAAAGAGCAGATCATTTTCCCTGAGATCGAGTACGACAAGGTCGATGCCTTGCGCGGCCTCAACATCAGCATTACGACGACCGCGAAGACCGACGCCGAATGCAAGGCCTTGCTGGTTGGTTTCCGTTTCCCGTTCAAGAACTGAGGTGGCACGTGGCTAAACAAGCACTCCTGCAACGTGAACTCAAGCGCGCCAAACTCGTCGCCCAGTTCGCCAAGAAACACGCCGAGCTCAGAGCTATTGCTAATAGCGCCAAGCAAAGCGACGAGGCGCGCGACGCCGCCCGTCTGGCGCTGCAAAAATTGCCGCGCAACGCCAACCCGACGCGCCAGCGCAACCGCTGCGAGGTCACCGGCCGCCCACGCGGTACTTTTGCCCAGTTCGGGCTGGCGCGTGCCAAGGTGCGCGAAATGGCTTTTGCCGGTGAAATACCCGGCATCACCAAGGCCAGTTGGTAAGCCCCAGGAGAACCACAAATGAGCATGAGTGATCCTATCGCCGACATGTTGACCCGCATTCGCAACGCACAAATGGTCGAAAAAGCCAGCGTTTCCATGCCGGCCTCCAAAGTCAAATCCGCGATTGCCCAGGTGTTGAAAGACGAGGGCTATATCGATGGCTTTCAAGTCAAAAGTGCCGACGGCAAAAGCGAGCTGCAAATCGCGCTCAAGTACTACGCCGGACGCCCGGTGATCGAGCGCATCGAGCGCGTCAGCCGCCCTGGTCTGCGCGTCTACCGCGGCCGCAACGCCATTCCGCAGGTGCAAAACGGCCTGGGTGTGGCCATTGTCACCACGCCCCAGGGCGTGATGACGGACCGCAAGGCACGCGCGGCCGGTGTCGGCGGCGAAGTCCTGTGTTTTGTGGCCTGATGCGGGCATTGAGGAGCAAAGAATGTCACGTATTGGAAAACTGCCGGTCAGCGTCCCTGTTGGGGTCGAGGTGGCTGTGAGCGCAGAACAAGTCAGCGTCAAGGGGGCCCTGGGTTCTCTGGTGCTGGCGCAGAACGCACAGGTCAAGATCGAAAACAAGGCTGGCGTGCTCAGTTTTGTGCCGCTCGACGCGTCGCGCCAAGCCAGCGCCATGACAGGCACCATGCGCCAACTGGTCAACAACATGGTCAAAGGCGTGAGCAAGGGTTTTGATAAAAAGCTCACGCTGATCGGCGTGGGTTACAAGGCTCAGGCCCAAGGCGACAAACTCAACCTCACGGTGGGCTATTCGCATCCGGTGGTGCTGGACATGCCGGCTGGCATCAAGGTGGAGACGCCAACTCCGACCGAGATTCTGATCAAGGGCGCCGATCGCCAGCGCGTCGGTCAGATCGCTTCCGAAGTGCGTGCCGTGCGTCCGCCCGAGCCCTATAAGGGCAAGGGTATCCGCTACGCGGATGAAAAGGTCGCGATCAAGGAAACCAAGAAGAAATAAGGATCACGATCATGACGACGAAAAAAGAGCAACGTCTGCGCCGCGCCCGCCAGACCCGGATCCGGATTGCCCAGCAAACCGCGCTGCGTCTGTGCGTCAACCGCACCAATCTGCACATTTACGCCCACGTCATCTCGGGCGACGGTACAAAGGTACTGGCTTCAGCCTCGACGGCCGAAGCCGAGGTGCGCGCCCTGATTGGCGGCGCCGGCAAAGGGGGCAACGTCACTGCTGCGGCCCTGATTGGCAAGCGCATTGCGGAAAAAGCCAAGGCAGCCGGAATTGAAAAGGTGGCTTTTGATCGCTCCGGCTTTGCCTACCACGGTCGGGTCAAGGCCCTGGCAGACGCGGCGCGCGAAGCCGGCCTGCAGTTCTGATCTAGCGGAAGATAAAAAATGGCTAAATTCACGGCAAACGTAAAGAACGAAGCGAGCGACGACGGCTTGCGCGAGAAGATGATTGCGATCAACCGAGTGACCAAGGTGGTCAAGGGTGGACGCATTCTCGGCTTTGCCGCGCTGACCGTGGTCGGTGACGGTGACGGCCGCGTCGGCATGGGCAAGGGCAAGGCCAAGGAAGTGCCGGTGGCGGTGCAAAAGGCGATGGAGAAAGCCCGCCGCAATATGATCAAGGTTTCGCTCAAAAGCGGTTCGCTGCACCACAGCGTGCAAGGCGAGCACGGCGCTGCCAACGTCATGATGCTGCCAGCCGCCAAGGGTACCGGCATCATTGCAGGTGGCCCGATGCGCGCGGTGTTCGAGGTGCTGGGCATCACCGACGTGGTCGCCAAGAGCCACGGCTCGAGCAACCCTTACAACCTGGTGCGTGCCACGCTCGACGCCTTGCAGCATTCGACGACCCCGGCCAGTGTGGCAGCCAAGCGCGGCAAATCGGTCGAAGAGATTTTTGCCTGAGGGATAGCAGCATGACAACTACCACCACCGTCAAGGTTCAATTGGTGCGCAGCCCGATTGGCTGCAAGCAGACGCACCGCGACACCGTGCGCGGCCTCGGTCTGCGCAAGCTCAACAGTATCAGCGAGCTGCAGGACACGCCTGCAGTGCGCGGCATGATCGACAAGATCAGCTATCTGGTCAAAGTACTCTGATTGGCGGCAAGCGACATGGAACTCAACTCTATCAAGCCTTCTGAAGGCTCCAAGCACGCACGCCGGCGCGTCGGTCGTGGCATCGGCTCCGGTCTGGGCAAGACCGCAGGCCGGGGTCACAAAGGTCAAAAATCGCGCTCGGGCGGCTACCACAAGGTCGGCTTCGAAGGCGGTCAAATGCCGCTGCAGCGCCGCTTGCCCAAGCGCGGCTTCAAGTCCATTCAGTTGCAATACAACGCCGAGCTCACGCTGGCCCAATTGTCTGCATTGGATCTGCCCGAAGTTGACCTGCTTGGACTCAAGCAAGCCGGTCTGGTGAGTCAATTGACCAAGCGGGTCAAGGTTATCAAGACGGGTGAGATCACGCGCGCCGTGACGCTGCGCGGTCTTTCTGTGAGCGCAGCGGCCAAGCAGGCGATCGAAGCCGCTGGCGGCGCGCTGGTCTGAATCCATCAAGCAAAGGCGCGCCGTGGTAACTGCATCCGCGACCCTGGCCAAGACGGGCAAGTACGGCGACCTGCGTCGCCGGCTGGTGTTCCTGTTGCTGGCGCTGGTTGTCTATCGCATCGGAACCCATATTCCGGTACCCGGCATCGACCCGGATCAGCTCCAGCAGTTGTTTCAGGGTCAGCAGGGCGGCATCCTGAACCTGTTCAACATGTTCTCGGGTGGCGCGCTGTCGCGCTTTGCCGTGTTCGCTCTGGGGATCATGCCCTACATTTCCGCTTCCATCATCGTGCAGCTCATGACTTACGTGGTTCCCACGTTTGAGCAACTGAAGAAGGAAGGCGAAGCCGGGCGCCGCAAGATCACCCAGTACACCCGCTACGGCACGCTGGGGCTGGCGATTTTCCAGGCGATCGGCATTTCGCTGGCACTGGAAGGCACGGCCGGTCTGGTGATAGAGCCGGGCATGGGTTTCAGGATCACGGCGGTGGTCAGCCTGGTGGCTGGCACCATGTTCCTGATGTGGCTGGGCGAGCAGATCACCGAGCGCGGGATCGGCAACGGCATATCGATCCTGATTTTTGCCGGCATCGTCGCCGGTCTGCCCAGCGCCATCGGTGGCCTGATGGAGCTGGTGCGCACCGGCGCCATGAACATTCTGGCATCGCTGTTCATTATCGCGCTGGTGGTTCTGGTCACCTATTTCGTGGTCTTCGTCGAGCGCGGTCAGCGCAAGATTTTGGTCAACTACGCACGCCGTCAAGTGGGCAACAAGGTGTATGGCGGTCAATCGTCGCATTTGCCTCTGAAGCTCAATATGTCGGGTGTGATTCCGCCCATCTTCGCCTCCAGCATCATTTTGCTGCCGACCACCTTGGTCAGTTGGGTCAGTACCGGCGATGCAACGCTGTGGTTGCGTGACCTCGCTGGTGCCTTGTCGCCCGGGCAGCCGATCTACATTGCCCTGTACGCCGCCGCCATCATATTTTTCTGCTTCTTCTACACCGCGCTCGTGTTCAACAGCCGCGAGACGGCGGACAACCTGAAGAAGAGCGGCGCCTTTATCCCGGGCATTCGACCGGGCGATCAGACCGCGCGCTACATCGACCGCATCTTGCTGCGCCTGACCTTCTCCGGTGCGATCTACATCACGGCAGTCTGCTTGTTGCCCGAATTTCTGATCTTGTACTACAACGTGCCGTTCTATTTTGGAGGCACATCGCTGCTGATCATTGTGGTCGTGACGATGGACTTCATGTCGCAGGTGCAAAATTACATGATGTCGCAACAGTACGATTCGCTGCTGAAAAAGGCGAACTTTAAGGCCCCCGTTGGCAATTGAGTTCTGTCATGGCCAGGGACGACGTGAGCGAGATGCGCGCCGAGGTGATTGAAGACCTCTGCCGCATGCAGCTTGGCGGGCCCGGCTGGACAACGCAGACACGTGGTGCTGAATCATATTTGCGGTCGAATGCGCAAGCCCTGCATTCTTTTTCGACCGGGCGATACAGTCATGGCAGAGCCAATACCGTGTGAGCTGACGCGGGCGTGGTCTGTGTTTCGTTCCGGGTGAGCGCGCAGATCGGGATAGTTTTTGGATATTTCTAGGAGTGGAATATGAGAGTCTCGGCTTCGGTCAAGAAAATGTGCCGCAATTGCAAAGTCATCAAGCGGCATGGAATCGTGCGGATCATTTGCACCGATCCGCGTCATAAGCAACGGCAAGGCTGAGTGAAGTTCACAGGATCAATATGGCTCGTATTGCAGGCATCAATATTCCGCCGCACAAGCACGCCGAAATCGGCTTGACGGCAATTTTCGGCATTGGCCGCACCCGCGCGCGCAAAATTTGCGTCGCCTGTGGCATTGACTACAGCAAGAAGATCAAGGATCTCAGCGACGCCGAACTGGAGCAGATTCGCGAGCAGGTCGGCAGCTTCACCATTGAAGGTGATCTGCGGCGCGAAACCACCCTGAACATCAAGCGTTTGATGGACATCGGCTGCTACCGGGGTTTTCGTCATCGCCGCGGTCTGCCGGTGCGCGGTCAGCGCACCAAGACCAATGCGCGCACGCGCAAAGGTCCGCGCAAGGCAGCGCAGTCGCTGAAAAAATAATCGGATAGAAGGACATTTATGCCCAAAACCACCTCCCCCAGCGCGGCCGCGCGCGTGCGCAAAAAGGTACGCAAGAACGTTGCCGATGGCATTGCACACGTCCATGCCTCGTTCAACAACACCATCATCACCATCACCGACCGCCAGGGTAACGCGCTGTCCTGGGCTTCGTCGGGTGGCCAGGGTTTCAAGGGTTCGCGCAAGTCGACGCCTTTTGCCGCCCAGGTGGCTTCTGAGGTGGCCGGGCGTGCCGCGATCGAACAAGGCATCAAGAATCTCGACGTCGAGATCAAGGGCCCCGGACCGGGGCGCGAGTCTTCGGTGCGCGCCCTAGGCGCCCTGGGCATTCGCATCAACTCCATTGCTGACGTCACGCCGGTGCCGCACAACGGTTGCCGTCCACAAAAGCGTCGTCGTATCTGAGCGATTCTGGGCGCTGCCAGCAGCGCCGACTTCATCACCCTCATAAGCCCACCGCCACCTTCGATCTCGACCATCCAGATCACTGAAGGTGGCTCCTGCAATTCATTGCAGCAGTCAAAACAGGAATTTCAACGTGGCACGTTACCTAGGCCCCAAGGCCAAACTCTCCCGCCGTGAAGGCTCTGACTTGTTGCTCAAAAGCGCGCGCCGCTCGATTAGCGACAAGGCCAAGTTCGATTCCAAGCCCGGCCAGCATGGCCGCACCTCGGGTCAGCGCACCTCTGACTACGGCGTGCAACTGCGCGAAAAGCAAAAAGTCAAACGCACCTACGGCGTGCTCGAGCGCCAGTTCCGACGCTACTTTGCACAGGCCGATCGCCGGCGTGGCAACACCGGCTCCAATTTGTTGTCGCTGCTCGAGACGCGTCTGGACAACGTGGTGTTTCGCATGGGCTTTGCATCGACCCGTGCTGAGGCGCGTCAGGTCGTCTCACACAAGGCGATCACCGTCAACGGCGATGCAGTCAACATTCCGTCCTATTCAGTCAAGCCGGGTGATGTGATCGCGGTGCGCGACAAATCGAAAAAACAGGGCCGTGTTCTCGAAGCCCTGGAGCTGGCCAAACAGATCGGTTTTCCCGCCTGGGTCGAGGTCTCCACCGACAAGGTCGAAGGTGTGTTCAAGAAGTCGCCAGACCGTGACGAGTTTGCTGCCGACATCAATGAATCGCTGATCGTCGAACTCTATTCCCGTTGATTTGGGTTTCTCTTTGCACCCCTGTGGTGCGTTTTGGCCCTGTGCCGTCTGCCTTATCGGTGTAACGAGCCGAGGGCATTGAAGGAAGTTTGAATGCTGCACAATCTGCTCAAGCCCAAGACCATCAGCGTCGAACATATTTCGACCCATCGTGCCAAAGTCACGCTCGAGCCGTTCGAGCGTGGTTATGGTCATACGCTGGGCAATGCGCTGCGTCGGGTTTTGCTCTCGTCCATGACCGGTCACGCGCCGACCGAAGTAACGATTGCTGGCGTGGTGCACGAGTATTCGTCGATCGAAGGCGTGCAAGAGGATGTGGTCAGCTTGCTGCTCAATCTCAAGGGTGTGGTGTTCAAGCTGCACAACCGTGACGAAGTGACGCTGAGTTTGCGCAAGGACGGCGAGGGCGTGGTGACGGCGGCTGATATTCAGACCCCGCATGACGTCGAGATCGTCAATCCAGAGCACTTGATTGCCACGCTGTCGGCGGGTGCCAAGCTGGATTTGCAGATCAAGGTCGAAAAGGGCCGGGGTTATGTGCCAGGCAACCTGCGCCGCACCGAGGACTCCTCGCGCTCGATCGGACGGATCGTGCTCGACGCCTCGTTCTCGCCGGTCAAGCGCATCAGTTACACGGTCGAAAGCGCACGGGTCGAGCAGCGCACCGACCTCGACAAGCTGGTGCTGGAGATTGAAACCAATGGATCGATCGGCCCGGAGGAGGCGGTGCGCGCCTCGGCTCGAATCCTGGTAGAGCAACTCGCGGTGTTCGCGCAACTCGAAGGCGAAGAATTCACTACCGGCCCTCAGCCCACGCGCAGTTTGCAGCAGTTCGACCCGATTTTGCTGCGCCCAGTCGACGAACTTGAACTGACCGTGCGCTCGGCGAATTGTCTCAAGGCAGAAAACATCTACTACATTGGCGATCTGATTCAGCGGGCTGAAAACGAATTGCTCAAAACCCCCAATCTGGGTCGGAAATCGCTCAACGAGATTAAGGAAGTGCTGGCCTCGCGCGGTTTGACCCTGGGCATGAAACTTGAAAACTGGCCCCCTGTTGGTCTGGACAAGCACTGAAGAAGTACGGCGTCTGGCGAAACGAGCCGGGCTTCCAAGCAACCCCCAGTACCTGATACGGCTGGGGGCAAAACAACTGAAAGGAACGAATAATGCGTCACGGCAATGGACTTCGCAAACTCAACCGCACCAGCGAGCACCGCCTCGCCATGCTGCGCAACATGATGAATTCGCTGCTTACGCACGAAGTCATAAAAACCACGCTGCCCAAGGCTAAGGAACTGCGCCGCGTCGTCGAACCCATGATTACCCTGGCTAAAGAGCCTAGCCTGGCAAACCGCCGCCTGGTCTTTGACCGCCTGCGAGACCGCGACGTGGTGGTCAAATTGTTCAACGAACTCGGCCCGCGCTTTAAGGCGCGCCCGGGCGGCTACACGCGCATTCTGAAAATGGGCTTTCGTGTCGGCGACAACGCACCGATGGCCTTGGTGGAGTTGGTCGATCGCGCAGAAGATGCTGCTTCTGTGGCAGAAGACGTAAAAGCATGATAGAATAACTCTTTTGACGCGCGGTGGAGCAGCCTGGTAGCTCGTTGGGCTCATAACCCAAAGGTCGCAAGTTCAAATCTTGCCCGCGCAACCAACCAAATCAAGCACTTGCTTGTCACTGAAGCCCTCGGAAACGAGGGCTTTTTTGTTTGTAACGAGGTCTGTGTCGTCACAAAAATCGAGGAGCGCCTTTGTGACCGTTGGGCAACTTGTCGACTCGCTAGTCAACACTTCTTCATATTGCTTGCGCAACGCCCGTGGTGCAGCGGTTGCCGCCCTTGGAGAGCTA
>BBPE01004808.1_pt1 | contig 13697 bp, 8 predicted proteins | sample 1344301 | NCBI WGS metagenome assembly BBPE01 (sample SAMD00019089, study PRJDB2971) | groundwater metagenome | isolation source: The Cedars highly-alkaline
CTAGTCGCCCTTAAGCGACAATCTTGTTAATTACCCCGGCGCCCACGGTCCGGCCACCCTCACGGATGGCAAAACGCAGACCTTCATCCATGGCAATCGGGGTAATCAGCTCGGCATTAACCGTAACATTGTCCCCAGGCATTACCATCTCCACCCCATCGGGCAGGGTCACAACCCCGGTCACATCAGTGGTCCGAAAATAAAACTGGGGACGGTAACCGTTAAAAAACGGGGTGTGACGACCACCCTCGTCCTTGCTCAAAATGTAACACTCGGCCTGAAACCTGGTATGCGGAGTGATGGTGCCGCCCTTGGCCAAAACCTGACCCCGCTCTATATCGTCGCGCTTGGTCCCGCGCAACAGAATCCCTACGTTGTCGCCGGCCTGGCCCTGATCCAAAATCTTGCGGAACATCTCAACCCCGGTAACCGTCGTCTTCTGGGTCGGACGAATACCAACAATTTCAATCTCATCGCCAACTTTGATTATCCCTCGCTCAATCCGACCGGTAGCGACCGTGCCCCGACCGGAAATCGAAAATACATCCTCAACCGGCATCAAAAAAGGATGGTCGATATCACGCTCAGGCTCCGGCACAAAACTGTCACAGGCCTCCATTAAATCCCAGATCGGCTTGGCCGCCGCTTCGTCATTCGGACTCTCCAGGGCCTTAAGAGCGCTGCCGTGAATAATCGGGGTGTCATCCCCGGGAAAATCATACTTGTTCAACAACTCGCGCAGCTCCATTTCCACTAACTCAATCAACTCCGGATCATCAACCATGTCACACTTGTTGAGAAATACCACAATGCTCGGCACCCCCACCTGACGGGCGAGCAGAATATGCTCGCGGGTCTGGGGCATCGGGCCGTCATCAGCCCCCACCACCAAAATTGCCCCGTCCATCTGGGCTGCCCCGGTGATCATGTTTTTGATATAATCGGCATGGCCCGGACAATCGACATGGGCGTAATGACGCTTGGTTGATTCGTATTCCACATGGGCCGTGGCAATGGTAATCCCCCGCTCCTTCTCCTCCGGCGTCTTGTCGATCTGATCAAAGTCCTGAGGCAAGGCCAAACCTTTGGTCGCCAAAACTTGGGTGATGGCTGCGGTTAAAGTCGTCTTGCCGTGGTCAATATGGCCAATGGTGCCGATGTTAACATGCGGCTTGATGCGCTCAAATTTTTCCTTCGCCATGGTCTTCTCCTCTCGAGATTGGACTTGTAAACTGTTGATTGCTGGTCGATACTTTTAAGAACATCACGCCTTGCCGAGCTTTGGGAACCACTAATCTTTCCTCAATGTCCGACGTTCATCAATGTCCGACGTTCATCCTTTCATGTTGGACGTTACTTGATAAAATAGCGACCACCCCTGGTTGCTGCGTCTTCTAGCCAAGTCCCTTAACCCGCTTAATGATTTGCTGAGCAAGATGGTCCGGCACCAGCTCGTGACCACGAAAATGCATGGTATAATTGGCCCGACCTTGGGTTGCCGACCGCAAATCGGTGGAATAACCAAACATTTCAGCCAACGGCACCTGGGCCCGTATAACCCGCAGGTCACCAATCAAACTGTCATTGCCGGAAATGGCCGCCCGGCGGCCATTAAGATCGACAATAACCTCGCCGATGAAACTTTCGGGCACGGTAATCTCAACTGCCATTAAAGGCTCCAACAATCGCGGGTCGGCTTCCAGCAGCCCCTGGCGACAGGCGATGCCGGTCGCAATCCCGAAAGCCTGGGGGGTTGACTCCACCTCATGGTAGGAACCATCAATCAGCTTAACTTCAAGGTCGATCACCGGAAACCCCAAAAGCACCCCTGAAGTCATAGCATTTTCCACCGCCTTGCTAACGGCGGCAATGAGCAGCGGCGGAACCTTGTCCTCATCAAGTAGGCTTTGGAAGGCAAAACCCGCCCCGCGGGGTCGGGGGTTAAACTCCAGCGATATATGGGCATATTGCCCTTTGCCGCTGGCCGTGGGCTGCTCGAATCTGGTCTCGACTCGGGCCAAGTTGGCGATACTTTCCTTATACGCCACCTGAGGGCGACCGACGTTGACCCCCACCTTAAATTCACGTCGCAGGCGATCGGCGATGATCTCCAGGTGCAACTCCCCCATTCCGGCAATAATGGTTTGACCGGTATCAGGATCGGTCCGCACCCGAAAAGAGGGATCCTCAACACTGATTCGGGCTAAAGCCCCGGCGAGCTTTTCCTCATCAGCCTTACCCTTGGGCTCGATGGCAACACTGATCACCGACTCCGGGAATTCCATGGTGTCGAGGACAAAATGATCCCCCAACCCACAAAGGCTATCCCCGGTGGCAGTGAACTTCAGGCCAACCACGGCGCCGATATCACCAGCATGCAACTCTTGAATCTCTTCACGCTTGTTGGCGTGCATCCGCAATATTCGCCCAATCTTTTCCTGTTTGCGCTTGAGCGGATTATAAACCTTACCTCCGACCCTCAGCACCCCGGAGTACACCCGGACATAAGCCAGGTTATCGACAAAAGGATCTGAAGTGATCTTAAAAGCCAAAGCGCTGAGCTTTTGCTGATCGCCAGCCTGACGTCGCTGATCGCGTCCGTCCTGATCAACCCCATGCACCGGAGGGACATCTAGCGGCGAGGGCAAATAATTAATCACGGCATCAAGTAGAGGCTGCACCCCCTTGTTCCTGAGAGCGCTGCCACATGAGACCGGCACAGCCCGCAGGCTCAAAGTGGCCGCACGAATCGCCCGAGACAGTTCCGCCGCCGTACACGTTTGCTCGTTGAGGAATTTTTCCATGACCCCATCATCGAAGTCGGCCAACTTCTCGATAAGGGCCATCCGGGCAGCCGCTGATGCTGTAATGAGATTGGCAGGGATCGGTTCTCTTAGAACCTTGTTCCCCTGCGAATATTCATCAAAAAGGAGCATCTCTTCCTGGATAAGATCAACAATGCCCCGAAAATTCTCCTCACTGCCCACCGGCAGTTGAATCAGGAGCGGCACGACACCAAGCCGCTCAACCATCATCCGCAGGCAGCGTTCAAGATCAGCCCCGTTACGGTCCATCTTGTTGACAAAAGCCAGGCGGGGAACCTTATATTTGTCGGCCTGACGCCAAACTGTTTCCGACTGAGACTCAACCCCGCCAACCGCGCAAAAAACCGCGATCGCTCCATCGAGTACTCGCAGGCAACGCTCTACCTCGACCGTAAAATCGACGTGGCCTGGAGTATCAATAATATTTATCTGGTGACCCTGCCACTTGCAGGTTGTGGCGGCGGAGGTAATGGTAATGCCACGTTCCTGCTCCTGCTCCATCCAGTCCATGGTAGCGTTGCCGTCATGGACTTCGCCCATCTTGTGGGATCGACCGGTGTAATAAATAATCCGCTCGCTGGTGGTGGTCTTGCCGGCATCAATATGAGCCATGATGCCTATATTTCTCACCAGCGATAAGTTGTCTACGCCCGCCACCACCTTAACTCCTCTCTCCCCCGGTTGCCAAAGAGACCTAATGTCAAGCCACCTGAAGAGGGAACTATCTAACTCACCCGCCTCTCTTTGTCAACTAAGTAATCAGGGGTCAGGAGTCAGGGGTCAATTGGTTGTCGGGGACTACCAGCGATAATGAGCGAAGGCCTTGTTAGCATCAGCCATCCGATGGGTATCTTCTTTCTTTTTCACCGCCGCTCCACGATTTTGAAAAGCGTCGGATAGTTCGGCCGCCAGCTTTTCCGCCATGGTCTTTCCGGGACGCTGACGAGCATAGGAAATCAGCCAGCGAAATGCCAGGGCGTTGCGCCGTTCGGTGCGGACCTCAATCGGCACATGGTAGGTAGCCCCGCCAACGCGGCGGGATTTAACCTCAACCCGAGGCCGCACTTTATCTAAGGCGCCTTCAAAAACCTCGATGGGGCTGACATCCTTAACTTTGGTGGCCAACATATCCATCGCGTCATAAAAAATGGTGCGAGCGATACTTTTCTTACCGTCATACATGATTCGGCTGACGAACTTGGAAACCACCACGCTATTAAATCGCGGATCCGCGTCAACAGGCCTGCGGGGTGCTATTCTGCGTCTCGGCATTCTTTTTTCTCCTGGGGAAAAACGTGAGTCAACTACTACTAACAGTTTATAAGCTTATTTGGGGCGTTTGGCCCCATACTTGGAACGGCCCTGTTTGCGGTTGGCAACCCCTAAAGTGTCCAGGGTGCCACGCACGATATGATAACGCACCCCGGGCAGGTCCTTAACTCGGCCACCACGAATCAAGACCACGGAGTGCTCCTGCAGATTGTGACCGACCCCCGGAATGTAGGATGTGACCTCCATCCCATTAGTCAACCGCACTCTGGCAACTTTACGTAAGGCCGAGTTGGGTTTTTTGGGAGTGGTGGTATACACTCGAACACACACACCCCGTTTTTGAGGGCAACTTTTTAAGGCTGGGGTGTTGGTTTTGGTAGCCTTTTTCCTCCGACCATGACGAATCAGCTGGTTAATAGTTGGCATTACAAACAACTCCTGATTTACTTATTTATCCTGGCGCTTTGTTTACTTTTATTTATCATCGCTTCCGCCGACCGAAGAGCGGTGAGAACGGCTCTTGTACCCTGATATCGGAACAATGTCAAGTCAATCTCAGGGATCACCCTTCAATGACGTAGCGCGCTACTCCAGTGCCGGCCGGAATGAGTCGACCCATAATGACGTTCTCCTTCAGGCCGCTCAACCGATCGGTTTTGCCGGCCATGGCAGCATTAGTCAAGACCTTGGTGGTTTCCTGGAACGAGGCCGCCGAAATAAAGCTGTCGGTAGAAAGCGAGGCCTTGGTCACTCCAAGCAGTATCGGTTCGGCTGTGGCCGGATGGGATCCTTCGCTCAACAGCTTTTCGTTTTCCTCGTTAAAACGCCACCACTCTACATGTTCCCCCAGGATGAAAGTGGAATCCCCAACGTTGGTGATATGAGCTCGGCGCAACATCTGGCGGACTATAACCTCGATGTGCTTGTCGTTAATTTTAACCCCTTGAAGTCGGTAAACTTCCTGGACCTCGTTGACCAGAAAACGGGCCAACTCCTTGATTCCCATTACTCGCAGGATATCGTTGGGATCGGGAGAACCATCCATCAAAGATTCACCCGATTTCACATAATCTCCTTCATGAACGAGTACATGTTTACCTTTGGGAATCAGGTACTCCTTAGGTTCGCCCACTTCCGGGGTAATCACTACCCGCTTTTTACCCTTGAGATCCTTGCCAAAGCTGACCTGACCATCAATTTCGCTGATCACCGCGTACTCTTTAGGTTTGCGGACCTCAAAAAGTTCGGCTACTCGCGGCAGACCACCGGTGATATCCTTGGTCTTGGTGGTTTCCCGGGGAATCCTGCCCAAGATCGCGCCGGGCAAAATCTGATCTCCTTCCTTCACCCTGATAATCGCCCCCACTGGCAGCGAGTAACGCGCTGGAGATCCGGTTTTGGGCAAATTGGCGGTCTTGCCGCTTTCGTCCTTGAGGCTGATCCGGGGATTGTATTGCCCGGCTCGAGACTGAACGACAACCGAGCTCGACTTGCCGGTGACCGGATCCACCCGATCCTGCATGGTGACTCCCTCAATGATATCTCCAAGCTTGACCTTACCGGCGATTTCATTAACGATGGGGATAGTGTAAGGATCCCAGTCGGCAATCAAAGTGTCGGCTTCAACCTCGTCCCCCTCTTCGATATAAAGCTGGGCTCCGTAGTTAATGCGATAACGCTCTCGCTCCCGCTCCTTGACTCCCAGTATTGAAATCTCGCCATTACGAGTCATCACCACCTGATGACCGGCGGAGTTACGAACGGTATGCAGGTTGATAAACTTGATGGTTCCGCCATGTCGACTGCGAACCTCGGCTTGTTCGACCGACCGACTGACCGTCCCGCCGATATGGAAAGTTCGCATGGTCAACTGAGTTCCCGGCTCGCCGATGGACTGGGCGGCAATAATGCCCACCGCCTCACCGATATTAACCATGTGGCCTCGGCCAAGATCACGACCATAGCAAAGACTACAAACCCCATGCCGGGACTTACAGGTCAGCACCGAACGAATTTGAACTCGATCTATACCGGCCTCGTCAACAATGACCACCTTGTCCTCGGTGATTTCCGCATTGGCTTCCACCAAGACCTCGCCGCTGTACGGATCAACGATATCGTCCAAGGCCACCCGACCTAAAATCCGTTCACCCACCGGTTGGATCACCTCACCGCCTTCGACCAGGGCTTCGATGACAATCCCGTCCAGGGCTTCGCAATCACGTTCGGTAATCGTCGCATCTTGGGCCACATCCACCAGGCGGCGCGTGAGATAACCGGAATTGGCGGTTTTAAGGGCGGTGTCGGCCAGTCCCTTACGAGCCCCATGGGTTGACGTAAAGTATTCCAGCACCGACAGGCCCTCGCGAAAGTTGGCCTTAATCGGAGTTTCAATTATTGCCCCCGAAGGTTTAGCCATCAAGCCACGCATTCCGGCCAACTGCTTGATCTGATCGCGGCTGCCCCGGGCTCCGGAATCGGCCATGATGAAAATCGAGTTAAAGCTGGGCTGCTCAACCAGCTTATTCGCACGATTCCGCAGGTAGTCAACCTTCATTTCATTCATCATGTCATTGGCCACCTGTTCGGTGGCCCTAGACCAAATATCAACGACCTTGTTGTATTTTTCCCCGGGGGTGATCAAGCCATCCCGGTACTGCTGATCAACATCGAGAACTTGGGCTTCGGACTTTTCCAGAACTTCGTCCTTGCTCACCGGGATCTTCATATCGTTGAGACAAATGGAAATCGCCGCCCGAGTGGAATGCTCATAACCCATGTCCTTCAGACGATCGGCTAAAATGACCGTAGCCTTGGTCCCGGCATGGCGATAGACGTAGTCGATAAGCTTGGCCAGTTGCTTTTTGCCCAACACCTGGTTGACCAAAGAAAAAGGCAGACCGGGGGGCAACAGTTCACCCACCAGCACCCGACCGGGGGTGGTGGCCACCAGTTCACCGTTAATGCGCACCTTGATTCGGGCCTGGAGATGGGCCTCACCAAAATCGTAGGCCAGACGAGCTTCCAGCGGCGAACTGAAACACTTATCTTCACCTTTGACCAAGAAACGCTCCCGGGTCATGTAGTAAAGACCAAGCACGATGTCTTGAGATGGGATAATGATCGGTTCACCATTAGCCGGGGAGAGAATGTTGTTGGTGGACATCATCAAAACCCGGGCTTCCATTTGGGCTTCCACAGTTAGCGGCACATGAACCGCCATCTGATCGCCATCAAAATCGGCGTTGAACGCAGCACAGACCAAAGGATGTAGCTGAATGGCTTTGCCCTCTACTAGAATCGGCTCAAAGGCTTGCATGCCAAGGCGATGAAGAGTGGGCGCCCGGTTAAGGATCACCGGATATTCATTGACAATCTCGTCAAGGACGTCCCAGACCTCTTTGGTCCCCTTCTCCACCATCTTTCGGGCGCTTTTGATAGTGACTACCAGACCTTTAGCCTCGAGACGGTTGTAGATAAAGGGCTTAAACAGTTCCAAGGCCATTTTTTTGGGTATACCACACTGGTGCAAGCGTAAATTGGGTCCAACCACAATGACGCTGCGACCGGAATAATCAACCCGCTTGCCCAGCAGGTTCTGGCGGAAACGCCCCTGCTTGCCCTTGAGCATATCGGAAAGCGATTTCAGGGGCCGTTTGTTGGGTCCGGTGATTACCTTACCCCGGCGACCGTTATCAAAAAGGACATCCACCGCTTCCTGCAGCATCCGTTTTTCGTTACGAGTGATGATCTCCGGGGCATCAAGCTCCAACAGCCTTTTTAAACGATTGTTACGATTGATTACCCGACGATAGAGGTCGTTGAGATCTGAGGTGGCAAAGCGACCGCCTTCTAACGGCACTAAAGGTCGAAGATCGGGAGGAAGTACTGGAATAACCTCAAGAATCATCCATTCCGGACGATTACCGGATTCCACAAAGGCCTCAATCACATTAAGGCGTTTGGCATACTTCTTACGCTTGGCCTCAGAGCCGGTTTCCCGCATTTCCCGGCGCAACTGCTGGGAAAGAGCAACAAGATCGAGGGCAGCCAGCATTTCCCGAATGGCCGTAGCCCCGATGCCGACCTCAAACTTGCCGGGGAAAGTTTCGCGGGCCTGGCGATACTCTTCCTCGCTGAGCAAGCTACCCTGAGGGATGGACTCCTCACTGGATCGAGAAACCACGTAGGAGTCAAAGTAAAGAACTTTTTCCAATTCTTTAAGGGTCATATCAAGCAGGTTGCCAATCTTGCTGGGCAAACTTTTAAGAAACCAGATATGAGCCACCGGAGCAGCCAACTGAATATGGCCCAGACGTTCCCGCCGAACCTTGGATTGAATGACCTCGACCCCACATTTTTCGCAGACCACCCCACGATGTTTCATCCGCTTGTACTTGCCGCAATTACACTCGTAGTCTTTGACCGGGCCGAAAATTTTGGCACAAAAAAGACCTTCACGCTCCGGCTTAAAGGTTCGATAGTTAATGGTTTCCGGCTTTTTAATTTCGCCATGCGACCAGGCCTTGATTTTCTCCGGAGAGGCAATGGCGACACGCACAGCTTCAAATTTAGTCGGAGACTTGGGTTTGGCGAAAAAGCTGAAAAGTTCTTCCACAGCAACACCTTTCTCTATAAATGGTGAATAAAAGTTCACCAGGGCTATTCATTTAGCGAAATTCAGAACGGTAAAAGTTCACCACTGCCTCAGCTTCGTTTATTGGGGACTTCAAGCATAGTTTGAGTTTGCTATGTGAGAAGACCAAAATGGGCGAAGATAGGGCGCTGGTGAACTTTCACTACGATTTTTCCTTGTTCTGATTGGACTCAGCGTCAAGCAGCTCCACGTCCAGACAAAGGCCCTGCAACTCCTTGACCAACACACTGAAGGATTCGGGCAGTCCCGCCTCCAGAAAATTATTGCCCTTGACAATCCGCTCGTACATTCGGGTGCGACCGCCGACATCGTCGGATTTGACGGTGAGAAATTCCTGCAGGATATAAGCCGCACCATAAGCCTCCATCGCCCAGACCTCCATTTCCCCCAGTCTTTGGCCGCCAAACTGGGCTTTGCCGCCTAAGGGTTGCTGGGTGACCAGGGAATAGGGGCCGGTTGAACGGGCGTGGATCTTGTCATCGACCAAATGGTGCAGTTTGAGCATATACATGATCCCTACGGTGACCTTGTTGTCGAATTTCTCGCCACTTAATCCATCGTAAAGGTCCACCTGGCCGACTTCGTCCATCCCGGATTCCACCAGCAGTTGACTAATCTCCCCTTCTTGAGCGCCATCAAAAACCGGGGTGGCCATATGCAATCCGTCTCCCATTTTGCCGGCTAAATCCAGGAGATCAACGTCGCTTAAGCCCTTGGTAAATTGCGCGTATTCCTCTTTTGAGTATACGGCGGCCAATTTTTTCTTCACCGCCGCCAGATCCCGGGCGGCGGCGAGTTTGCTGATCTGCTCACCAAGTTTTTTGGCGGCTAGACCCAAATGGATTTCCAACAACTGACCGACATTCATCCGCGAGGGCACCCCCAGTGGGTTCAAAACGATGTCAACCGGAGTCCCGTCGGCGAAATAAGGCATATCCTCTTCCGGCAGGATTCGGGAAACCACACCCTTGTTACCGTGCCGACCCGCCATCTTATCCCCCACCGACAACTTGCGTTTGATGGCGACATAAACTTTGACCATCCGAATCACTCCCGGCGACAGATCATCACCCTTCTGCAAGCGAGAAATCTGAGTTTCGTAGCGATTGCGGACCATTTTGAGCTGACTATCGTGACGATTAAACAGAAGTTTGATCTCACCTTCCAGTTGGTCCCGCCCAGCATAATCAAGTTTTTTGATCTCAGATGGGGTCAGTTTTTCCAAAATAGCACGGGTAATCTTCTTGCCCTTGGCCAACAGCTCGCCCTTCTTGTCTTTGACTGAACTCTTAACCACCTTGCCTTCAAGCAAATCGGCCAAGCTGTTGCCCACACTTTTGGCCAGAAGCGCCAATTCATCGGCGAGATCATGCTCCAAGGCTTTAGTCTCAGCTTCCTCAATCGCCAAAGCCCGCTCATCCTTCTCCACCCCCTTGCGAGAGAAGACCCGGGCATCGACCACCACCCCTTCAACTCCTGGCGGCACTCGCAGCGAGGTGTCTTTGACATCTCCAGCTTTCTCGCCAAAAATGGCTCGCAGCAGTTTTTCCTCCGGCGAAAGCTGAGTTTCTCCCTTGGGGGTGATCTTACCCACTAAAATATCGCCAGTCTTGATTTCCGCCCCGCTTCTGATGATGCCTGCCTCATCAAGGTTGCGCAGCGCCTCTTCACTGACGTTGGGAATATCCCTGGTAATCTCTTCCTTCCCCAACTTGGTGTCCCGAGCCAAGGTTTCAAACACCTCAATATGGAGCGAGGTGTAGGTATCCCGCTTGAGCAAACGCTCGCTCACCAGAATCGAATCTTCGTAGTTGTAACCCCGCCAAGGCATAAAAGCAACGGTGACGTTCTTACCCACCGCCAACTCCCCTTGATCACAGGCCGGGCCATCGGCCAGAATATCGCCCTGCTTAACCCGAACTCCGGGATCGACCAGGGGGCGCTGAGTAAAACAGGTATTCTGATTGGATTTCTTATATTTTTCCAATCGATAAATACCGATCCCGGTGGTAAAATCGTCGGTTCCAGGCTGATCATAGCGCACAACAATCCTTTTGCCATCGACCGCCTCAACCAACCCGTCGCCACCGGCCAACAAACAGACGCCGGAATCCTTACCCACCGAACTTTCCAACCCAGTGCCAATTAACGGGGCGGAAGAGCGTAGCAAGGGGACTCCCTGACGCTGCATGTTGGAACCCATCAGGGCCCGGTTGGCATCATCGTTTTCAAGAAAAGGAACCAGGGAGGCGGCCACACTGACCAGTTGACCAGGAGAGACATCCACGTTGGTCACCGTATCAGCGCCGCTAATCATAACCTCGCCCTGGTGCCGGACCACCAAAGGGCCGGTCATCAGTTTTCGGTCTTTTCCCGTTGCGCTTTTGGCCGGGGCAATTACCCTGTCCTCTTCGTCAAGGGCGGTCATGTAAACTATTTTATCGCTGATCTTACGATTTTCAACATTGCGGTAGGGTGTTTCAATAAAGCCAAATTCGTTGACCCGAGCATAAGACGCTAAGGAAACAATCAAACCGATGTTGGAACCTTCCGGGGTTTCCACCGGACAAATGCGGCCGTAATGAGTAGGATGCACATCGCGGACCTCAAATCCGGCCCGCTCCCGGGAAAGCCCTCCCGGACCCAAAGCCGAAAGCCGCCGTTTGTGAGTAACCTCGGAAAGCGGATTAGTTTGATCCATGAATTGGGAAAGTTGGCTGCTGCCGAAGAACTCCTTGATCGCGGCGGTAATCGGCTTGGGATTGATCAAATCGTGAGGCATCATGGTTTCAGCTTCCTGCAGATTCATCCGCTCCCTGATCGCCCGCTCCATTCGCACCAGTCCCATCCGATACTGGTTTTCCACCAGCTCACCCACAGTCCGCACTCGGCGATTGCCCAAGTGGTCGATGTCATCAATGGGGCCCTGGGCGTCTTTAAGGCTAATCAAAAGGCGAACCGCTTCCATGATGTCTTCAGCAGTTAGGGTGCGGACGCTGATTTCGGTGTTTAAGCCCAATCGGGCGTTGATCTTGTAGCGACCCACCACCGAAAGATCATAAAGCGCGGGATTAAAAAAGAGATTATCAAAAAAGTTTTTCGCCATCTCGATAGTCGGGGGACTGCTGGGCCGCAGACGTCGATAAATTTCAATCAGGGCATCTTCCTGGCTTTCTATACGATCCAGTATCAAGGTTTTACGGAGAGAATCAGAAGCCTTGACCCCATCAATGAGCAACAACTCAAAGTTTCGTACTTGAGCGGCCACGATCTCCTCGATGAGGCTTGCGGTCAACTCGGTATTAGCCGGGATCATGACCTCGCCGGTTCCGGGGTTGACAATGGAGGTCGCGGTAATTCTGGTCTCCAGGTCATCGGTCGTAATCGTCAAAGTATCAACGCCGGCTGCCATAATTTTCTGGGCCAGAGCCTTGTTGACCTTACGCCCCTTGCGCGCCAAAATCTCGCCATTTTCGGGGTTGATAAGATCATGAGGCAGTCGTTGACCAACCATAGTAACTGGATCAAAACTCAACTTAAACGTCTCCCGAGTGACGCTAACTCGTTCGACCTGGTAGAAGTAGTCCAGCAGCTCGATAACGCTGTATCCCAAAGCTCTGAGCAAGGTAGTTACTGGAAATTTGCGGCGACGATCAATACGCACGTACAGAACATCCTTGGCATCAAACTCAAGGTCAATCCAAGAGCCACGAACGGGAATAATTCGCGCTGAGTAAAGAAGTTTGCCGCCGACATGGGTTTTGCCACTATCATGGCTGTAAAAAAGCCCGGGTGAACGCTGGAGCTGACTGACGATAACTCGTTCGATGCCGTTGATTACAAACACCCCGGCCTTGGTCATCAAGGGAATGTTGCCAAGGTAAACCGACTGCTCCTTGATGTCACGAATGCTCTGGGTCCCACTGGTTGAGTCGATATCGTAGGTGACAAGGCGTACCGTTATCTTGATTGGTGCCTCAAAACTCATCCCCCGATGAATGCATTCCTCAACCGTGTATTTGGGTTCTCCAAAGGTATAGCCGACAAACTCCAGAGAACCGGCCCCTTTGAAATCGTTGATCGGGAAAATGCTCTTGAAAACTCCCTGCAAACCTTCATCAAGGCGTTGCCCCGGCGGAGTCCCCTTCTGCAGAAACTTTTCATAAGAGCGGCTCTGCATTTCAATTAGATGGGGCTTTTCAACAATCTCCTTAATTTTAGCAAAACTCTTGCGGAGTCGTCTGATCGTCTGCATTCAACAGTACCCTCGTCGGTTATCGGAAAAATCAGGGCTAAAAAAGTGTTGGGAGTTAGTCCCACCCCGAAAAATAAATAAAAAACGCAACAACGCCACCGGGCAAAGCACCCCGCAACGCTGCTGCTGATTTGGGCCAGCTCAGTCCGATGTTACAGGCAAAAAGAAAAAACTACTTGATTTCTACGGTGCCGCCGGCGGCTTCAATTTTACCCTTGATCTCCTCGGCTTCAGCTCTGGAAATTCCTTCTTTAATCGGCTTGGGAGCTCCTTCCACCAAATCTTTGGCCTCCTTCAGGCCCAGCGAGGTGATGGCTCGGACCTCCTTGATCACCCCAATTTTCTTGTCGCCAATAGCGGTAAGGATTGCATCAAATTCGGTTTTCTCCTCAGCCGGCGCGGCGGTGTCCGCGACCGCGCCGGCCACGGCAACCGCCACCGGGGCGGCCGCGGACACCCCAAACTTATCTTCAAGTTCTTTGATCAGCTCAGAAAGCTCAAGCACGCTCATATTGGAAATAAAATCGACAACATCTTGTTTGGTCACGGCCATGGTAATACTCCTCTTAAAATATCGTAAATGACGAAATAGTTGTTAGTTGTTCTGCTCTTTCTGGTTTTTGATGGCCTGCAGCAGATAAACGGCCTTCTGCGGCACCCCGCCCAGTACCCGGACAAAGCTGGCGGG
>BBPE01008024.1_pt3 | contig 13692 bp, 9 predicted proteins | sample 1344301 | NCBI WGS metagenome assembly BBPE01 (sample SAMD00019089, study PRJDB2971) | groundwater metagenome | isolation source: The Cedars highly-alkaline
TTCTTGGCTTTAAGTACAACACAGCGATCAGCCGTTATGAGACCGGTAGTAAAAGACCGAGTTTGGAAACCGCCCAAAGAATTGCCCTAGCGTTGGGGGTGAAAGTCGAGGATATTTTTTTGCCTTAGAAGTTAAGCAAAAAAGATTAACCGAAAGGGTGTGGGGTTAGTAAAAGTGTGAGGTCACTCTTATGAACCAAATCACATGTCCAAACCAACAAAGAATGAGGAAGCTCTTATTGAGCTTACCAAAAACGCCTTGTCAGAGGTGCTTGGCCGAGAGCCGAGCAAGCAAGAAGTTTGGCGTGTCCATGCTCTGGCTTCAAGCGCATGGCATTCATGCTATTGGAGCATTTAGATCACATCAAAAAGTATGACAACGAGAATTCTAATCAAAAGATTAATTCAGAGAATCTGGAAACGGATGACTCGGAAACCACCGACCCGGAGAGAACTCTTGGCGAGGAGGGAGAGCTTGCTGAGTAATTTCGCAATTCGCGAATTAGAAAATCCAACTATCCGGCGTGACTTTTGCAGAGCAATGGACAACATCGACCGGGCTCTGCCGAAATCCAGAGAGAGGTAGATAGTGCCTTACTCTCCCCTCAATGACGCCAGGCGTGAAGGGAGGAATAAGGTGCGATCTTGTGGGTCGGTCCACCTTTTTATTCACGGCCATGTCGGACGATAAAATAAAAGTAAGAGATTTAAGAAATGGCGATTGGTTTTGGATTAGTAAAGTACTGCTCGATGAGTATGGAAACAAAATTAAACCAATCGGTATCGTCATTTATAATTGCCTCGCTGAACATGCCAATCAGGAGGGTTTTTGTTTTCCATCTCATAAGCTTATTGCCGACAGAATTGGCTCGAGCGTTTCCAGCGTGCAAAGAGGCATCCGCCAGATGATCAAACTCGGACTGATAAATAAGAAACGCCGAAAATTTTCCAATGTGTATTACCTGTTAAAAGTAGATAGGTCAGATAGACCGAACTTAAATAAGACCGGTCAGCCTGACCGGCAGTTCGGTCATACAGACCGGTGGGATCGGTCCAATGGACTTACTAACAAGAATAAAGAAAAAGAATTAAATAAAAAGAATTACGGCGAGAATAAAAAAAACTGTGGATAACTTAAATGAGATAAGGTCGATGTTGGCAGAAAAAATGTCAGTTGGAGGGGTAAAGATAAAAATCATAGACGGCAAGAAGCACATGTGGACTGGGCAGAAGTGGGTAGCAGTCGAGGATACTTAGATTGCTTTTAACGGTTCGGGGGGGTCGAACCTGAGCTATTAATTGATCGTTTATTAATCATTTATGATCTGGGCTCAAAAAGCCCACAAATAAAAAACAGTATGGACAAAGATGAATCCAATGTCGGCAATTGTCCCCATTGCACAAAAGTAATTTTTCGCGATGCGGTTTTCAATTCCGAAGCTGTGTTTATAACCAGATGTCCCCACTGTCAGAAACCCGTAAAGGTGTGCATAAGAAAAAAGGTCGAGATTGTTTTGCTTCCAGTTGATGATCGTAAAGGAAGTAACAATCCCGGAACCAAGCTGCCTACGATTATCTTTGTCTTGTTCCTTCCGACAGCTACAGATCTTTTATCAAACAGTTTCGACATCCTCGACGGCTTATTCTGACTCAGTGACGATATAAAACAAATAGAACTATTCCTTAGTCCTGTTTTTGCTGTTCTTTTTATGGAGTACAAAAAGCATATTTATCTGTGGGCAAATCCCATTGTGTTTATTTATATTTTTTGATACAATTATGTTATAGTAGTCATAATTTAACCTATTATTACAGGATTAGCATAGAAATATGACAAAAAAATGGGTTGCCCAAAATTATGCCTCAGCACGAGAGAGAGAGTAAAAAACGCTCCGCGTTTTTTATGACATCAAACGAAGTCATCTCCTCTGTTCGTTTACACGAATTCTTTGGGCACTCTTTTATAGGGGTGCCATTTCTTTTTTATAAGACACAAAAAATATGAGTGAAAGACACTTTGAACAATCGATGAACCCGAAAGAGCATATCCAACCTGAATTGGAAGATGCTGGTATTTCTCATCCAAGCGAATGGCGAAAAGCTCTTGATTTAGAAACTCCACTGGAGGGCGAGGAAGGAATGACACCTGATCGTCGCAGTTTTGAAAAATTACTCACCTATTTAGAGGGCGACAAAAGAGTTTCGGATGATGAGAAAATAAAAAAATTTAGCGAAACCAAAGACAGTATTGAACGATTAGAAATTTTAAGAACCATGTCCCTGGGAGATGCAGTTTCTTGTATTAAAGATTATTCTGGTCAAGAAGGATCATATCGATACCTAGCGAATCGTTTGGATTTTTATCAAAAATTTGTAACTGGTAAAGCAACTAAGAAACAGACCGAATCGGAGTGGGATGATAAAAAACGAGAGTATGTGCAAGTAGAAAAAGAATACCCAATTGATGCGTCAAATGCCTCCCCTGAAACAATTCGTCTTGGTATGTGGAGAGACATGTTATATGCATCAATGCAAGGAACTCCAGAAATGGGAGCAATTAAGATCGCTACAAAGAGAATCAATCAAAGTTCTGCTGAAAAAGCTACAAAAACTTCTGGTCAAGCTACAAAAATAAAAGGTGCTGTTGAATTATTTGGATACTATTCTGGCATACAAGAGGGTTCTTTAGGGCAGTATGCTGACTTGGGAGATCTTTATAAAAAATGTCTCTCATACGTTCAAAGAAAATACGAAAAAGAAAAATTAACCGATGAACAATTAGAACACAAAGCTGTCCTTTCAATGGCCAGAAAGCTCGAGGGAGCGTACGAGTATAACGGTGTAGTCAATGTATCTGGCTCTTCTTATAGTGCCGGTTTCAAAGAAGCTATTTCTGCTGGACAGCTTGGCCACAAGGTCATGCGTCAGATGCGTGGCATGAGAAATAAAATTCAGGAAACAAATTTTGAACACATAGATCGTTTTATCGGGAAGTCTGGTGATAATAGATATGCTCCCGAGCATAAAAGATTATCAGAGGAAATCAAGCTTTTGAAAGAAGGCTATGATCAGGAAAAGAAGCAGGAATTTACCAGAAAAGAAAATGGCTTTGCTGTTCAAAAACAACAAGGATGGATTGAAAGAGAAACTGAAAGGCTTAATCATAAATTTGAAAAATCCAAAACTGAAATAGAAAAAGCTAATCTTCCCGAAGAAGAAAGAGAGTTGCAATTGCAATCGGTGACAGCACGTCATGAAAATGCCATCGCCAGCGTACAGGCAGACTATGAAGCTGAAGTCGCACGTCTCCAAGCAAGAACACCGGAACAATTGTTGGCTGATTTGGAAAAAAGACAAGTAGTGGTCAATGAGCGTTATGAAAAGAGAAAAAGTCTTGCTCAAAAAGCATTAGATTTACATTTTAAGATAAACCATACCGGTGGTGATTATAATAGTAAACCGCTTGGAGGTATTGTTGACTGGATCAATTATGCCCCTCTTGGTGCAATAAAGCGTGGGCATAAAATGATGCGACTAGGAATGAGTGATGAGACTATTACTGAATTTGCCCTAGCTGATATTATTGCAGGATCTCGTGGGGCTACACGAGAAGATTTGAAGTTTGTACACGGTTTAGTTGAGAAGGCTAAGGGGCAGGATCAAAATGCAAGACACACGTTGGAATCAATGATGAAAGTCGGAAACATCCTATCTGTGTCCAATTACGAAGTTCCTCTCACTGAAGTTGCCGATCTTGCTGGCAAAAGTTTCTATGGGATGACCGAGGCTTTGAAAATGTATGATTTGGAGCAAGTTAAACAATTCATGGCTCAAGGTATAAATTTACAATCAATTACTACAGCGAAAAAAGTTACTGAAAAATATGGTCACGATTTATCCCCAGCCGAGGTCACAGAAATAGCATCTCATAATATTGATGGGTTGGATGACTCAATGAGATCGTTTAGCTTAGATGATATTAAGGTCTTACTTAAACAAGACGTTCATTTGCCAATTGCTGTAGCGGTTTTGAATAACACTCGACAATTTGGTTATGAGTTAGATGTCACACAGATAGTAAGTGTTGCTAAAAATGTCAGGGATATAAATGATTTTACTTCTGCATTAAGAGGTCTTCCATTAGAGGAAGTTAAAAAGATTTTTTCCGATGGAATCGCTTATAGCGAATATGGTCAGATTAAGCAAGCTCTTGAAAAACATCAGCTTGATTCAGGTTTTACAGCCGTTCATGCTTTAGCAAAAAAATTAACAAGAACACAAGAATATTATAATTTAGATTCCGTCCTTAATACCTTCACTTTAGAAGAGGTTGAACAAATCCTTGATAAAGGGTCTGCTCTTAGTGGTGTCTTGGATGTTGGCAATGCTTTCAAAACAAAAGAAATTCCTACAAACTTGCAAGAAATAATTTTGTTTGAAAAATACGCTGGTGATTACAGTAAAGGACATTATGTCACTCAATCTATAGATGTCTTCGGAATAGATAATGTGCGAAAAATTGTTGCTAAAAGCTGTCGTCTTGATAAAGTGATCGAGGTGAATAATTATATCAATGGTGACAGTAGCCGATCTCGCCGTTATGGTAGTAGCGATGATGGTATGCCTGAATCGCTGAGAGAATCATTAAAAAAGGGTGGTTTGGATGTTGTTATTGCAATTGCTAAAGCTGGTAATATGGAGATTGCGGTGAAAACAATTGAGGCTGGATTTACGGTCGAAGAAATTACAAGATTTCCGTTCCTTATTTCTCCGCTGGTCACGAAGAAATAATATAATAAATTAATTTAAATATATGAAAAAAACAGCAATAACATTTCCAAAAGACACAATGACGCTTGATATGCTGGTTGACATTCAAACGTCAAAGTCGCTCGGATTGACAGCAAAAGTTTTTATACAAGAGAAGGCTCGCACACTGCCCCTTTACGATCAATCAGTAAAGTGTGATGCTCACGGCGAAAGTAATGACGGTAAAAAAATTGCTATCGATACTGTCGGTCGTTGGCTATTTGGGGTTCCGGGTTACGAAGGCCATATAAGAGTCGTGCCGGCTCTCGATAAGGTCTTACTGTATTACCCTAAGAAATCACCAAAGGTCGTTCACGAACTCGTCTCTTCTTTAAAAGAGACGGTAGAAACTAACCAATAAATATATAAAAGAATCATTTGAATTTAATCCGGCACAACAAGAACAAACTCCTCCACCTCAACCAGTGGCGGAAAAACTCACGCCTGAACAAATTTCTCAAAAAAGAGGAAAGGTTTTGCAGTCTTTAGAAAAAGCTCGTCTTTTGCCTTCAGAATGGAAAAGCACAGCTGGTAAAAGTCGAGACGAAATGATCACTGCATTGGAGGGGTCATTAGAAGAACTTGATGCCTTAGAGACAAGTATCCAAAATGAACCGGAGCCAGTAGTAGAAGAAAGACCTGTTGTCCAGACTGAAAAACAAGGATTGCATGTTGTACGAAGGCAAGAAGCCACTGTTGCGACAAAGACTGATGAACCAGAGCGACAGTTTGCTCAAGCTGGCCAATATATAACTATCGGCAAAGTCCATATCCCTGTTTGCCAAACACCAGAAGAAAGTTCTGAATGGAATGCTGTCCCAGGTAAAGTTTTCGTGTCGGGTGGCAAGAAATTTTCTGAAGTAAAATTCGTCAAAGATGCACACGGGCTAACTCATGTTGCTAAGCCGGGAGAGTTGATGAATTTCTCAAAAAAACACCGAGGGGAAAGATTGGAATCCGTTGATGCAGTTCTTGAGGGACGAGGCGAGCTAAAAGCATTCAACGAAGTGTTAACCAATCTTGGGGAGTTGGCAAGACAGTATGGCGAATTGAATCCTGATGATGCCGATTATGATGAAAAAGCAAAACAATTGGGAGCTCAAATTGAAGCGTTCACTGATCCAGAGGGATTAAAAGAGATTCTTAAACTCAATGGGTCTGGAATCGAAGACGTTGATGATTTTGCTGAACGTGCATCGGATATAATCCGCACCCAGCAATTCTTACGTTCAATAGATGAAAGCTTAAATGAATTTATTCCACCTTATGATACTCATTTCAAGCTTACACCTTACTTTGAACAAAAATTCGTGTGGTTTGCCACATTGGTGAATCGCCAACTTGGTCTTGGTAATAATGCTTACCTTGAGGATCTGGTAGAAAATAAAAAAGCACCGGAATGGGAAAAATTAACTGCCAAAGGCATGACAATTATTGTCGGTCCTCGTGGTACTGGAAAAAATAAATTGGTCGACTTCTACTGCGGAGAAACGAATCGCCCTCTTTTCCGATATGCTTGTTCTCCCGACAAAGAAGAGCGTGACCTTACCTACGATGTCGAACTTTCTGACGGTGAAGTGGTGAGAATTCCAACCCGTATTTTAACGGCTGTGACTACTCCAAACGCTGTATTGGAATTAGACGAGTTAAACTTGCTTCGACCAAATGTTGCGAAGTTCTTCAACTCCTTATTTGATGGTGACAGAACAGTTTTTTTGAATGACCAAGTTATCAAGGCGGCTTTGGGCGTGACCTTTGTCGGCCTGATGAACCCTGCTGAATATGACGGTGTGGAGGATTTGCCGGAAACAATTGACGACCGTTCCAACATCATGACTATGGGTTATCCTCCATTCCGAGAGACTGACTCGACTACTAATAGAGAAAAGTTCACTCACGATGAAGCTCTAATTCTTAAAGAAAATGTTAGTCCACTTAAAAATCTTGATGATGAGCAATTCCGCAAAGCATGGGACTATGTGATTAATGGCGTGGGAGTGCAAATCTCTCTTGATGCTACGACAGTGAAGATAATGAAAGACCTCAAGAATATTGTGGCGATTTCTGATCGTACTCGCCAAGTTGTCGAAGCTTATAAAACAAGGACTGGCGAAACACGAATGGAACGAGATATCTCCCTTCGTGGATCTATTGAGGCGGCTCGCTTTTATTCTGAAAATCATCTCTGGGAGGCTGACCTTTCTAAAATGCCGAATTGGAAAGCTGGCTGGAATCCAGCTCAATATGCCATTGCTATGACCTATCTGCCACACACTGACACCTATCGCCGTGGCAAGAGAGATAAGGATGCAATGATGTTAATTCTTGCCGAAGGCATCCGATAGAAATGAACAGTAAATATTATGTCAATAGAATCACACGGCCCACAATTTACACCGGAACATCCGCCTAAACCGGAAGTGTCCCAAGCTGAACGGGATCTCAATGAGATCATCCCGATTTTAGCGCACGGCTTAGTTCGCAGAATTGAGCAGAAAGGATTTTCCGGCAAAGTTCGAGTACAAGCCATGGCTGGTGATTCTTGGGGTGTTGCCAAAAGTCCGGATAATTCAACGGACATCCCAAACGTTATTATTTATCCACGCGAATCGCTTGCGGGTGATAGACGAGTTGTTAATGCACAACTTCGACATGAAATTGGAAACTTAAACTATCCAATAGACGGTGAACTAAACGCCTTACGTGGCTGGTGTTATGAAAATAAAGTTGCTCCGGAGCTTCTCACATCACTGGTAGAAGCGATTCATGAAGCATCGGTCAACTATTTGGAGATGCAGAATTCACACAGTGATCAGCCAGAGGAAAACTTCCGTGCCTTATATGAAAAAGAGATAAACACGCAAGAAATCGCGAATGGGATTCCTCAATCTGCACCCTATAAGCAAGCGGTTGACCTTACGCTCCTCTACTCCCTTTCTCAGGTGGGACTCGTTCAGTCTGAGCAATTTGAGCAAGCTCTGGGAAGTGCTCATCCAGCAGTACAAGAAATTTTTGATAAGCAAACACGATCTGTTTTGGATCAAAGCGTAAAAATGGCAGTGCCTAAAAAACAAGTTCAGCTTGTGCGTGATTTTATTTGGTCAAAGTTTTCAAAATTAGTCGCCTTATCCGGTCCAACCCAAACGGAATCAGAAACCACTAAGACCGGTGATAAGAAAGCTGAGATGAGCCCAGAGGCTTCTGTCCGAGCACAGCAAGCCAAAGAGATACAGGAGAAAATACAGAAGCTGAAGGAAAAAATGAAACAAAAACCCCAGAGTAAGGCTGGTAAAAAGCCGTCTCAAGAATCAAGTAAACAGAAAAAAGAATCGAAGCAACCAAAAAAACAAGAACTCAGTCCTGCGGAAAAACAGGAAAGAAAAGATGAAGAAAATCTCTTGGCAGAAAATCTCCAAGAGCAACTTCAACAGGCTAAAGAGCAATTAGAAAAATTACAGAAGCCTGGCCAACAGCCGGAAACCTCCAAGCCACAAGAAAAAGCTTCTATGCAAGAGATCGGCAAACAGGCCGAGCAGATGAAAGCCGAAGCAGAAAAAGCAATGCAACAGGCTAAAGAGGCTGGTGCGGATGAAATCACGGAAGAACAGTTGCAGAAGTTAAAAGAACAGTTGGAGCAATTAGAAGAGGTTGCCAAACAAATTGCAGAAAGCGGAGCTTTGGAAGAAGAATTGGCAAAGCCGGAAGAAGAGCCGATAGTTTATAACATTAAAGAATACGGAATCAATGAAGCAGAACTAACTCCTGAGCAATTAGAAAATTTACAAAAGGTTCGCACATTTGCTCAAGGCACATCAAAAGCATACCGCACTGTTATGCGTCTTTTGATGACTGGCTATCAACAAAAAAATCCAAACTTCACGGATAAGATGATACAGAAAATGATGAAGCGTGGATATGATGTGCCAGATTTTTCAATACATGGGTCACAATCAGCTCAAGAATTTTTAGCACAAAAAGAAGAACTTAGGATTGATAGTTTTAGTGATAATTTTTTAATTAATTTTCAGTTACCAAAACCTTTGGCAAAATTTTGGTATAAAGGTGGCAATGGGAGCAAGTCTCAACCAGTAAAAGATGGTGAAATTGAATGGGGTCATTTTTATCGAATGGCAATGCCAATGATTTATAACGGAGTGGACAGGGCTGGTATGCAAGGACTTTATTTGAATCGTCTGAATCAATTCGGTCAGCATGATCCTAAAAAATATTATTATCTATGGGAAGCTATAAATACTGCTTTAGAAAAAGAGGCCAACGAATCTGATGAATCAGACGAGTCGGAAGATTCAGAAAAAGATAAAGGCGAAGATCAGGGGCCTGAATCAGAAAGTGGCGAATCAGGAGAGGGACAAGAGCAAGGCTCAGAATCTGGCTCAGAATCAGGGCAAGGCGAAAGTGCTGGCGAAGGAGGATCTCAAGGTGGTGGTCAGTCAGGCGGAGAAATGGGAGGAGGAGAAGGTGGCGAGCCCGGAGGATCTGAATCAGATGGCGGTATGCCTTCTGCCAGTGAAATGCAAGAGATGTTGTCTCAGATGCAAGACATGCTCAACCAAGTTAAAGAGCAAGGTGGTGCTCCGGGGGCTGGCCAAGAAGTTATAGATCAATTGCTTGAAAAACTTAATCAGATGCAACAAAGTCTTGAGTCTGGAGGAAGTCCTCAAGATATGGCCGGACAAATGCAGGATGCGATGCAACAACTTTCTGAAATGATGGGCGGAGGAGAAGGTGGCGAGCCGGGACAAGGAGAAGGACGGGGCGAAGGGTCTGGAGAAAGTGGAGAATCTTCGGGTGAAGGATCTGGTGAATCAACTGGAGAATCTGGTGAGCAATCGCATGATCAATTCCAAAAAGGTGGACAAACAAATGAAAAGGCTGTTGAGGGTATGTTTAGTAAACCGAATGAGGAATTATTAAAACAGCTTCGACAAGCCGAGGAGATGGTCGGAAGTAAGTTCACCACCCAAGATGAAAGTGGCAATCTTGTTGCAAAAGATATGAGCCAGTCAATGGGTGAAAACTTAAAGACTGAGACTTTCCAACTTACTCAAGCACAAGCAAGGCAAATGGAAACGTTGGAGGAGCTTAAACGACAACAACAATCTAAAATGGAAGCGATGTACCGAGAAATGTCCGGATTGGATGGGGAGGCCTTGCGTGTCTATGTAGATTATATGGAATCGACTAAGGATTTTATAAATGATCTGTCGGATTTCTTTATTGATAAATTTAAACTTGATAAGGAATATTTGCGTGAACGAAACCAACGCCGAGGAGCCAGACTTCAAAGAGGATTTACTCAAAATATACTTGGCCAAAAAGAAGGTCGTACTGTTATAAGTCCCCGTTCGTTTGAACGGAAGCGTCCACCAGAAAAGCCTCAACTTGCGTGGACTCTTGTTATCGATAATTCAGGCTCTTGCGGTGGAGAAATTATTGAGCAAGAAAAGAAGTTGGCGGTGGCATTAGTTGAGGTTGCCAAAGAACTTGATATCCCGTTGGAAATCGTAACCTTTGGCGGTCCTGATCAATTTATTTTCCTCAAAGGTTTTGAGCAAGATATTTCTGGTGATGATTTGCAAAAAATGGTATTGCTTAATGCAGATCAAGGAACTCCAGATGTTATAACCCTTGAAGCCGCTTGCACTAGCATGGGAAAATTCACTGATAAGTTTAAACGCTCATATAATTTTGTGTATTTCATGACCGACGGACAATCTGATGAAGGATCGATTCAAGAAGTAATAAAAAGGCATAAAAAAGACATGGTAATTACTGGCATTGGAATGGCTGGGGCAGCTCAAACCATTGCCCAGACATGGGGTAAAAATGCGGTCGAAGTCCCCGATGTAAAAAGACTATCCGATGCTTTTATTAGAAAAGTTGAAGATCAGATAGATTCAACATTTGATTAATTTAAAATTATGAGTAAAAACTTTGAATCACAATTTGGCCAAATAGACGATTTATTAAACGAGGTTGAGCAATCAACTAGCGGTAAGCGTTTATTGGCGGAAATAGACGATCTCTGTGGCGAGATTGATACTGGCTTAGAAACAAGAAAAGATGAAGTGATGAGGTGGCCAGAAGATAGAAAACGAAAAGAGGCCACAGACTCTGAAGACCAGTTCGTCTTGAATTTATTATCAATGGATGAAAATTTTAATGTTCGTACTTTATCGGCATGTAATCCTAAAACACCGACAAATTCTTTACGCCGGTTAGCCGAGGGAGCAAATGATTATGTAAAAATGGTTATAGCCAACAATCCGAATTCATCCCCTGACATTCTTGATCGCATTTCCGAATTAAGCGGAGAGCAAGAAATACTGGATGCAGTGAAAGAAAATGGAAATGTTTCGACAGTCACCAAATACAAAATAGAAAACAGAATGTAAACAGTGGTTTAAGCTAAAAACACGGTCTCAAGCCGTGTTTTTGTTTGCCTCGAAAACATTGAATTTGGCTCATTAAATGCTATACTTCTGTGTTATGGTTGGCATGGTGTCAATCAGACGAAAATAGTTCTTTAGAAAGGAGGAAAAGCCAATGGGAAAGAAGATTCTCTGGATGTCTCGGCACGAACCGCATCGGAGGCAGATAGAGACTCTGCGTAACACGTATGGTGGTGACACTATCGTGGAACAGGAGTCCAAACCCTTCGATGATGCACGGCAGATCGCCAAGCGATATCGTGAGGGACACTACGATGACATGGTTATCGTGGCTCCGCTCTCGGTGATTCAGGTGCTCTGCAATGAGGGCATCAGAATGCTGTGGTCGGAAGCCGTCGAGGAAAACGATCCGTCCAAAGTCGAGTTCCGTGGCGCGCGTGGACAGGGATTCCGATTCGTTCGGTTTCGCCGTATCAAGCGTGTCGCTCTCGAATTCGAGGACTGATCAACAAAGGTATTTCGGTACCTTCACAGAATGGATGTGGTCGCCGAAACGGTCATATCAGAAACACAGGAAATGAAAGGAGAAACACCCGGAAGCACCTCAACATCACCATGCCTCATTTGCCAATTCGGTGGCGACTCTCGTCACTGGTTGGAGCGGTGGCTATGGCGGTCCGTCCATGTGTGAGCATTGGGCTGGCCGAGTCGCTGAGTTTAAGGGTGCAGATGGATCGTTCAGCTTCGAAGATGCCGTCACGGCAGTCGATGAAGCTTGCTACGGTCCGATCACCATCGACCACGCTCGCATGCTCGAAGACGAACACTGCTTCGATGACGCACCGGGCGAAATCGAGGAAGCTCAACGGCTTCTGGCGATGAATCAACAGCGCAATTGAAACGCGCTAATGGGTTTCTGGCACGTTTTCCCCAAAAACGTGCCTTTTCATTTGTTCANNTTAGTTGTCTTGTCGTTATTGTTTTTCATATACTTGTTTTATCACACAGACACACTTTTGTGTAGGGTCTCTTTTCATTGTCCACTTTTGGCCAGTTGACCACCTTTTTATAATAATATACAATGGAACTGTGAGTAATTAGCAGTTCGGTCAAACATTATCAATATGGACAGTTTAATAGCAAAATTATATCAATCCCCCAAAACGATTCTATCTAACAAGGATTTGGCCTTGATTTGGCAAGAAAATAACGAGGAAAGTTTATACGCCAAAACTGCCTACTATGTAAAGCAAAAAGCCTTGATCAGATTGACTCGGGGAGTTTTTGCTAAGAATAAAGACTACAATCCGAAAGAGTTGGCAACCAGTATCTATACCCCGTCTTATATCAGCTTTGAAACTGTTTTGAGAGAAGCCGGTGTGATTTTTCAACACTACGATACAATTTTTGTGGTCTCCAAGTGGCCGAAAACAATGACTGTAGATAAAAATACTTTTACCTTTAGAAAATTAAAAGACTCAATTCTATTCAATTCCACTGGTGTTGTTAGCAAAGATAACTACAGTGTGGCCACCACCGAAAGAGCATTCTTGGATATGATTTATTTATTCCCGAATTACTACTTTGATAATCTAAAATCAATCAACTGGGAAAAGTGTGATGAGTTGGTAAAAATTTATAATAACAAAGAATTAATAAAACGCTTGAATAAATATCGCAAAAATTATGCTCAATAGAGAAAAACATCAATTAATAATGGGTCAGGTTTTGAAAGACATTTATACCGATGTCACAATCAGTCCGCTTTTAGGATTTAAGGGTGGTACTTGTGCCTATTTCTTTTATAACCTGCCAAGATTCTCGGTGGACTTGGATTTTGATTTGTTGATAGTGAATGACGAAAATCAAAAAATGGTATTTGAAAAAATTGTGGCTATTTTGGGTAAGTACGGAGAGGTTAAAGATCATTATATAAAAAGATTTACAGTTTTTACTCTACTCTCCTACGGCGATGATGATCATAACATCAAGGTTGAAATTAATATCAGAAAACTGGTAGAAAATATCCAAGACCACTATGAAATAAAAGAATATCTTGGCATCTCCATGTTTGTCGCCAAAAAAGATTACTTGTTCGCCAGTAAGCTCTCAGCTTTAACCTTAAGGAACGAGACCGCTATGAGAGACATTTATGATATTCACTATTTTGCCAAAAGCAATTGGGATATTAACGCTGAAGTAATCAAAGAAAGAACCGGTAAAATCACTAAGGAATACTTGGCTGATTGCATCGCTTTTATAGAAAAAGTGAAAGACAATCAAATGCTACAGGGGTTAGGAGAGCTTGTTGATAGTGAAAAAGAAAAAGCGTGGATTAGAAATCATTTGAAAGCCGACTCTATCTTTATGCTGAAAAATTATATGTCGGTAATAAAATAAAAATATATGATTAGTTCGTGTCAAATCATTTAATTATCAAACCGAAACAGCTTTCGAGGAGGTGGTTGAAA
>BBPE01000016.1_pt1 | contig 13688 bp, 11 predicted proteins | sample 1344301 | NCBI WGS metagenome assembly BBPE01 (sample SAMD00019089, study PRJDB2971) | groundwater metagenome | isolation source: The Cedars highly-alkaline
CGTCAATAGGAAAATTCCTACACAAAATCAATGCCTTGTCTTCTACCGCCAGCACTCCCGTTCGCTGACCATTTCTCGGTCAGAGACGGGCGAGAACACCGGGATGATTGATAGAAGCGGCGCGCTAGGGGCGCTAAAGGATCCTCGCGAAATGGCGGTGAATGCGACGACGCCGAGGGCGGTGATCGACGCAGTTCGCCTCATGTTGCGGACGAAGCACTACAGCATCCGCACTGAGCACGCATATCTGGGGTGGATTCGCCGGTATATGGCCGAGAACGGACGTCGCCACCCTAAAGAAATGGACGGGCGGGCGATGGGTGCCTTTCTCACTCGCCTAGCGGTCGAGGACCGGGTGTCGGCGAGCACGCAGTCGCAAGCGCTGTCGGCGCTGCTGTTCCTGTATCGGGAGCTGCTCGGGATGTCGCCGGACTGGCTGGACGACGTGGTGCGGGCGAAGCGCAGCATCCGGGTTCCGGTGGTGCTCTCGCGCGGGGAGGCGCTGCGCTTGCTCGGACGTATGCAGGGGCGCGAGTGGCTGATGGCCTCGCTGCTCTACGGCTCGGGCCTGCGCCTGATGGAGTGCATCCGTCTGCGGGTGAAGGACGTCGACTTCGAGCGCTGGGAGATCACCGTGCGCTCGGGCAAGGGCAACAAGGATCGCCACACGATGCTGCCCTCGCGCTTGGCCGAGCCGCTGCGTCGGCAGATGGAGGACGCGAACATCGAACACCAGCGCGATCTCGAGGCCGGTTTCGGGGCGGTATATCTGCCGAACGCTCTGGAACGGAAGTATCCAAACGCGGCCGAGGACTGGGTGTGGCAGTACGTCTTCCCGGCCTCACGGCGCTCGAAGGATCCGCGCACCGGCATCGAGCGTCGCCACCATATCGACGAGAAGGTTTTACAGATCGCGGTGAAGCGCGCCCGCGTCGAGGCCGGCATCCCCAAGCCCGCCACCTGTCACACGCTGCGCCACAGCTTCGCGACCCACCTGCTCGAATCCGGCTCGGATATCCGCACGGTGCAAGAGTTGCTCGGCCACCGCGATGTCAAGACCACGCAGATCTACACCCATGTACTCAATCGTGGCGCGGGTGGTGTTCTGAGCCCGCTTGATCGCTGAACGCGTAGCAAGGCCGCGCCGGGTGGGTCACTCCCTTACAATGCGCGATCTATGCGCATCTACCTGCAACAGCGTCCGACCGCTGGCGAAGCCCCGAAGTACGTCCAGCTCAGCCTCGAGCAGGATCTCTTCGGTGGCTGGCTACTTACCCGCGAGAGTGGCACCACCGGCGCGCGGCCAACCGTGAAGCGCGAACAGCATCTTGCCCGCGATGCGGCCATCGCGGCCTTCGAGTCGGCGCGCGACGCGCAGGTGAAGCGAGGCTTCCAAATCATGTTCGCGCAAGGCGCGGAAGCGCCCCGATGATTTCGACGCGCGGAAGCGCCCCGATGAGTCCGGCGCGCAAACCCGCCCACCAATGCCCGGAGGGCACCTGTGACCGTCCCGCTGAAGAATGATCGCTTCCTTCGTGCCCTGCGCCGCGAGCCCGTCGATCAAACGCCGGTCTGGCTGATGCGCCAAGCCGGCCGCTATCTGCCGGAGTACCGCGCCACCCGCGCACGCGCTGGCAGCTTCCTCGCGATGGCGAAGAACCCGGATCTGGCCTGCGAAGTCACGCTGCAACCGCTGGCGCGTTTTCCGCTCGACGCCGCCATCTTGTTCTCCGACATTCTCACCGTGCCCGACGCGATGGGCCTTGGCCTGTACTTCGCCGACGGCGAGGGCCCGAAGTTCGAGCGCACCGTCCGCTCCATGGCCGATGTCGCCAAGCTCGGCGTGCCGGACATGGAAACCGAGTTGCGCTACGTCATGGACGCCGTGCGGGTGATCCGCCGCGAACTGTCTGGCAGCGTTCCGTTGATTGGTTTTTCGGGCAGCCCGTGGACGCTGGCCTGCTACATGGTCGAAGGCGGCGGCTCGGACAACTTCGCCCGCATCAAAACGATGGCCTTGAACGAGCCGGCCACCCTACACGCGCTGCTGCGGGTGGTGACGGATGCCGTCATCGCCTACCTCGATGCGCAGCGCCAAGCGGGCGCGCAGGCCCTGCAAGTCTTTGACACTTGGGGCGGGGTGATGGCACCGCATCTGTACCGCGAGTTCTCCCTGCCCTATCTGCTGGAAATCGCGCAGCGCCTGCCACGCGGTGAAGGCGCAGCCCACGCCCCGCTGATCCTGTTCGGCAAGGGCAATGGCCCGTACCTCGAAGAACTCGCCGCCTCCGGCGCGGAGGCACTCGGCGTCGATTGGACCGTCGCGCTCGGCGACGCCCGCCGCCGCAGCGGCGGTCGCGTCGCGCTGCAAGGCAATCTCGACCCGGTGACGCTCTACGCCTCACCCGAAGGCATCGCCCGCGAAGCTGCCCGCGCGCTCGACGACTACGCGGCCGCCAACGGCGGTTCGCGCGACGGCCATGTGTTCAACCTCGGCCACGGCATGGCGCCCGACATGTCGCCGGAGCATGTCGCCGCGCTCGTGGCGGCAGTGCATTCGCATAGCCGACGTTAAGGCCTGCTCGAAGGGGAGGAGGCTGCCGTGTTCGACATCGAAACCTGGGAGATGCTCAGCTACGTCGTGACCGTGATCGGTCTGCCACTGGCGGTGCTGGTGTTTCTGCATGAACAGCGCAAGGAGCGCAACAACGAGGAGGAAGAAATTCACCAGTTGCTCTCCAACTCCTACACCGACTTCCTGCGACTGGTCTTGGAGAACGCCGATCTCGGCCTGATATCGCATGCCCCCTCAGCCGCACTGAGCCCCGAGCAGGAAGAGCGGCGACTGGTGCTCTTCGACGTGCTCATCTCGCTCTTCGAGCGCGCCTACGTGCTCGCCTACGAGGCCCACATGAACACGCGCCAGCGGCGGCGCTGGACGGCTTGGGAGGACTGGATGCGCGAGTGGTGCCGCCGCGAGGAGTTTCGCGCCGCACTGCCGAAACTCCTCCTCGGCGAAGACCCGGATTTCGCCCTCTACATCACCGGCTTGGCTGCCGATGAGGCCGCAGCGCAGCGCCTCAATCGACGCTGATCCCCGCCAAAGCTTCGGCCAACTGGGCGGCGCTCACCGGCTTGCGCAGGTAGCCGTCCATGCCGGCCACTTGCGCGGCGCGTTCGGATGCCGCTTCGGCACGAGCGGTAATGGCGATCAACGGCAGCGACCAGCCGCTCTTGCGGATCATCGTCGCCAGCTCGAGGCCGTCCACCGAAGGCAGATCGAGGTCGAGCAGGCCGAGGTCGATACGTTCGGTTTTCAGCAAGGTCAATGCCATCAGCGCCTGCGGAGCATGGAAAACGCAGTGGCCGAGTGATTCCAGCAGGCCGATCATGACTTCAGCGACGACGGGGTCGTCTTCGACCAGCAACACATTCAGCACACGCTTGGATGAATCCAAAACGACCGGCGCGGATTCGGATTCGCGCTGGATCATCGGGGTGTCATCGGCCGGCAGTGGCAGGCGCACGCAAAAGCGGCTGCCCGCACCGCGCCCACTGTGCAAAATGAGCTCGCCGCCCATGGCCAGCACCAGTTGCCGACTGATGGCGAGCCCCAGCCCACTACCGCCATAGCGACGCTGCGTACGCTCGCCATCAGCCTGTTCGAAGCGTTGGAACAAGCGCTGCTGCTGGGCTTCATCGAGACCGATTCCGGTGTCCTCTACCGCGAACTCGATGCCGCCTTCCGGTAGCGTCGTCGCGACGAGGGCGACTTGGCCCTGCTCGGTGAACTTGATGGCATTGCTGCCCAGGTTCAGCAGAATCTGCTTGAGTCGCGCCGCATCGGCGCGCACTCGCGGCGGGAGCCCGGGCTCGATGCGCAGAACGAACTCGAGGCCCTTGGCCTCGGCGGCAGGGCGAAGGAATTGCGCCACATCGTTGAGGGCGCCGGAGAGATCGAATGGCTCGTCTTGCAACAGCAACCGGCCCGCTTCGATGCGCGCGAGGTCGAGGGTGTCGTTGACGAGGCGCAACAGGTGCTGGCCGGCACGCAGCACGGTCTCCGCGCGCTGGCGCTGAGTGGCACTGAGCGGCTCTCGGAGCAGTAGTTCGGTCATGCCCAGTACGCCGCTGAGCGGCGTTCGCAGTTCGTGCCCGAGGTCGGCGAGGAAGGCCGACTTCGCATCCGATGCCTGCTGCGCCATGCGCCGCGCCTCGATCGCGCGCTCACGTTCGGCATTGACTTCGAAGCGCCGCCGCAGCAGCCATGCGCCAAGCGCGAGGCCAGCAACCACGATCAGCATGTAGCCGACATACGCCCACCATGTATGCCACCACGGCGGCTGCACGGTGAACACCAATCGATGGATTTCCGACCAGCGCCCGTCGGCACCGGCAGCCACCACGTCCAAGGTGTACTCGCCAGGCGCTTGCCGTGGCAGCAGGCGCTCGCCGCTCGAGCCTACGTCCACCCAGTCGGGGTCGTAGCCATTGAGCCGGAAACGATAGCGGTGCGCGGCGGGATCGGCGAAGGCCATCAAACGCGCGACCACGCGCAGATCGCGGTCGTCGGGCTGTAACAGCAGGGGTGCGGCCGGGTCGAGCTCGACGAGGTCTTCGGCGCGTCGCACGCTGATCGAATCGATGACCATCGACGCCACGCGCGCATCGGGCTCGACACGCATCGGATCGAACATCACCGCGCCGCCGACGGCACCGGCGACGATCACGCCCCCGGCAAGCTCAAGCGGTGGGCGCAGCCCGAACTCGGTGGTGACGAGACCGTCGCCCGGCCCGAAGTGGCGCACTTCCGAAGTGCTGGGGTCGAAGCGCACCAAGCCACGCACCGTGAAGATCCACAAGCGGCCAGCATCATCGCGCACCAAACCACCCGCCTCGGCAGCCGGAAGCCCGTCATTGCCGGAATCGATCTGCGTGCTGAGCGTCCAGTGCCCGTTCGTGCCGCGCTGCCAATGCTCGAGCCGGCCGGGGCGATAGATCCACAATTCATCGGCATCGACAAAGGCCAAGCCCTGCACGGGGCCGCCTTCCGACCCGATCTGCAACTCGAAACGCTCGCCGTTCCAGCGCAGCAGGCCCTGAGAGTTTGCAACCCACAGCGCGGTGTCGGGGCCTTCGATCATCACCTCGGCGTCGAAGGTATCAAGCCCGTGGCCGCTCTCGGGCGTCACCGACAACAGCAATCCACCATCCGCCGAGCGGCGCTGCAATCCGCCGCCATAGGTCGCAATCCAAACGTCGCCATCGTCCAAGGGCACGATGGCATCGACCGAGCCTGCCGGGAGTGCATCCGGCCCGATCGACGACCAGCGCTGCCATCGCCCTTGAGCATCACGGCGAAGCAGCAGTCGCGAAGTGCCCACCCACAAGGCACCGTCCCGATGCAGGGCCAGTGCGAACAATCGCGTATGGTCGAAAAACGCCGGGGCTACGACGTTTCGCTCGACCACGCCGCGTTCGGGGTCGAGGCGATCAAGATGACCGCCATCACCGCCGATCCACACCCGCCCATCCGTATCCTGCGCGAACGCTACGGCCTGGCGCATCGATAGCTGCAATTGCGGCTCGCCTTGTCGCGACAGCGACGCAAAACTGCGCCAATGGCTCGATAGCCACACCAGTCCGAATTCGGCATCACCGAACCACAATCCGCCCTGACGATCGACGAGCATCTGCTGGTAGGCACCTTCCGCAGCGTCGGGGTTGAGGAAACGCCGCAATCCGTCACCGTTGTCGAAGTACAGCCCGCGCGAGGTATGTACCCAGCGGCCACCGCGACCATCGCGTTGCACGCCGTGAACACGCGTGCCTGCAAGGGTTTCTGCCCAGGGCGAAAGCGCGATGCGGCCCTCGGCATCACGGCGATAGAGTTGCGAGCGGGTGGTAATCCACAGCGATCCATCGGGCTCCGGGCTCAAGTGCAGGATCACCTGGCCGGCGAGCACTTCGTCGACGACCGCCTGCAACTCGCCATCGACCCTTCGAGCCAGCCCACCGCCAGTGCCAATCCATAGCGTGCCGTCGCTGCTCGTGGTCAGACTCACGATGTCGCGCCGACCTTTGCCGCCACTCACGGGCACCTCGCCGATGTGGACGAAACGCCCGGTGGGATCGCGCTGGAATAAACCCTGCCCGAAAGCACCGAACCAAAGGCTGCCGTCCGGAGTTTCGGCGATGGCCCAAACATCCGCGCTGGCCAGCGCGCCGCTTTCCTCGGAGCCCAGTGGAATCACCTCACGGCGATGCGCATCAATGCGCCCGACACCGCCGGTGGAAAACGCCATCCACACGGCGTCGGCGCGATCAACGTGCAAGGTGTTGACGAGGTTATCGGGCATGCCGCCGACGATGCCGGGGTCGTGCCGCCACACCCGCATGCCGACGCCGTCGTAGCGCGCCACGCCGTCGTCGGTGGCAATCCAGAGGTAGCCGGCGCGGTCCTGCGCCAAGCCATTGATGCGGCTGGATGGCAGACCCTGATCGACGCCAAAGCGGCGGAACTGCGGGGTTTCCGGCACCGGTGTCGGCAAAATGGCCACCGCCGACGCAGCGAACGTCGCAAAAAGCGCCATCGCAGCGAGGGGCAACCGAAGGGCGGTGAGTCGGGGCATTCGGGGCAATCCTTGGCGAGCGCGGCGGTTTAGCTGTGTTCCATGCTCGCAACGCAGCGGAGCCACCGCAAGAGTGCCGGGACATTGAACCGTGTCTAGAATGCGCAGCATGGGCTCGCTCGACGCCCAGCACGCCGCGATGAAGTTCTGGAGACCACGCATGTCGTTCCGCAACACGACCGAACGCTGGGGCAACCTGAGCATCGCGCTGCATTGGATCACGGTGCTGTTGGTGTTCGGCCTCGTGCTGGTCGGCTTCGTGATGGAAGAGCTGCCCAACACACCGATGAAGCGTGATGTGTACGTCCTGCACAAAAGCATTGGGCTGACAGTGCTGTTCATCACCGTCCTGCGCTTGGGCTGGCGTTTGATTCAGCCCACGCCCGCACTGCCCGAGTCCTTGCCGGTCTGGCACCGGAGGGTGGCCATGCTGGGGCATGGCGGGCTCTATGCGCTACTGCTGCTGATTCCGGCCAGCGGTTGGCTCAACAACTGGGCGTCCAACTTCTCAACGCCGTACTTTGGCTGGACACTGTTGGACAAAGCCGGCGCGGTCGACAGCGCGCTGAAAGAGAGCGCGCAGATGGCGCATGAGTGGGGCGTATACGCTCTTTTGCTCCTCCTCGTGGCTCACGCTGGTGCCGCGCTCTCGCACCACTACCGGCGCAAGAACACCGTGCTTCGGCGCATGGCACCTTGGGTGAAGCCCGCCGCCTGAGACGCCATCCGAAAACTCCGCCTACACTCTTCCCCTGCACTCTCGACAAGAACCATATGCGCATCCTCGTCGCCGCCCTGATCGCCCTCAGCGCTCCGCTTGCCCTTTCCGATGCGCTGGCGAATACCAGCCCCGGCACCGGCACCGACTCGTCCGTGCCGAAGCAAGCCTTCGTCCACGCCGCAGGTTCGATGCTGGGTTTCGCGTCGAGTTACGACGGCGAGGCTTTCGAAGGCCGCTTCGCGCGCTTCACGACCGCCATCACTTTTGATCCCGCAAGCGCCAGTGGTCGCTTCGACGTGAGCATCGACCTCAGCTCGGCGAATACCGAAAATGAGGAGCGCGACGAAGTGTTGCACGGCAAGGATTTCTTCAACGTCGTTGCTCTACCGCAGGCACGTTACGAAGCCACGCGCTTTCGCCGGTTGACCGATGGTCGATTCGTGGCTGAGGGCAGCTTGCACCTTCGCGGCGTGGTGCAGCCGGTGCCGCTAACCTTCACTTGGACGCCGGGGGCTTCGCCGGTGCTGGAAGGCAGCGCCCTTGTGCCGCGCTTGGTCTTTCAGGTCGGCACCGGCGACTGGGCCGATCTCGACCTGATGCCCGATGCCGTCAGCGTGACGACACGACTGGTCCTGCAGGCGAAGCCCTGACGAACGCAAGCACGGCAGCCGTATCGAAAGGCCAGCCCAACTCGTCACCGCTGTCCTCGTCACGCAGCACCGGCACACGTTCGCCATAACGCGCTTCGAGCACGGCGTCATCGTCGATCCAGACGCTCTGAAACTCGGGCACACCCGCTTGCGCGAGCACGTCCAATGCGGCGTCGCACAACTGACAATCGTCACGCTGGTAAAGGGAAAGGTCCATGGTCGGTAGACTAGGGCCCCTGCCTGAACAGACGCCTTCCGCAAGCCCATGGCTGTCAGCCTGTTCGACCTCTTCAAAATCGGCATCGGGCCGTCCTCTTCGCACACCGTGGGGCCGATGCGCGCCGCAGCACGTTTCTTGGAGCGCTGGCTTTCAGATCCCGGCCAGATGCACGTCGTGGCAAGGCTACGGGCGGAGTTGTACGGCTCACTCGCGCTCACCGGTCGCGGCCACGGCACCGACAAAGCCGTGTTGATGGGCTTCGAGGGCCACTGGCCGGACCGCATCGACCCCGATGTCATCCCCGCAGCACTCGCGCGTATTCGCAGCGAGAAACGCATCCGTTTGATGGGCGCGAGGTCGATCGATTTCGACGAAAAGCACGACCTCGTGTTCAACAAACGCGAGAAGTTGCCCCACCACACCAATGGCATGCGTTTCACCGCCTTCGACGCTGACGGCGGCGTAATCGCCACACGCGATTACTACTCGGTAGGTGGCGGCTTCGTGGTCAATCAAGACGAGGCGGCGGAAGACCGCATCGTCGCCGATACCACCGTGCTGCCGCATCCATTCCACTCCGGCGATGAACTACTGGAACGCTGCCGTGAAAGTGGGCTCTCGATCGCCGAACTGATGTTCCAAAACGAGACCGTGTGGCGCGCGGAATCAGCCATCCGCGCCGGACTCGACCAGATTTGGGCTGCCATGAGTGCCTGTGTCGAGCGTGGCATCCGCGAAGAAGGTGTGCTGCCGGGTGGCCTGAAAGTGCGGCGGCGTGCGCCGTCGATGGCGCGCGACCTGTCAAGCCGCCCGGAGGCCGCGCTGCGCGATCCGCTGACCATTCTCGACTGGGTGAACCTGTACGCGCTGGCGGTGAACGAAGAGAACGCTGCCGGCGGCCGCGTCGTTACTGCACCCACGAATGGCGCGGCCGGGATCATTCCGGCGGTCGGCCACTACTACGAGCGTTTTTGCCCGCAAGCACGCCGTGAGGGCGTACACGATTTCCTGCTCACGGCCGCCGCCATCGGCATCCTCTACAAGGAAAATGCCTCGATTTCCGGCGCTGAAGTGGGCTGTCAGGGCGAAGTGGGCGTGGCCTGCTCGATGGCGGCCGCCGGCCTGACCGCAGCACTCGGCGGCACACCGGCGCAGGTCGAGAACGCCGCCGAGATCGGCATGGAACACAACCTTGGCCTGACCTGCGACCCGATCGGCGGCCTGGTGCAGATCCCCTGCATCGAACGCAACGCCATGGGTGCGGTGAAAGCCATCAACGCGCAGCGCTTGGCGGTGCGCGGCGATGGCAGCCACAAGGTATCGCTCGACAAGGTCATCAAGACCATGCGCGAAACCGGCCGCGACATGCAGGACAAGTACAAGGAAACCTCGCGCGGCGGACTGGCGGTCAACGTGATTGAGTGCTGAGTGCGCGCGCCCGCTTCGATGCCCGCCTTCCTGAAACCGTCATTCCGACGACCTATCGTAGAATGCCTGCCCATGCACTTTTTTCTTTCATTCGCGAGAACTCCATGCCCCATCGCCAGAATCATTCACGCCTCACTCTCGCCGCCGGCCTCGCGGCCGCCGTCACCCTGCTCGCTGGCTGCCAGCAAGAGAATGCTGCCCTCGAGATCACACCAGAGCCGGTGAACGCGGCGATGGCTTCGCCGTCACGCACGGGCAGCGCGATCTTCTTGCATCCCGACGGCATGGGCGCGAACACCTGGGCGGCCACGCGCCTGATGCAGGTTGGCCCTGATGGACGCTTGGCTTGGGATGCGTTGCCGCGCCTCGCTATCTACCTCGGCCCGAGTCTCGACAGTGTCAACCAAAGCTCGAACGGCGGCGCTACGACGCATGCCTATGGCGTGCGCGCCAAGCTCGACAGCTTCGGAACCATCGACGGCAACGCGCTAACGGCCGCCTCAGGCAAGACCATGAGCCTGATGCGCGAGGCACAGGCGGCCGGCAAGAAGGTCGCCATCCTCAACTCCTCGTCGCTCACCGAACCCGGAACCGGTGTTTTCTTGGCGGCGGTCGCGAGCCGCGACGATGACGGGGAAATTGCCGCGCAGATCCTCGCCGCCGCGCCGGACATCGCACTCGGCGGCGGCGAGATGTTCTTTCTGCCGAAGGGCGTGCAGGGCGCTCACGGCGAGGGTGTACGCGAGGATGGGCGCAATCTCATCGACGAAGCCAAGGCCGCTGGCTATACGGTGGTTTTCACGCGCGACGAGCTGGCCGCGCTACCGCTCGACGCGACCAAGGTGCTGGGTCTGTTCGCCCACGATGACACCTTCAACGAGATGGATGAGGCCGGGCTGGCGGCGGCCGGCCTGCCGCCCTTCCAGCCGCAGGCACCGCGCTTCGACGAGATGCTGGCCTTCATCCTGCCGCGCGTGAAGAACCATCCGCAGGGCTATTTCATCGTCGGCAACGAAGAAGCCACCGACAACTTGAGCGGCGAGAACAACACGCCTGCCACGCTGGAAGGTGCTGCTGGCGCCGACCGCGCCATCGCGCTGGCCTTGGCCGAGGCGAAAACGAACCCGGCGCTCACCGTCATCGTCGCCTCCGATTCCGACAACGGCGGCATGAACGCCACCAGCGACGACCTGAACGATCCGGAAGATCTGCCGCGCCCGCTGCCCACCCACACCGCTGGCGGTTCGCCGCTCGACAGCGACAACGGTGAACCCTTTCTCGCCGCGCCCGACGACGCCGGCCGGCGCATCCCGTTCTACATCACTTGGGCCAGCGACTCCGACAGTGCTGGGGGCACGGTGGTGCGCGGCATCGGGCCGGGTGCAGCCGTCATTGAAGGCACCGTCGATGCGACGGTGGTCTACACCGCGCTGCACCAAGGACTATTCGGGAGTGGAGCGAAGGGCCAGTAACCCCTTAGGGCCGCATCGCTGCGGCCCTATCGCTTGCCAGCCTTGATCTTCAGAACTGGTAACGCACGATCATCTGCACGGCGCGGCCACCGGTCTCGGTTTCGAGCTCGTACTCGTCGTAGTCGCGCGAAATCTGGTCGGCGATGGTGGTGAACTTGTCGAACACCTCGTCCTTGCTCTGGTTGATCAGGTTGATGCCGGTGAGACGCAGCACCCAGGACTCACCGAAGCGCTTCTCGACGAAGGCTTCGAGATCGCCGTCGAAGCTGGTGACCACTTCTTCGCCGACGATGCGGCTCTTCGCATCGCCCTGCTGGCGGAAGCTCACGCCAAACGAAGCCTCCAGTGTCGGCAGCTCTTGGATGAAGCCGACGTTGTAGACGAAGTTGCTCTGGTTGTTGAAGCGGCGCGTACCGAACAGGTCGGTGATCTCGCTGTCCAGCCAGGTGTAATTGACGAACACACCGGTGTGATCCATGCCGAACGCCGTCAGCGGCGTCGAGAGGTCAAGTTCAACACCCCAAACCTGGCCATCACCGGTGTTGCGTGGCTGCAACACGAACGTGCCGGGGCCTTCGCTGCCCTCGACGCCGGTGTTGGCCAGCTCGACGAGGTCGGCGATGTCGCGGTAGAACAGGTTCACACCCGCGATACCCTGTGCGCCCAGACGCCGCTCAAAGCCCACATCGAGGCCCCAGGCGCTTTCCGGATCGAGCAAGGGGTTTCCGAGTACGTCGTTGTCACCGGCTTCGGCTTCCAGCAGGGCGGGCGAGATCGCATTGAAGTCCGGGCGACGCACCGTACGCGCCACCGAGGCGGTGACGCGGCTGGCATCGTCGAGGTTCCAGCGCAGGTGCGCGGAGGGCAGGAAGAAGCCGTAGTCGGCCTCCGATCGCGCCAGCGCCGGCGCCACCGTGCGGTCATTGATCTCCGTCGTGGTGTGCTCGTAGCGCAGGCCGGCTTCCCACTGCATCGGGCCCTGCTCACCGCTGAGCTTTGCGAAAGGTTCGATGCGGGTTTCTTCGATGCTGCTTAGCCCTCCCGGTGCCGCTACGAGTGGCCGGGTTGGGCCGGGAATGGCCGGGCGCACGCCGGGAGCATTCGGGATGGTGACGCGGTAACGAATGGCGTCAAAGATGGCGGTGTCGCGCTCCTTCAGGCTTGCCAGCAGACCAAACTTCAGCGTCCCGAAACCGGCATCGCGCTCGTGGGTGATCTCGCCCGTGGTGTCGGTGTCCTCGATTAACAGGTCGGTTACGTCGCGAGTAAAGCGGTCGTCCTCGGGGAAGGCGATGGCATCACGGAGGAATTCCGTTTCATTTTCGAACTCGAACTGGTCGTCGGTGATGGCGGCGCGGTCCAAGCGAAACTCCGTCTCACCGCCGAGCATGGGCAGCTTCAGCGCAGCACCGATGGTGAAATTATCGGTCTGAATATCGAGGTCGTTGTCATTGACGGTCAGCAGATTGGCGTTGTTCTGGATGCCGCCCCGGTATTCGATCGAATCCTCGTCCTGGACGCGGTCCGTGCGCACGAACATGCCCGTCAAATGCAGCTCGCCCTCCCCCACGATGACCCGATAGTCGGCATTGAACGCGTAGTCGGTGCCAGAGCGCACATCGGTCTGCACCTCGGTGTTTTCCAGCGTGCCGCCCAGTTCGTCGAAGCGCTCGCTGAACTTGTCCTTCGGACTGCGCCGGCCCTGCACGTTGGCACCGAGCAACAGGTTACCGCCGAGCGCCTGACCACCCCAGAAGGCGCCAAGCGTCGGCTCGAACGCGTCATCGACGTAGCGCGTGGCACCGGCACGGACATAACCACCGTCAAGCGAAAAACCGTCACGCAGCACGATATTCAGCGCGCCGGCAACGGCGTCGCCACTGCGATCGGCCGAGGCCGAGCGAACGATCTCGATGCGCTCAACGATTTCGGCCGGGATGCGGTCGACGAAGAAGCCGCGATCAAATCCCGCACCTGGCATGCGGCGACCATTGATGAGGATCTGCGTGTAGCCGGAATCGAGGCCGCGCAGGCGCACGCCGTCATACTCGAGCACGTCGGAGACGAAGGTGACCGAGGGGACGCGCTTGAGCATGTCGCCGACGGTCAGCGGCTCGAAGCGCTGGAAGTAGGCCAAGTCATAGGACAGCACCGGCGCGGTGGCCTCGGTACGGTCGCGGTAGATGATCTCGCCGATCACTACGATGCGGTCGATCTGTGCAGGAGTCGGTTCCGCGCTAGCCTGAGCAAGGACGGTCGAAGCGGAAAAAGCAGTAGCGAGTGCGACAGCGATGGCCGTCGAAAGGGGCTGACGATGCACGGTTGTTCCTAGCGTTGGTAAACCGTTATCTAAAGCTCCGAAGGTTTCGGTTCGATGACTGCCAGACAAAAAAATTTACGACAGTTTGGGCGAATCACGCACTGCTATCGTCCGATGAATGATCCCGCAAGTACGATGTGTCGCCCGCCACTAAACGCTCGGACAATGCTCGCGAACTTTCCCTGGAAGCTCGCCCTCGGCTTCATTGCCCTGTACTGGGCGGGTGGCGTGTTGGCGAACGAACT
>BBPE01003280.1_pt8 | contig 13678 bp, 13 predicted proteins | sample 1344301 | NCBI WGS metagenome assembly BBPE01 (sample SAMD00019089, study PRJDB2971) | groundwater metagenome | isolation source: The Cedars highly-alkaline
ATAACGCAGAAATCGGGCGAAAGAGCAATTTTTCAAGGTGGCTTAAAGAGTCTCAGCGGGCGCCGGGGCAGGCTATTTTGCTCGGTCTGAGCTGGTATCGAAAAGTGAATTATCCGTCATCAAGAGAAATAAGGCCGCGTTTCAGTGTCAAAGACCATGCGTTGTATGGTATAAGTCAGATATGAAGAACAACAACTCCACGCCAAACTATGGCGGCGCCCTGCCTGGTCGCGGCCCCGAGCGTAAGTGCAATTCCAAAAAGACCGCTAGAGAGCGTCTTCATGAGTTCTGGGACGTTTTTGTCAAGGAAGACCAGGTTTTGGTGGTGATCAATGCCGATCCCGACGCCCTGGCCTGCGCGTTTGCGGTCAAGCGCCTGCTGCGCTATCGGGTCAAGAGTGTCGTCATCGCTTATCCCAACGAGATTCGTCGGCGTAATAATCTGGTGATGCTGGACTTACTCAAAATTCCGGTTGAGCGTCTGCACACGCTCAAGCCCGCAGAGTTCAGCAAAAAAGTGATGTTGGACTCTCAGCCTTCCCATCTGCCGGTCTTTGCAAACATTCCTTTTGATGTGGTGCTCGATCATCATCCGGCCACCAAAGGCTGGCTTGCCACCTTTGTTGATATTCGCAAGGACTACGGGGCCACGGCCTCGATGATGGTGGAGTATCTCCGGGCCGCCGGGATCCGTCCCTCGGTGGCGCTGGCCACCGCGCTGTTTTATGCGATCAAGGTGGACACCCAGAATTTTGAAAAAAAAGTTGCCTTGGCCGATGCTATTTCTTTTCGCCATCTCTTTAGCCTAGCTAACATCAGCCTGGTCCGCAAGATCGAGCTTTCCTCGATGCGGTACTCGGAGCTCAAATATTTTCGCACCGCGCTGAGCGAGGCTAAGCTGAACAAACAGCGTTTGTACGCTCATATCGGTAAGGTGCCAAGCCCCGATGTTTTGGTTTTGATTGCCGATTTTCTTAAACAGGTCCATGAGGTGGCCTGGGTTTTTGTTTCAGGCATTTACCATGATAAACTGGTGGTGATTTTTCGCTGTGACGGCTACAAAAAAAATGCCGGCCGGTTGGCGGAAAAGGTCTTCGGCTCGCCCGGTTCCGCCGGCGGCCACCGGGAATCTGCCCGGGCCGAGGTGCCGCTCAGAAAGCTGGACAAAGATGCCGCCACCATCAACACCAATGCTCTGGTGCGTTTTATCACCCAACATATTTGACCCAGTTTTGTCGCGCTAACCCAACAAACTATGAGGTGTGAGATGCCGAAACTCAAGCCCGAGGTGCTTGCCGTGGTACTGGCTGGGGGCAGGGTAGATGAGCTGAGTGTACTCACCGCTTATCGTCCCAAATCCGCGGTGCCTTTTGGCGGTTTTGCCCGAATTATTGATTTTCCCCTGAGTAACTTGATGAATTCGGGCTTGGAACTAGTGGCGGTGTTGAGCCAGTATCGCAGCTTTTCTCTGATCAGTCACATTGGCATCGGCGCTTCCTGGGACATGATCGGACGCCACCGGGGGGTTTTCGTCCTGCCGCCCTACCAGGGCTTTGATCAAAGTAGTTGGTACCGGGGCTCAGCGGATGCGGTGCGTCAAAACCTGGACTTCATTCAGTTTTATCAACCGGAAACCATCCTGATTGTCTCCGGTGACCATATCTATCGCATGGACTATCGGGAAATTATTGCCTATCATCGCCGCAAGGAGGCCGATTGCACCATGGCCTGCGTTGAGGTCCCCGAGCAAGAGGCCGGTCGTTTCGGGATCGCGGAGATTGACGATGAGGACGGGGAGATGGGCGGTCGGATTCGGCAATACCAGGAAAAACCGGCCGATCCGACCTTCAACTGGGCCTCAATGACTGTTTACTGTTTTAAGCCGCAGGCGCTTTACGACTTGCTGGAGGCCAATGCTCGCGAGGATCAGTCCTTTGAGTTTGGCCGTGATATTATTCCCCGGGCCATGGCGAGTCGCAAGAAAGTTTACGGCTACCGATTTACCGGTTACTGGGGTTATACTCGGACCATCGAGGAGTATTGGCGGACCAGCATGGAGCTGCTGGGCGTAAATCCTCTCCTGCCTCTGGCTGCCTGGGGGATTCGCACCAACCTGGATCATCGTGATATCCGCGACTGTCAGCCGCTTAAGGTCGGGGCAACGGCCAAGATCAGCAACAGCCTGATCCATAATGGCTGCATAGTCGATGGCACGGTGGCCAACTCCATTCTCTTCCCCGGAGTTCAGGTGCAGGCCGGAGCGACGGTCCAGGATTCAGTCCTCTTTTTTGGTGACGTGGTGGGTCTGGGGGCGCGAATTAACAAGGTGATCAGCGATGTCAACGTCATCGTGGGCGAGGGGGCGCAGATTGGTCGTCCTACCGGGATTACCGTGCTGGGCTGTGATAACCAGATCCCGGCTGGCATGCTTATTGGGGCCGGTTGCACCCTTTATCCGGCCTTGGGGCCGAAGAAATGGGCCCGCGGCCAAATTCTCGACGGGGAGGTGGTAAAATGAGGCTCGACCAAAATGAGCCCCTGGTGCTGCTTTTGGCCGGCGGGGTGGGCAGCCGCCTGAACAACCTGGTTCAAAGTCGGACCAAGCCGGCGGTGCCTTTCGCCGGGATTTACCGGATCATTGATTTCAGCCTGAGCAACGTGATGAAATCGGGGTTTTCCCAGGTGGGGATTCTGACTCAGTATAGGCCCCTGTCGTTGATGCGCCATGTTGGCGATGGCGCCGCCTGGGATCTAACCGGTCGTACCCGCGGAATTAAGATTCTCCCGCCGCGCACCGGGGCCAAAGATTCCGATTGGTATAAGGGAACCGCCGACGCGGTGCGGCAGAACCTCGATTTTATCAAGGCTCATCTTTCAAACGAGGTTATCATTCTCTCCGGGGATCATATTTACAGCATGGATTTGGCCGACATGCTCAAGATGCACCGCCGCAAACGGGCCGACATGACCGTGGCCACCATGGTGGTGCCCCCTGAGCAGCTACACCAGTTCGGGTGCGCGATTACCGCGCCTGACGGCCGCATCGTAGAATGGGAGGAAAAACCGCTGGTCCCCCGTACCAATCTCGCCTCCATGGGGATTTATGTCATCAATACCGCCTATCTTCTGCGGACTCTTTTGGCCCATCTCCAGGACCTTGATTTTGGGGTGAATGTGATCCCCCGGGCTATTGCAATGGCTCGGGTTTACGCCTATCCTTTCCGGGGTTACTGGCGCGATGTCGGCACCATTCAGGCCTACTGGGAGGCCAATATGGACGTGTTGCGACCCGATTCGCCGATCAATCCGGCGGCTTGGGGAATTTGCTCCAACACCGAGGCTGACGGGATTGTTGCCGATCGTTGCCCAACCAGATTCTGCGGGGCCGGGCAGGCCCAAAATTCCCTGATCGCCGCTGGCTGTTTAATTGAAGGCACGGTGATCAACTCGGTGCTTTCGCCCGGCGTGCAAATCGAGCCGGGGGCGAAAGTCCGCGACTCGATTCTCTTTCATGATTGCCGGGTAGCCCGGGATGCGGTGATTGATCTGGCGATTCTCGACAAGCGGGTAGAGGTGGGAGCCGCGGCGGTAGTGGGGATCGGGGATGAGGCGGAAAAGCGCCAGGCCAACCGGGAGTACCCCAAACATCTTTATACCGGAATCAGCCTGATCGGCAAGGGGGCGCAAATTCCACCGGCGACCAAGATCGGCCGTAACTGCATTATCGCCCCTTGGTGTCGGGCCGAGCAGTTTCCGGCATCAAACATCAGCAGCGGTGAGAGCGTTTGATTGAAGGTCGAATAGAGAGTTGTGAATTTCGATATTCGACATTAAGGCTGAAACTTGAGTCGCCAGGATGAGCTAACCGCGACCTCGCAGTAAAACCGAGCAAGTAGCCGCTCAACGCAGGCCGGCAATAAATGGGCCGACCGCTTCCGGTCCCTGTTGATCTACCAGGCGAATGGTGGCGGAGCCGATTACCGCGATATCGGCCTTGCCGCGCAAGAGATCCACGTCCTGGCGGTTGCTGATACCAAAGCCCACGGCCAAGGGCAGTGCGGTGGCTTGACGACAGCGCTTGATATAATCGTTAAAGTTTTCATCAAAACTGGTCGGGCTTCCGGTAACTCCGCGACGAGCCACGCAGTAAATGAAACCGGCCCCGTGGGCGGCCAGGGTGGCCATCCGCGCTTTGCCGCTGGTGGGGGCAAAAATTTGAATCGGCGCCAGTTCCAGGCGGCGGCAGGCCGCCAGATATTGACCCCCCTCCTCCGGTGGCAGGTCAGGGATAATCAGGCCACGGATCGAGTTTTCTTTAGTTTGCTCCAGAAAATCCTCCACCCCGTACCTAAACAAAATGTTGTAGTAGGTCATCAAGAGCAAGGGGATTTGGTGTTGGGCGGCCATTTCAGCGGCAAACTCCAAGCACTGACCGACCCTTACCCCGTGGTTAATGGCCTCATGGTTGGCCTTGAGGATCACCGGACCGTCGGCTATCGGTTCGGAGAAGGGGATTTGCAGTTCGATGATATCCACCCCCTGGTCGACCATTTGAGTGATGACCTGACGGTTGATCCCAAAGGACGGATAACCCAAAACCAGATGAGTCATCAGGAGTATTTCTTTTGACTTACGGACTTGTTTGATGTCTTGGCTCAGGCTCATGGTTAAGGTCAAACTCTCTGCGCTCCTTCGGTATTCAGCGTTTCTAAGTTCGATCTTCGATATTCACTATGCAAACAGGTCACTAAAGTCAACATCCTAATCACTTTCTTGTCTTGCACCGTCGGCGTATTCCTCTCCTTTGTTGCGAATAAATTCCCGCCAGGAGGGATCGCTGAAGGCGTCGGCAATGGTGAATATATCCTTGTCGCCCCGACCTGACTGGTTGATGATGATGGCCTCCTCCGGGGGTAGATCCCCAACCTCCTTAAAGGCTTGGACGAAGGCATGGGCCGACTCCAGAGCCGGGATTATGCCCTCACTGCGGATTGTTAGTTGCAGGGCCGCCATGACCTCATCGTCGGTGGCGGCGCTAAAGCGGACTCGACCCTGCTCCCAGAGATCGACTAAAATCGGTGAAACCCCGATATAATCCAGCCCGGCGGCCACCGAGTGGGTGTCCAGCATCTGGCCGTCCTCATCCTGCAAAAACATGGTTTTATAGCCCTGAGCCACCCCCGGGCTGGCATCGGAGCCGGCCAGCCGAGCCGCGTGCAGGCCGCTCGCAAGCCCCTTGCCGCCAGCTTCCACCCCTGCCAGTTCCACCCCGTTATCGGCCAGAAAGCCCTGGAAGATGCCGACGGCGTTTGATCCCCCACCCACACAGGCGTAGATCCGGGCCGGCAATTTACCGTGGATGGCCAGGATTTGCCGACGGGCCTCATCGCCGATGATTTTTTGGAACCAGGCCACCATTTCCGGGAAGGGATGCGGGCCGCAGACTGTACCCATTACGTAATGGGTACAGTCCATATTGGCCACCCAGTCGCGAAAAGCTTCGTTGATCGCGTCTTTTAGGGTGCGGGAACCCGAGGCGACCGGAACCACGGTGGCGCCCAACTTTTCCATCCAAAAGACATTGGGTCGCTGGCGCTGGACATCCTCCTCGCCCATGTAAATCGTGCAGTCAAAACCGAACTTGGCGGCCATGGTGGCGGTGGCCACTCCGTGCTGCCCAGCGCCGGTTTCGGCGATCACCCGAGTCTTACCCATCCGTTGGACCAGCAAACCCTGGCCCATGACGTTATTAGCCTTGTGCGCCCCGGTGTGGTTGAGGTCCTCGCGCTTGATGAAAATTTTTGCCCCGCCAAAACGGCGACTGAGATTTTCCGCAAAAGTCAAAGGAGTAGGGCGGCAGGAATAACTGCCCATCAGTTCGACGTAGCGGGGCCAAAAGTCGGGGTCGGCCTTGGCTTCAATGAAGGCGACGCCCAGTTTACGAAAAGTTTCGTGCAAAATTTCCGGCACGAAGGCCCCGCCCCAGTTGCCGTAATAACCTGTTTTGCTCACCGGTAGAGTTTCCCTTGAATGTTGGCGTTGCGGTGGCGGCTGAGCTTGGGGCGCACAAGGTAGCCGGAAGTAAATTACATGAGTGAGCCCTAACTTCGCCCCTTACCGGGGTCATTATGCCGAAAAACGGCGAGCGCCACAAGAAAATTGACCAAAAACCGACAAAGTTTTGCATAAATCTCGTAAAAATGCTAAGTTCACAACATCGCAAAAAAAACAAGCCGGTGGGCGGTGGAGCGGTGGAGATGATCGCCGCCCTGGTCGGCGTCCCGGCTGTCGTTATCAGGGGATACTGACCAGATGGATTTGTTTTGTGAAAAGTATAGTGAAACCGTGCCGGAGGCGGAGACTGTTTGTCGGCGTCCCGATGAGTACTGTAAATTCCGCTCGGCCTGTATTGTTCATTTTCTCGGCCGGGAGCACGACAGGAGCGGTAGCGTGCAAGGCGGCGCCACCGGTCAGGAGAAGGAGACTTTGGGTGTTGGGGTTAATGGCCATGAAAACCGGTGGATCTTAAATCAAAAAAAACATAAATGAGCAATTCGTGAACAACAAGTCAGCCAATATCCTCAGCTTCAGCAAGGGGACAGACGGCCTTTTGCCGGCCATCGTCCAGGACCATCAAAGCGGCGAGGTGCTGATGCTGGCTTATATCAACGAGGAGTCCTGGTGCCGTACTCTAGCCAGCGGCCAGGCCCATTATTGGAGTCGCTCACGTAACAAGATTTGGCTTAAGGGCGAAAGTTCGGGCCACATTCAACTGATTAAAGAAATCCGGGTGGATTGCGACGCCGATGCCGTGATCTTTAAGGTCGAGCAGTTGGGTAAAGCGGCCTGCCATACCGGTCATCGCACCTGTTTTTACCGGCGCCTGACGAGCAACGGCGACCGGCTGGAAAGCGCTGAAACCCCCGTTTTTGATCCCGCGGAGATTTACCAACAATGAAACAGTTGAAGCTGGGCATTCCCAAAGGCAGCTTGGAAAAAGCAACCATTGAACTTTTTGCTAAATCTGGCTGGGAAATCGAGCTCTCCTCCCGCAATTACTTTCCCGAGGTCGACGACCCGGAACTTAGCTGTTCGATCTGCCGGCCTCAGGAAATGTCAATCTACGTTGAAAAGGAGGTTCTTGACGCCGGCATCACCGGCAAGGACTGGACTTTAGAAAATCGTTCCAAGGTGGTGGTGGCGGCGGACCTGATTTATTCCAAGGTCAGCCGCAAGCCTACCCGCTGGGTGCTGGCGGTGCCGGGGAACTCGCCAGTCAGGCGGCCGGAGGATCTGGCGGGCAAGAAGATTGCCACCGAGCTGGTTAATTTCACCCGGAGGTATTTCGCCGCCCGCAAGATCAATGTTGATATCAGTTTTTCCTGGGGGGCGACCGAGGCCAAGGCGGTTTCCGGTCTGGCCGATGCCATTGTTGAAGTCACCGAGACCGAGAGCACCATTCGGGCTCATGGTTTGCGGGTTATCGCGGAGTTGATGATATCCAACACCCAGCTTATCGCCAGTAAGAGCGCCTGGGCTGACCCCTGGAAACGAGAGAAGATCGAAAATATGGCCCTGCTGCTTAAGGGGGCGCTCAAGGCCGATAAGATCGTCGGCCTGAAGATGAACGTGCCCCAAGAGCGCCTAACAGCGGTGGTCGCCATCCTGCCCAGCCTCAACGCCCCCACCGTCTCGCCCCTTTATCATCAGGAGTGGTTTTCGGTGGAGACGGTAATCTCCGAGTATGAGGTGCGCGACCTGATTCCCCGCCTGCTCAAAAGCGGTGCCGAAGGCATTATCGAGTACCCCTTAAACAAGGTAATTTGAACAAGGTGACCTGAGGAGGGGATGTGGATGCAGGTTCAGCCCATCAGTTTCGTCGACAGCGTTTTCAGACTGGCCCGGTTACCGGAGGGGGGGTTGCCGGAAATAGCCTTTGCCGGGCGATCAAACGTCGGCAAGTCAAGCTTGCTTAATTGCCTGATTAATCGCAAAAACTTCGTCAAGGTCAGCAGTCGGCCGGGCAAAACCCAGAGCCTGAATTTTTACCTGGTTGGCGAAGATCTGCATCTGGTGGACCTGCCCGGCTATGGCTATGCCAAGGTTGATAAAAAACTCCAGGCCAAGTGGCAGGCGCTGGTCACCACCTATCTTGAAACCCGCGTCAATCTGCGGTGCGTGGTGTTGATCATCGATTTGCGTCACGCCTTAAAAGACCTGGACCGGATGCTGGCCGGTTGGCTGCAAAGCCAGGCCATTCCCTGGTTGCCGGTTTACACCAAAATCGACAAGCTCTCCCGCAACGAGCAGAATCGCCAGGCCCAGCGGCTCGATACCGCTTTGGGTATCAGCTCTACCGAGCGCCTGCTCTTTTCCGCCAAAACCCGGGAGGGTCGCGAGCAACTTCTAGCCCGCCTCGATGCCTTCCTGGTTCCCCAAACTCCTGATGACGGGAGGTCAGATGAGCCCGATCAAGATGAGATGAGGCCGGTTGAGTCCAATCATTTGGTGGATTTGAGCACGGCCAAAAAAGCGCTCTGAGGAATTTCGACATTCCCCACCATTTTCATCTTTTTCTTGCCGGCCCGCTGTTTTTCCAGCAGCTTGCGCTTGCGACTGATGTCGCCGCCGTAGCATTTAGCTAACACATCCTTGCGTATTGCCGAGACGTTGGTTCGGGCCACGACGTTGCCGCCGATCGCCGCCTGGATGGCAATCTTGAACATGTGCCGGGGAATTTCCTCCTTGAACTTCTCGCAGGCCGCAAGCCCACGGGCTCGGGCGCTAACTCGGTGGACCAGTTGGGAGAGGGCGTCGACTTTCTCTCCGTTGACCAAAAGATCCAGTTTGACCAGATCGCCTGGGCGATAATCGCGCAAGTCGTAGTCGAAGGAGCCGTAACCCTGGGTCAGGGATTTCAGTTTGTCGTAAAAATCGTAGATCACCTCGCTTAACGGCAGCTCACAAGTGTATTCGATTCGGCCGGGTATCGGGTAGCTATGATTGCTGTTGACCCCACGCCGCTCCATGCAAAGGTTCATGATTGGCCCCATGTAGCGCTCCGGCATCATGATGGTGGCTTTGATGTAAGGCTCTTCCACCCGTGCTATGCTGCCCGGATCGGGGAAATAGGCGGGATTGTCCACCTCCACCATCTTGCCGTCGGTGAGATAGACGTGATAGTTGACCGAAGGGACGGTGAGAATCAAAGAAAGATCAAACTCCCGCTCCAGCCGCTCCTGAACCACCTCAAGGTGAAGTAGGCCTAAAAAACCGCAACGAAAGCCAAAACCCAGGGCGGAGGAGGAATCTTTCTGGAAGGTAAGGGCGGCGTCGTTTAAGGTCAGTTTTTCGACGGCGGCGCTCAGGTCTTCGTAGTCGTCGCTGGAGACCGGATAGATTGAAGAAAACACCACCTGCTTGGCCGGCTTAAAACCGGGCAGGGCTTTAGCGCAGGGATTTTCCTTGATGGTGATGGTGTCGCCGGCCTGGGCATCACTGATAGTCTTGATGCCGGCAAGAATGTAACCGACCTCGCCGGCCCTCAACTCTTTGGCCGCTTCTCGTTTGAGATGGAAATAGCCCACCTCTTCCACCTTGTGGCTGGCTCCGCTGGCCATCAAGCTGATGATATCGCCGGTCTTAACCCGACCATTAACAACTCGACAGGAGATGATCGTGCCGCGAAAAGCATCATACTGCGCGTCAAAAATCAGGGCCTGTAGGGGCTTGTCCCCATCACCCACCGGCGGGGGCAGAAACTTGATCACCGCCTCCAGAACGTCCTGGATCCCGGCTCCGGTCTTGGCCGAGCACCGCTGAATCCGTTCGCGGTCCAACCCCAAGTCCTCTTCGATTTCGGCCGCTACCTTTTCCGGTTCGGCGGCGGGCAGATCAATTTTGTTGATCACCGGAACTATTTCCAGATCGTTTTCCATCGCCAGATAGAGGTTGGCCAGGGTCTGAGCCTCAACCCCCTGGGCCGCGTCCACCAACAGCAATGCCCCCTCGCAACAACTCAAAGCCCGGGAGACCTCGTAGCTGAAATCAACGTGCCCGGGGGTGTCGACCAGGTTGAGCAGGTAATCCTGGCCATCGGCGGCCTTATAGAGCAGACGGATAGTCTGGCTTTTGATGGTGATCCCCCGTTCTCGTTCAATATCCATACTATCCAGTAACTGTTCTTTGAATTCGCGAGCGCTGACCCCGCCGCAGAGCTGAATAAAACGGTCGGCCAAGGTCGATTTGCCGTGGTCGATATGGGCAATGATACTGAAGTTTCTGATGTTTTTCATTTCATCGCGATCCAGGTTTTGTCATGTTGCTTGTTTGAAAAAGCGATTGTAGCGATTAGCGGTTAGCTGAAAAAAATTAAACAGGAAAACATCCTATAAGTTTTAATAACTAACATAAGTTTTGTTACCGGGCCAATGATATTTCCCGCTTTAGAAATTTCGACAAATCGGGTAGAAATAGGAGTTTTGACCTTTCTCGATATTTAAGCTACTCTTTAACTTATGAAAAACGCAGCAAAACCAAGGGAAAATTCCAGTGAAGACCAGGTTGCTAAGGAGTTTTACCCCTTGGTCAGCTTGGACGATTCGGCTTTCCCGCCAGTGGTGGGGAATGCCGCGCTGCATCGCTATCTCCAGGAAATCGGCCAGTATCGCTTGCTCAGCCGCGAGGAAACCGACGAACTAGCCCGCCAATTTAAGGAGACCGGGGACCCGGATCTGGCCTACAAGCTGGTTACCGCCAACCTGCGCCTGGTGGTCAAGGTGGCGATGGATTTTCAAAGATACTGGATGCACAACTTTCTTGATCTGATTCAGGAAGGCAACATTGGTCTGGTGCAGGCGGTCAAGAAGTTTGATCCATACCGTCAGGTTAAGTTCTCCTATTATGCCGCTTACTGGATCCGGGCTTACATTCTCAAGTTTATCATGGATAATTGGCGGCTGGTCAAAATTGGGACCACCCAGGCCCAACGCAAGCTCTTTTTCAGCCTTAATAAGGAGAAAAAACTGCTGGAATCCCAGGGATTTAAGGCTGAACCTAAGTTATTGGCCCAGCGTCTCAACGTCAAGGAGAGTGAAGTAATCGAGATGAGCCAGCGCATGGACAACTGGGACGTGTCGCTGGAGGCCCCGGTTCGTGAGGATTCCGGCGACGAGCGTAAAGATTTTCTGCCGATGACCGGCCCCAGCGTGGAAGAAAAGGTGGCCACCAACGAGATCCAGGGATGGATGGCGGGGATGCTTGCCAAGTTGCGTCAGAGCTTGAACGATAAGGAGCGGGTGATCTTAGGCGAGCGTCTGCTCAGTGATGAGCCGGTTACCCTTCAGGATATCGCTGACCGGTTTGCCATTTCCCGCGAGCGGGTCCGCCAGATTGAGGCAAGCCTGCTCAAAAAGCTGCGAACCTATTTAGAAAACGAAGTGCCTGATATCAAGGATTTTCTCGAAGATTTTTTTAACCCCTAGAACTGATGGAAATAAAAAGATGCCGGTGCCATTACTTGATTTGCGGCCGCAGCTAGCACCGTTGCGGGCCGAGATTCTTGCCGCCATTGCCGAGGTGCTTGACTCCACCGCTTATATTCTTGGGCCGCGGGTTGCAAGTCTGGAATCGGCGATGCAAGCTTATTGTGCCACCCCCGCCGCCATTGGCGTGAGCAGTGGCACCGATGCCTTGCTGTCGGCCCTGATGGCCCTTGAGGTCGGGCCGGGCGATTTAGTCCTGACTTCTCCTTACAGTTTTTTCGCCGCCACGGGCAGTATCCTCCGCCTGGGGGCCCGCCCGGTCTTTGTCGATATCGATCCCCAAAGCTACAACCTTGACCCCGACGGTTTGCAGGATTTTTTCACCAGACGGCCGGCTGAGACGGCGCGGGTCAAAGCCTGCCTTCCCGTGCATCTTTATGGCCAGAGTGCGGACATGGCCAGGATTTTGCCCCTGTGCGCCGAGCATGGCATCCCGGTGGTGGAGGACGCGGCCCAGGCCATTGGGGCCCGATGCCCCTTGGGCCCGGCAGCGCGCCGAGCGGCCGAGGCAGCAATGTCGACAACGGCCCCCGGCGGCGACTTTGCCGTCGCCGCCGACTGGCACAGGGTTGGGAGCATGGGGCTGGTCGGCTGTTTCTCTTTTTTCCCCAGCAAAAACCTTGGCGGCATTGGGGATGGCGGCATGGTGGTTTGTCGGGATCAGGAGTTGGCAGCGAAAATTCGGACTCTGCGGATGCACGGCGGCACCAGCCGCTATCATCACGACTTGCTGGGCGGCAATTTCCGTCTGGATCCGATTCAGGCCGTAGTGCTTGAAATCAAGCTGCGTCACCTGCCGGGTTGGCACCTCGCCCGGCGCCGAAACGCCGAGCGTTACCGACAGCTTTTCACTAGCTCCGGCTTGGTGGCCGAGGGGGCCGTATCCCTGCCGGTGGCGGTTTATCAGCGAGAAGCTGTGGCGGCGGGAATCGCTGATTTTCATGTTTACAATCAGTTTGTCGTTCGCGTACGCCAACGTGATGAGCTGCGAACATCCTTGCATCAGGCCGGGATCGGTTGTGAAGTCTATTATCCGGTGCCCTTGCATCAGCAGGGTTGTGTGGCTAAGCTGGGTTACAATCAGGAAGTCTTTCCCGAGGCCGAACGCGCGGCCCGGGAAACCCTGGCCCTGCCCATTTATCCGGAGTTGACCGAGGAGATGCAACAGGAGGTGGTGCGGGCGATCAGGGCTTTTTATCGGCACTCTTAGGGCTGACCGCAGGGGATGAGCGGAATGGCAAGAAAAGAATCAGGCTCAAACATCAATTTCCTGAATTTTTCGCAGACAAGCCCAGAGTGAGCCGGATCAGGCCCTGCCGCACCTTGAATTGTTGCGGGAACTTGCCCCCGATCGCGGGGAATATACCCAGGGTTTGGCGGCTACCTTACTTGGCCACCGGCCGTTTTGCCCGTTCCGCTGAATTGTTTCAGCGACTTTTAAGCCAGCGGCCCGATGATCCCGACCTCCTGCTTGGTGTGGCCGCGGCCTTGATCAGTCAAGATTTGTCGGGCCAATCCTTACCCTATTGGGAGCGACTGGTGGCCCTGGACGGGGGGAACCCTGATTTCAACGAGCAACTGGCTCGCCTTTACCATCAGTTAGGTCTGCCCGCTAAAGCCCGCCCCCTGGTTCATCGGTTGGCTGAACCGATCACGGCCCCCGACCGTCTTTTGGCGTTGGTCGCCGAGGTTTATGAAGCCTTGGGCCGCAATCGTCAGGCGGTTGGCTACTGGCGGCGGTTGTTGGCCCGTGACCCCGGGCACGCCAAGGCTGCAGCCCGGCTGCAAACCTACTTGCTGGCCCGGAAGCCTTGGAGCATCTTTTGGCCGCTCTGCAAAATGATCCGCGCAACCCTCGGCTGTTGCGCCGGACGATTCAGGTTTGTCACGATCTGGGCCGCTTTGTCGAAGCCTTGCCCTACCTTGAGCGCTACCTTGAAGTCCGACCCGCCGACCGTCAAGCTCTGATTTTAGCCCTGGATACTTACCAGGCTCTTGATCGACAAGCGGAAGTTCTGTTGGTCCTCGAGCAAATGTTGGCCATGGACGGCGAATTGGCGCCGGACAAAATCCTGCGGGCGGCAATTTTGTTCGAGCAACAAGGACAGTATCTCAGGGCTTTGGAGCTTTATCCG
>BBPE01003871.1_pt1 | contig 13609 bp, 20 predicted proteins | sample 1344301 | NCBI WGS metagenome assembly BBPE01 (sample SAMD00019089, study PRJDB2971) | groundwater metagenome | isolation source: The Cedars highly-alkaline
TATATCCCACGGCTAAAGCGCGTGGGCTTTACGGCACCTGCTGTAAAGACGGTCTCACAGCACAATTCATTGTGCTGCGCCGAATAGGATAAAACTTCAACAAAGCAGTCTTCAGCATAGGGCTGAAAATGAATGAGCACCCGTCCTTCTGCGGTGATTTCGACATCGGCGTTTAGGCTTTCAACCCCTGAGGCAATAGCCCGCCGAATATAGTTCTCAATCGAAACGCTCGCGATCGGCGCACAGTCAGACTCTTGGTTATAGTCCGACTCGCCAGCAGTATTGATGTAAACATCGCAATCAACAAAATTGAAGTCAGGCATAAAGCTATCCCTCTGCAATCAGCTCTTTTGTTACTTCAGCCACAATTACCGTAGTATCGGCTTCAGCCGCCAGTGTGGGGTCAATCTCGCGCAGCACATCCAAAACCTGAGAGACGTAATCATCCCAAGTAACATTGGGGTCGTTAAAGTAATCCTTGAACTCAATTTTGACCTTATCCCAGACCCCATGCAGCACCCCAACGGCTTTATAGGCCTGTCGGATCTTTTTGGGTTGCCAGACGTGCAGCTTTGACAACAGCCACCCCAAAAGACCGATTGCGAAGGCAATCAGCGCCTCTTGGTGAGCCACAACAAGCGACAAAACCGTATTCAGTGCAGTTTGGAGCATGGGACTAGCCTCTAGATAGCGTTGTTAACAGGAAATCGTTCGTGAATCAGCGTGATTTGATAAGCCGCTACCGCCTCACCCAGAATGCAGGGAGTGGCTGGAGAGGCCGCATAATAGGTCAGATCACCGATCTCAAATTTGTCTTGTAGGCGTGGCTCTAGTACCGGATCAACCGAGTAGATAATGCCTGGATTAGGAACAATCACAATCGGCTGAGTCACGGTGTAGTAAACCCCGCCCTTATCTTGAATCGGCATTTTCTGCTGCTTACAAAGAATGCATCGCAATTCTGGCGTGTAGGCGACCAAAGTAAACTCAACCCCGGTCATGTCCTGGCCGGGGGCCTCGCTTAACCAGTTAGTCCCCCCAGCACTGCGACTAGCACGGTAGTGCGTGACAGGCGTACCGTAACTCGGGTTTTGAATAATGTTGCGTACTTGCTGCGGCACATGCTGCCACGGCGCAATTGCACGAGTTAGGGCCTGCTCACGGCGGGGTTCAAAACCCGGTGCCGGTCGCAAGGCTAAACTACCTGCTTGCTGGCGTTCGATAATTGCCAGCAGCGGATCAGGGGTAGGTACTGGCACTAGATGGCACTCACCAGAACACCCACCTCAACAACACCGCCTGTGATTGCGGTACTGGTATCGGTTTGGTTGTACTTCAGCTCCAAGGTCGTCTCTGTGCTGGGGCGTAAATCAGTAGCCGCCGCCGTCTTAAGCACAGTTGTACCTGCCGTTACCAGCACCGCGTCATCTAAAGTCACAAGCGCAGTTGAGCCTGCCTTGAGGACAAAATCATCACCAGCGGTATTGCCAGCACTAGCAGCACCCTGTACGCGAGCATAAGCCATCTCGATATACAAATGGCTTGCCCCTGCTGGCTTGGGCAGGCTCGCAAACGTGACATCAGCACCCTTAGCGCATTTCTCTAGGTTGATAAACGCCTTAACCAGAGTGCGGTTAACACCAACCGTCCGATACTGGGCAATATGCCGAATCGCGGCGGTTGTTTCGTTGTCAGTGCTGACTTCAGCAATTAGTAGGTCGGTCGCCTTGCGATCAGTGCTATCCAGAGCGAGATAAATCAACTCGCCCGTATTGCGATAGAACAAACCAATGCGGGTGGCGTTTTTGGGAGCAGCACCAATCAGCTCAGCCCCAAACGGCCCCACCACGCGATCGCCACTGATGGCGTAGCCGTTGGTCAGGGTAGGTTTAAGGCCGCTGGCAGGCAAACCAGCAACCAAGCCGCTGATAATGCCGACTGACGGGAATAGGGTACCTGCGAGAGCCCGCAGGGAAAGTTCCCACGATTGCTCCGATTGGTTCAGGGCGGGAAAGTTACGAGTCTGGGGAGATGTCATTAGAAAGCCTCTAAGTCGTGACGGGTGTAAATCTCAATAATTCGCTCAGCCGACTGCTGCCAACTGGGAAACCAACGGCTAAGCAAATCGCCAAAACTAAGCGACACACAGCCAATACTGATCCCGCTTAGCCCTTGGGCTAGCGCTTGCTGCCAGAACGTGCCCAATCGGATAGCGGCCATGTTGGCGACAGCCTCCCCCACGTCGGTAGGTGGACGGTCATAACCAGCGGTATAGGTCAGATCAAGGTTTTGCTCACCGCTAGGGAAAAACGCAAACGTGGCAACACTAGCGGGGAACTGAGCTTCGTTAGCCCAGTCCCACCAGTCCCAGACGTTTTGTGTAAGCGTGATGATGCCAGTGCTTGGCTCTAGGTGCAGGTGCGGGCTTTCACTGCGATTGCTACCGTGAATCACAAAATCTTTTTCGGTGTAGCGGCGGAACAAGTCATTGCGCGAAAAGCCGTAGGCGTCTAGCCTAAAAAACTCATCTAGGCTGACAGGGTATTGACGCGGCATTATTTGCCGCTGTCGTACTAAACCGCGATGGGTTTCAGCAAAATATCGCTGTTTATTAAAATAGCGCCCAGTCCGGCGCTCAAATTCTTTAGTGGCCTCTTGCAGCGATCGCAACACATAGCGGTTAAAGGCACTCTCGACAAAAATGTTGTCGGTCGTGGTTGCTAAATCTTCCGGGCCATTGTAGTACAGGCGGTGGGTTGTCTCCGTTACCGGCAGTCGTGCCCAGTGTCGCCACTTTAGGGCTAGCTGCTCGTAAGGAATTGGGCCGGTTGCGTGAACGTCCTCAATCCACAGACCAAACACCTGCAAGGCAGCGGGGATGTCCTTAATCCAGTAGCCGCGCTCATCGCGTGACCAGCCGCTATCAAGAGGGACTGAGGTTTCAACCACCGCCCCCGGAATCGGGCCTAGCAGCTCCAGAATCTCACGCGGCCCAGCATAGAGCCCGACCCCATTGAGTAGTTCCTTCCCCTCGCTAGGCAAGGTAAAATTGAGCCTCTGTCGGTGGTAGAGTACGTTAAAGGCGATTACCTCTAACTCATACTCGCGATCGCGATTAAAGCTTAGCCAAGCATTACCTGTCAGCGTCACCTGTACCACTCCGCGCAGCGCATCTACAACAGTGACGTAATCACTACCGGCTTCCGCAACCAAAACAACGGTATCCGTGCTCAGATTGCGGAACTGTACCCGCAATTCAGGCTCTAAATAAGCGGATAGTTCCAGCTCATTACCTGGGGTACGCTCAGGCGCAGCCCAAAGTTGAAACGTGAGGCTGTAGTTATCGCGAAAAGGGGTGAGACTGGGCATCTAGTCGTCTGTCGGATCGGCGGGCGCTAATGCCACTTTGAGGGCTTCCGCTTCAGCCTGAACACCTTTCTTCTGGCGACCATCGGCTAGAATCCCCTCAAGATACAGCAAACGATCTTCTAGGCTAAACTGCTCCGCGTTGGTGGCGATGTTGTTGACGATGATTTTACCTTGCTCTAAACTGGAACGACGCAAGCGATTAAGTTCGACCGCAGTCCAGTTACTATCCTCAATGGGATCAACTTCCGCCCCTATTTCGAGCGGTGGTGCTGCTTCAACCTTCGCGGGTGCTTTAGCAACAACGGGCTCAACCTCTACCGTTGTTTGCACCTCGATAAAGTTTTTTACATAAGGCGAAAGCTTACTAATTTGAGATTGAATTGCCGCTGCGGTTTCTGCCGTCACGGTATATTCGTAGCCTACGTGAAACTGAAAGGAACCACCGTACGCCGCACCCGGAATCGTGGGTACGGTTAGGTTGATAGCGGGGAATTTCTTGCTAACAAGGGTGAGTTTAGGCATAATCCTACGGTTGTGCGGGGAATTGCTCAATAGAGACAATAGCTTCAGGATAACGGACAGCAAAAGCAACCCGTTCACGTGCCCGAATCGCCGTTTGATCGGTTTGGCTCAAGATTTCGTCATAAACACGAATACTAAACTGCTGCCAATCGCCAATCACAAAGCAAGAGCTGTTCATAACTAGCGCCTTGCTATAGGTGTCGCCAGGTTGCGCATCAAGCCAGGTGGTAGCAACCACAGTTGCGCCATTCAACCGGCCGATTTCACCGTTAAAAATACCAGCGCCTGAACCATACGCGTAGCTACTCATTCGTTGAAAGCTTTCAGAACGAGTGAGGCGTTCTTCGATCGCCGTACCAATCATAATCACAATTTCTTTTTTGTTGCGTCCATAGATCCCGAGATTGCGGCAGGCGCGAATCAAGTTCGAGACGATAACATCTGCACCACTATTGGGAATGGTTGTGTCGATGTCTGGGTCATACACCAATGGCGCCGCCGCCGCTTGCTTAAACAGGCCATCAAAGCCGTTACGAGAGTCGCCAGACGGGAATACACCCTCGCGATCGCCATGTAACCAAGCAATTTCTTCACCTTGGGCAAACTCGCGGGCCATTTCCTGCTTAAGCATCCCTTCCATGTCTTTGATAGTCGAATCTTCAAAGACCTCTTGGTCGATAGGCAACCAAGCCATCATCTTTTCAGGACGCAGATCAACGCCTTCTAAGCGGGCATCAAATGTAGGCGCGGGCTTACCAGCCTGAACCACATAAGCGCCCTGAGCACGCACCAGACGAGGTACACGCACCAAAGGCTTGGTCATGTTGATCAGACCCTCGTACTTGTCGGCAATCTGCCGTAAATAGTTGGCCTGCCGAATCAAGGGAATAACTTCAGCCGCGATCGTCTGCTGTAATGTGACCTCAGCGCCACCGCCAGGGGCAATACTTAGCGCTTTCAGCAATGCACGTCGCGTTGCTACAGTTGAACTCATAGAAAACTCCGTTAAATCTTATAAAGGTTAATTGTCATCATCCATATCGGCAGACAGGGGTATGCCGCCTTGGAGGTGATACTGGGCTAGCAGGGCCTCACCAAAGCTCAGGGGCTTATCAAGATCGCCGTCAGTAAATCCGAGCGATTTATGTAGTGCCGCCGATTCTTCGGCAGTGTTGACGGTGTAGCGGGGCTGGCTACGGCGCGGAGCCATAATGCGCATTTGCTCAGGGCTGGGATAGTCGTTAGCGGTTTTTTGCATTTGTGTCACTGCTTCAATGCCGCGCTTAATTCCCGCCGCGATCACATCCTCGATCGCGATCGTGTCCGGCGCTTGACTAGCCGCCTTGCGCAGACCCAGGCAGTGCTCTAGTTGCAAGACGCGCTCGGGCATTGAGCCCGCAAATTCTTCACCCATGTGGTGCCGTTCAAGAGCACCCACACGCTCATAGAGAGGGAAGCTTGCGGCTGATTTGCGCAAGCCGGTATGCCGCTCTAAATTCTGCACGCGGCTGTGCAAAGTATCGCTCACGTCATCACCTGGGGGTAAAACTCCGCTGCCGTCCATGCCGCCATCGGCATAGCCTTCGGACTCTTGGGTCATATAGGGGTCGGCCTGGCCAGGATCTTCACCCTCAGCCCCTTGATAGTTCTGCAAATCCGGCTGCCCTGGCTCAGGCATCCCCCCATCCATTTGGGGCGGTTGGCCCGGCATTTGCTGCTGTGGCATTTGCTGTTGTGGCATTTGCTGCTGTGGCGTCGCCGCCATTTGCAACATTTGCATCATTTGTTGCAACGGCCCCATCAACTGGGCCGCTAGATCTTGTGCTTCCATGGGTAGCCCTAATACGTGATGTACTGTTGTGGGAACATAATGTCTTGGTCGGCAATGGAGACCCCGTTAGGCGGTCTAAAGGGTTTGCCCATCAATTCCGTGGGGATTTTTTCAACAAACTCGCCCAGGGCTTTTTTCAAATCACCCTGCATCGCCTCAAGGGTGCCCTTGGCTTGGTAATCATCCATATGGGGCAGGGCTTGAGCGAATTTCGCGATCTCACCCAGCAGGCGGATCATGTTGACCATCGGCGCGGGTGGGTCGTCAACCAATGAGGACATGCCCTTAGAGCCATCAGCAAAAAACTTCAGCACGCCGGGGTCGCTAAATTCACCCTTAGACATACAGGCACATTTGCCCAACTTGCGCACGAATGCACCGAGGCTAAGACCCCAAACATCCGTCTTGAGGGTGCGACTAGAGGTAGGCTTATCACTCTTTTGCTTGTCAGGTGTGGCGGTGCCGGTAGCGGGCTGGGATTCATCCATCTCAATGCGCTTGCTACCCGTCCGCTTTTTAGTAGGGGTCATATCGGCAATGGGTGTATCAAGACCCGTTTGATAGCCGCCCCAGTCGCCACTGTTGAAAGCCTGCGCACTGCCCATATCAGCAGATTTCTTAAAGTTCGACCAGCCGCCTTTGGTGGGCTTGATTATGTAGGTCACATGGCCTGAGCCGTGGTTATAGAAGCCACTTGATTCAAATCCATGTTTGACAGCATGGGCCATAAACGCCTTAGCGTGGGTGGTGGCTTTATCGGGGCTTACACGAAAGTGCATTTTGCCCTGAGTGGTACCGCCTTGGGTGGCAGAGTGCAGTAGACTAGGGTGCGGTAGGCGATTCGCTTCGTTGGCATCCTTCCGTAGGCGTGTTTCCATAATTTCTCGCGGGATACGGATAGGTTTAGACAAGGGTGGGATTTTGACAGGCTTAGGTGGCTGGAGCGCCCGTCCTGCTGATTTACTCAGAGCCTGGATATACGCGCCATTACTGGAATCTTCACCATGGCAGAGCCGCAAAGCAGGATTGTCGGTAATGCTCAGCTCATCGATCCGAATTTCGGTAATTAGGGTGCAGGGTTGCCCTAAGGCATCACGCCCGCCCGCTTCGGTATTGACGATTTTGCCGCCAAGGCTTACCCCTAACTGGATCAGCCCTTCTTTGAGAAGCTGCCAGACGACTCTCGCGATCGGGTGTTTATTGCTGAGATAGCCTTCGTAGTGGGTTTTGCCGCCAGCATCGACCCACATTTTCGTAACGCGACCCAGCGGTAGCGCGATCGCGGCGACCATCTCAAGCTGCTTATCGTCTGAGAGGTTTAGAGCACTGATCGCCCGCTTAAGAAAGTGTGTCCAAAAATCGTGATGCAGGCGAATCGGGCCACCCTGCTCACCTGTAGGGCCACGGCTAGCCATAAACTCGGGGATGGCATCGCGCACGGCTTTAGGAGTGATCGCTTCCCCATCAAGGTCACGAAAATAGCCCGAAGCGACCCCGCCAATTTTCATGCTAGAATCAGCGGCCTTTTGCAAGGTCGCGGGGATTTGAAAGGTGCTCAAAAGTTTTTGGTTCCCAGAATTTGGGTATCGTAATTACATGTTGCCCTATCGTGCTAGGAATAGGCAAGATGCGCAGATTTTCTTTATGTCTTGGAACGAGCGGCGACCGGACGATTTTAGTCAGTTTCAGCCTGAAGACATGCCGCGTTTTATGCAATGGTGGGAGGCTAGCCACGGGGCAACGTTAGGGTTTGAGTTGCTGGCCTCGTTTGTTAAGGGCATATCAACGCTCTATTTAGATGCGCTCACCCGTGGGGGAACACTACCGCCCTGGGTGCAAACACTGCTCGATATTCGGACGACGGTGGAGTTTGCTTACGAGCACCAGTTGCCTCTAATCAATAAACTTAATGGGCGTCTACCCAAAATCTTCGCTAATCCTGAATGGGTTAATGGCTATCGCGATCGTTATCGGGCGCTCAACCCAGCCGAGTTAATGGAAATCCCGCCGCAGATTCGGGAGGCGTTTAAGCAGGGCTACGAGTTTAGTTTGCAATGGGTGAAAAAGCTCAGCGATGAGGCCCGCGAAGACATTAGCCTGATCCTTAAGGCCGAGATGATCCGCAACTTTAACCCAGATAATGCCGTCCCTCTTTTGGAAAGCGTTCTGCGTCGCGATCTCGTAAGCCAACTCCAGGGCGCACCTGCAACCCCCGAGCAGGTGACGGACTGGTTGAAGCAGGCCAACCGCAAAACCATTATGAAAATCTCCCAGCGAGCGCGGGCTATTTCAATCACAGAGGCGGCGCGGATGGCCAACTTGGGCATTTTGACAACCCTAGAGCATGAGGGCGAGCGCCTAGCCTACGTGATGCCTCACGGGGGTGCTTGTGCTGAGTGTATTCGACTCGTTGAGGGGCGAGTATTTGAGATCCATGTATTACGAGATAATTTGTTTGCCAATTTTGGCAAAAAGAAAAAAGACTGGGTGCCCGCTTTACCGCAGCATCCTTTTTGCCGCCATTCGGCTATGCGTTTGCCAATTGAATTTCGAGGCGATTCACGGCTGCTCAATGTGCCGCTACGGGGTCTGTTGTTGAAAAATTACGGTCTCAGCAGCGAGACGGCAATGCAATCGTTAGGGTTGCCACCTCAAGACTGGGATTTGACTTAAAAAAATGCCCCCGCCCAAAGGAGAAAAACGGGGGCACAAATCACGCAGCACCAAGCTTCAGTTTAGCACCAGAGTTTACCGCACCGATGCGGTAAACGTTAGAATGGGGTAGCCGTCGCGGTGTGTGCCACCCACGGCTAAAGCAACTTGGCTCGATGAAACGTCGGAAACTACCTGCTCTTTAGCAGGCAGTAGTTCATTTGATTTTGCCCGTACCGAGGCATCTAGCCTCCGCTGATCGTTTCGTGCATTCGGTCTAGCAGATAGTGCTGATCCTCCCTAGATAGTCGTTTGAACTGTGTCAGCATTGCCTGCACCTGATCGACCACGATGATATTCGTATCGCCGGATTCATCTGAACTGAGCCAGCGCAGCAACTCCGGCAGCGTCATCTGCTGGCCGTTTTCATGCCGCAGCACAGGCAGCAGCAACTCTAAAGTCTTTAGATGCGGGGACTTGCGCCTCTGTCCTGATGGCGCAATGAGCCGATAGATCGGGCTAGGAGTTGCGAACCCTAACGAATGCGCGAATTGTCGCGCTGATGCGTAGCGGGCCTTTATCACGGACTCAATGCGACTGACTAACAAGTCCATTCGTGCCTGATTGTAGTTCTCGTTCATGTCACTTTTCCTGTACCGATACAATTTTAGTGCTTCAGCCCCCTTTTTCTACGTTTTCTTATATAAATAGTGTGTTATCCGTATTTTTTGTACGGTTCTGGGCTATGATATTTACCGTACCGATACGGTAAACGTTTGGATGGCTAACACCGTTGCAATTATGGGGACGCTCGGGAGAAATCCTGAGATCAGGTATTTTGGGAGCGATTCAGTCATCTGCGAGATCGCGATCGCGAGCAACCGCAAGGTCAAAGGCCAGGACATAACAGATTGGTGGCAGTGCAAGGCGTGGGGCAAGACTGCCGAAGTGATTGCCGAGTATTTCAAGAAAGGCCAGCGGATCGTTGTCTATGGCGCTCTAAAGCAAGAGCACTGGATAGACAAAGATACCGGCAAAGACCGGAATAAGCCCGTGATTCGGGTTAACACGTTTGATTTTGTTGAACGGCGAGACAGTCTTGCACCAACCGAAGAAATGCTGCCCCCTGCAACCGCTCAAGTTGCCGCTGATCTGTCAGACATCCCCTTCTAGGAGAAATTATGCGCACTGTAATTGATGTTGAAAGTGTGCCCAAGGCGGTACGCAAATTTGGCCGCACCCGTGGAGCCTTTGCAGCTAACGGTTACTACCAATGTTCTACGGGGCACTGGGTGATTATTGCTAATAATTTCGGCTGGCTAGTTGACCGCTATGGAGCCGCAATTGATCGCCACATTGCAACCCACAACGAAGACGTACAAAGCATTCTTAAGTTTTGGGCGAGTCACAATCCCCAACCTGTGGAGCTACACCATGCAGAGTAAGCACTATCGTCAAGGCCAACAGGTATTGGTTGGTGGACAACTCGCGATCGCGATCGGGCAAGTCTTGCACACCACTAAGGGCGAGTATGGCGAGTTCCGCCTAAATGCCAACCACCTGCGCATTGTTGTGCCGCTAAAGCAGGTAAAGCTATGCGCTACCTAAGTTTATTTAGCGGCATCGAAGCCACATCCGTCGCCTTTGAGCCCCTAGGCTGGCAACCTGTGGCCTTTAGTGAAATCGACCCCCACGCCAGCGCCGTACTCGCTCACCACTGGCCAAACGTGCCCAATCACGGCGATGTGACTCAGTTCGATTGGAGTGTGTACCGTAATGCAGTTGACCTTGTTATCGGGGGCAGTCCCTGCACGACATTCTCCCCTATGGGGCAGCGGCAAGGTTTGGCTGATCCGCGTGGTCAACTATCGCTGGGATTTATGGAGATTTTGCGCCGAGTACGTCCAAGGTGGGTTATATGGGAAAATTCCTGTGGTGCCCTTGGCAGTAACGGTGGATCAGACCTGGCAAGCATTCTGGGAGCCTTTACCGGACTGCGAATCACCACCCCAAAACGATGGGCAACCAGCGGCATCCTCGCCGGTATCCGCAACGCCTACAGCGTGGCTTGGCGGGTATTTGATGCCGAATATTTCGGAGTGCCCCAACGCCGCCGTCGTTTGTTTGTTGTCGGACATCTTGGAGACTGGCGACCACCTACAGGTGTACTCTTTGAGCCCCAAGGCGTGTCAGGGGGTTTTGAGACGGGCGAAGAAAGCTCAAATCAGTCTACCGATCGCGATCCAAACCGCCCTCGAGTGCTCGCCTTCAGTGCCAACGATCACGGCCAAGACATCGGCTACGACGTAAGCCCCACCCTCAGAGCAGGCGGGTTTACCACTAGTCACATGAACGGCGGCTGCAAGGTCGCGATCGTTCATGAGGGTGTTGATAAGTCCGTGCCGCCGCGCACCCTTACCCCCGTAGAGGGCTTACGCCTCCAGGGTTTTCCTGACACCCACCTTGATCTGAAGTACAAAGGCAAACCCCTTGCGAAATGCCACCGCTACAAACTGATCGGTAACTCTATGGCCGTGCCCGTCATTCGTTGGCTAGGCGAGCGGATTCAGGAGGTGGAGCGCTATGCCCCGCGTTGAACTGACCTTCAACAACAACATTGCGGCCTGCCTAGAATGCCGCTGTGTGCGCCGCAACGCCTGCCAGCGCTATTGGCTAGGCCAACAACCCGGACAGACCTACTACGCCCTATTTCCCTATCGCAATTGCCCCGATTTCCTGGAGAAACACCGCCATGAATTGCATTAGCCAATGGTGCCGCTTTGCTGATGCGGTAAGCCAATACGCCCAAATGTTGAACAGCAAATTACAGGAGCACGAGTGATGGACACCTCAATCAAAATAAGCCCGATCGCGAGTGGCAAAATCCCCAGCAAAGCCTTCCGTAGCGACGCCGGATACGACTGCTACAGCGCTGTCAACGTCGTTCTTGAACCCCAGCAGCGGCGAATTATTCCGCTCGGTTTTGCCCTTGCCTTGCCCGATCACTGGTGCGCCCTGCTCTTGCCCCGCTCCGGCTGGGCAGCCAAAAAGGGAATCACGGTCATCAACTCTCCCGGCCTCATTGATAGCGGCTATCGGGGTGAGGTCAAGGCTTGCCTGGTCAACCATGGCGACGACTGGCTGACGGTCAATGCTGGCGATCGCGTCTGTCAAATCTTGTTCATGCCTCTACCGCCTACCTCGCTAGAGGTGGTCAGTAAACTACCTCCTAGTGATCGCGACGTCAACGGCTTCGGCAGTACAGGAGTTTAGTAGATGCCTGACATCAGTATCAAGACCAAAATTGAGCGAATGATCCGCATTGCCGCCAATGATCCACAGGCCCGGGGTGTTGTCTTGCACCGTCACGCCGTAGAAGCAGGCATAGGCACTGATCGCGATCAGGTCTATGAATTCGTGCCGATCAATCAAGTCGAACCGGCCAGCACCCTACCTGAGGATCTTCAAGATGATTGATCCGTATTTTAAGGTGGTCGCGATCGCGAGAACCGAGAATCCCCAGCGGGTTATCTGGCAGGCTGCACATCAGTGTGTGTGCGAGGGTGCCACTATTGATGACCCCACGCCGACCAGCGCCGATATTACTCGCAACGATGAGCTTGTCTGCGGCAAGGCAGTAGTCAAGCACCTGCTAGCGGGTAACAAGGGGCATTTCAGCCCCTGTGAAATGGCCTACATCACCTTTAACGTGATTGGTTTCCCCCACCGCGTCGTGCAGCAAGCCAGCCGCCACCGGCATCTCTCCTTCTCCGTTCAAAGTTTTAGGTACTCAGGGCAGCGAATCGCCAGCCTAGGCGAGCAGCTTAACGAGGTGATGAGTTGGAACGATCGCCACTTAGCCGAGATTGAAAAGCTGTTTTATCTGCGGCCTGTGGGTGAGTATGCCGGTCGATCTGGCGGGCGCTACAGCTATCCCGAAGACAGCCGCCGTCGTGATTTAATCACTTGCGGCAAGGCAGCGCTGGAATATTACCAAGACCTACAACGCGGTACGGCCCCTGAGCAAGCCTGCGGCCTTCTGCCGATGGATACCCGCCAAAACTGGGTAGTAAGTGGCAACCTACGCGCTTGGTTGCATTTCCTCGATTTGCGCTCTAAAGCCGATGCTCAGCTAGAGATCGTGCAACTCTCGGAGCTGCTATGGGCTGAGATTAAAGACTGGGTGCCTGAGATCGCAAGTTGGTATGCACAGAACCGTTACGGCAAAGCGAGGCTAGCGCCATGAACGAACTAGCCGAACGCCCCAAGCTCCCCGTAGGCTGCTACCTACGTTTCAGCCCTGGCGGATACTGGAACCCCATCGCGATCGGGGTACGCTGGTTCACTCGCTCGCGCTTTGCCCATGTTGACTTGGTGATCTACCAAAACTCTGACCAGGTCTTACTGTACGGAGCATACCTGAATAAGGGCGTAAATTTTCAGTTGGCATCCTTGCGTAAATTAGAGACCGACCAAGGCTCAGCCTACGTTCAAGTGCCGGTCGATTTGTTTTGCCATATCAAGCCTTATCATCGCCGCCCCTATGACCTGTGGGGAGCGCTAGCAACTGTATTCCATTGGGCGCATCCATGGCGTTCGGCTGATCGCTGGTTTTGCTCGGAGCTAGTCGCGATCGCGATGGAGCGAGCGAACCTTGTCAGGTTTTCCGCCCCCTACGGTGTGACTCCGGGTGATTTGTTTCGCGCCTGCATGATTCTCAACCTACCCTATAGGAGCCTCTAAAATGCCTGCCCACTTTGTTGATACGGTCTCTGTTCTAGATACTTTCCATATCTCTAGAGAAATGCTTTATAACTGTCTGCCCCACCTAACGATTGGCAAGCACTATATTGATGTTGCCCCACCTAATGCTAAACGGCGATCGCTACGCTGGAATATTGAGGCGCTGCGGGAGTTTTGGGCAGTACCACCTGAGAAAAGGGGTTAGCGCGGGGTAGCTTACAGATCGCGCCGTAAAGCCCACCCTCTTTAGGGGTGGGCTATAAAGCTGGTTTACGCTAAGTACGCTAGCATAACAATATGTTGGTAATCGAATTTAAGGCTAGGGCTAATGCAGCCCAGTCTGCTGCAATTGATGAGGCCATACGTACCGCCCAATTCGTGCGTAACAAGTGCTTGCGCTTGTGGATGGATGAAAAGGGCAAGGGAAAGTATGACCTAAACAAGCATTGCAAGGTGCTTGCAAATGAGTTTGAGTGGGCGCGTAAGCTTAAC
>BBPE01001237.1_pt2 | contig 13597 bp, 9 predicted proteins | sample 1344301 | NCBI WGS metagenome assembly BBPE01 (sample SAMD00019089, study PRJDB2971) | groundwater metagenome | isolation source: The Cedars highly-alkaline
ATCGTATTCGTGGCGGCAGGCCCAGGCGCGCGCCGAGACGTACCTGCAAGCCACCGCCTTTGGCATGGCGCAGCGCTTGGCCGACTGGCACCGCGAGCGCCTGGCCGCTGCCAAACTGCTGCAAAAGCGCGACACCTTGGCTGAGCTTTGGGCGCAGCACCAGGCCCAACCGGGCATTGAGCGCATGCAACTGATGAGCAAGTTGCTGCACGACTACGCCAACGCGCCCTCGATCGCCTCCATCGAGCTGTTCGACTCTGGCCTCCAAAGCCTGTGGCATTCGGCCTCCAGCGCATCACCCAGCCACCCCAGTTTGAGCGCCGGCTTGCAAGCCGTGCGTGCACAGGAACAGGCGCAGGTGGTAGGCCCCTGGCGCGATGCCCAGGGCCGGGTGCAACTGGCTTATGTGGGGCTGCTCAAGCCGCAGGGCCACGCCCCGGCGCTGGTGGCGCTGCACGCGCAGCGGCCGCCGTACTTCCACCCCGCGCTCACGCAATGGCCGCTGGAGCAGCGCACCGGCAGCGCACAGTTGTTTTCGATCCGCGCACAGCAGGTGCATTATTGGTCCGACTTGCCCTCGGCCAGCCCCAGCCTGCGCGCGCTCGACCCCACCCAGACCTTCGCCCAGCGCCTGCTGCGCGGCGAAATCGGCACCGGCACGCTGGTGCACGGCCCCGACGACCTAGGCAACCGGGCGCTGGCGGTGCTGCTGCCGGTTGATGGCACCGACTGGGTGCTGCAGATAGAGGCCGACCACGCCGAACTGATGGGCCAGGCGCAGCGCAGCTTGATCAGCCTGGGCCTGCTCGGCACGCTGGCGCTGCTGCTGGCACTGGGCGGTACGCGCTTGCTGCTGCAGCGGCGCCAGCTCGAAAGCGCCCAGCAGGCGCTGGCAGCGCTCGAGCGCGCGCAAACGCGTTTGAGCGAGAGCGAGGCGCGCTACCGGCTGCTGGCGGAAAACGCCAACGACGTGGTCTGGCTCTACGACATCGCCAGCGACCGCCTGCTCTACGTCAGCCCCTCGGTGCAGCGGCTGCTCGGCTACCGGCCGGAGCAGCGCGAGCAACTGAGCCTCGATGACCTGTACGAGCCCAACACCCTCGCGCTGCTGCGAGGCCTGCTGAGGGACCAGTTGCAGCGCTTTCTGGCCGGGGACCAGCAGGCCCAAGTGCTGGTGCGCGAATTCGATCTCTGGCACCGCGACAACGGCAGCCCGGTTGCAGTCGAAATTTCCGCCCAGTTTCTGCTCGACGCCCAAGGCCAGCCGGTCCAAATCCAGGGCGTGACACGCGACATCCGCGAGCGCCGCCGCGCCGAACAACAAATCCGCCTGCTCTCGCAAGCCACCGAGCAAAGCCCGGCCATGGTGATCATCACCGATGCAGCGGGGGCCATCCAGTACGTGAACCCGGCCTTCGAGCGCATCAGCGGCTATGCCGCGGCCGAGGTGCTGGGGCACAACCCGCGTCTGATCAAATCCAGCCGCACCCCAAGCGAAACCCACCGCCAGATGTGGCAGGCGCTGCGCGCCGGGCAGGTCTGGCAGGGCGAGTTCATCAACACCAACAAAGACGGCAGCCACTGCCACCTATCGGCCACCATCGCGCCGCTGCGCGACGCACAGGGCGGCGTGGAGCATTATGTGGCGCTGGAAATGGACGTGACGGCGCAGCGCGCGGCCGAGGCGCGCGTCGATCTGCTGGCTTGGTTCGACCCGCTCAGTGGCTTGCCCAACCGCCAGCGCCTGCTGCTGGAACTCGGGCAGATGCTGCAACACCGGCCCGGCAACGGCGAGCACGCCGGGCTGCTGATCCTGAACGTGGACCGCTTCAAGTCCATCAACGACGCGCTTGGGCGCGCCCAAGGCGACGCGGTGCTGCTGGGAGTGGCCGAACGCTTGCGCCCGCTGCAGGCCAGCGGCGCGCTGCTGGCGCACCTGAACGCGGACGAATTTGCGCTGCTGTATGGCCACCTCGGGCGCGACGGCGCCACCGCTTCGGCCACGTTGCTGCGCCAGGCCAGCGCATTGCACAGCCTGATGGAGTTGCCGCTGCCGGTGAGCGAGGCGGGGCTGCGCTTGAGCCTGAGCATAGGCCTGACGCTGCTCGAAGGCATAGACCCCGAGCAAGCCTCGGAGGCGCTGCGCCGCGCCGACACCGCCCTGCACCAAGCCAAGCAGGCGGGCGGAAAACAGACCGTGTTTTTCGATTCGATCATGGGCCAGCGCGCCGCCGAGCGCTTCGCCTTGGAGCAAGAGCTGCGCCGCGGCATCGAAGCCGGGGAGCTGCGCCTGTACCTGCAGCCGCAAGTCGATGCGCAAGGGCAGATGGCCGCTGCCGAGGCGCTGGTGCGCTGGGCGCACCCCACGCGCGGCTTGGTCAGCCCGGCCTTGTTCATCCCCTTGGCCGAGGAGTCTGGCCTGATCGAGCCGCTGGGGCAGTGGGTGCTGGAGCAGGTGTGCGGCTGGCTGGGTCGGCTCCATGCCCTGGGACGGCGCATGCCGCTTTCGGTCAACATCAGCCCGAAGCAGTTTCACCTGCCTGATTTCAACGCCCAACTGCTGCAATTGCTGCAGCGCAGCGGGGCGCAGGCGGGCGACTTGATGCTGGAATTCACCGAAAGCGTGGTGCTCGACGAGGTCGATTGGGTCATCTCGCGCATGGCCGAGCTGTCGCAGCACGGCTTGCGCTTTTCCATCGACGACTTCGGCACCGGTTACTCCTCGCTTTCGTACCTGAAAAACCTGCCGATCCACGAGCTCAAAATCGACCGCAGCTTCGTGCAAGACGCGCCGCACAGCCCCGGCGACGCGGCGCTGGTGGCGGCCATGCTCTCGGTCGCCGGCCTGCTCAAGCTGCGCGTGGTGGCCGAAGGGGTGGAAAGCCCGGAGCAGGCGCTGGTATTTCAGCAGCACCCCGGCGCGCTGCTGCAAGGCTACCTCTACGGCCGCCCGGAGCCGGCCGAGGCGCTGCTTTCGCGCTGGCTGGCGTCGAACAACGCGGATGGCCAAGGGGCTTGATAGAGCCAGAGCGTGCCGCCTTGGCGGCAGGGCCCGGATTGCGGCCAGGCTGGGGCCGTGATCGCGCCGCCTTCAGGCGGCGCGCAGGCGCTCGATCAGGCCATTGAGCTCGTCGAGCGAGGCAAAGCAAATCGCCAACTCGCCTTGCTCTGGGAGGCCGCCTTTGCTGGCACCGCGCCCCTGGGGCGGGTTGCGCTTTTTGAGCCGCAGCTCCACCCGTGCGGTGAAGTGGTCCGAGAGCTCTTGCTCCAGCCGCAACAGATCGCGCGGTTTTTCTGGGGCTGGCGCTGGCGGGGTGAGGAAAAACTCGGCTGTGAGCTTCTTGACCAGCCGCTCGGCCTCGCGCACCGAAAGCGCCTTGGCGCTGATCTGGTGCGCGGCCGTGATCTGCGTGGCCCCTTGCAGCCCCAGCAGGGCACGGGCGTGGCCCATGTCGATGTCGCCTGCCAGCAGCAGCGCCTGCACCGGTTCGCTCAGGTTGAGCAGGCGCAACAGGTTGCTGGTGGCGCTGCGCGAACGCCCCACGGCCTGCGCGGCTTGCTCGTGCGTGAGGCCAAACTCGCTCAGCAGCCGCTGCAGGCCCTGCGCCTCTTCGAGCGGATTGAGGTCTTCGCGCTGGATGTTTTCGATCAGCGCCATGGCGGCCGCCGCCTCGTCGGGCACGTCGCGCACCAGCACCGGCACCGTGTCCAGCCCGGCCAGCCGGGCCGCCCGAAAGCGCCGCTCGCCGGCGATGATTTCATACACCGGGCGCGCACCGCGCACGGCCTCGGCCTGCCCCTGCTGCGCCTGCCAGGCAGCCAGGCGGCGCTCGCCATCGTCTTGGGCCAGGCGGCGCACCAAAATCGGCTGCATGATGCCTTGCGCCTTGATGCTTTCGGCCAGCTCGTACAGCGCGCCTTCGTCCATGCGCGTGCGCGGCTGGTAGGTGCCGGGCACGAGGTCGCTCAGGGCAAGCTGGTGCGGCTGGTCGCGCTGCGCCGGGTCTAGGCCCTCGTGGCCCTCGTCGAGCCGCGGCCCGAGCAGCGCTTCGAGCCCACGGCCCAATCCTTTGGTTTTTTTGTTCAGCATGGCCTTGGCCTCTGGCGGCCGACGGCCTTGGAGCCGCTCATGCGGCGGGCAGGGAGGGATGGCTTGGTTTTCATCCTGGGATTGAGTGGTGTGCGTTCTTGCTTGGGTGCGTGGGCTGGGGAGCTGAATCGGGGATCACAATTCCCCGATGCGCGCCACCATTTCGCGCGCGAATTCGACAAAGGCTTTGCTGCCGCGTGCGCTGGGGTCGAACACCACGCCCGGCTGGCCATAGCTGGGGGCTTCGGCCAGGCGCACGTTGCGCGGGATCACGCTGTCGAACACCTTGTTGCCAAAATGCGCTTTCAACTGCTCGCTCACCTGCTGCTGCAAGGTGATGCGCGGGTCGAACATCACGCGCAGCAGCCCGATCAACTTGAGCTCGCGGTTTAGGTTGGCGTGCACCTGCTTGATGGTGTTGACCAAATCCGACAAGCCTTCGAGCGCGAAATACTCGCACTGCATGGGCACCACCACGCCATGCGCCGCGCACAGGCCGTTGAGGGTGAGCAGGCTCAGGGCGGGGGGGCAATCGATCAGCACAAAATCGTAGTCGGCATCGACCGGCGCCAGCGCCAGTTTGAGGCGCAGCTCGCGCTGCGGCAGCTCGACCAGTTCAATTTCTGCCCCGGCCAGCTCGCGGTTGGCCCCCAGCACCTGGTAGCCGCAACCGGGCCCGGCCGGCACCACGGCCTGCGCCAGCGCGGTGCTGCCGAGCAGCACGTCATAGACCGTGTGCTGCAGCGCGCGCTTATCCACCCCAGAGCCCATGGTGGCGTTGCCTTGCGGATCGAGGTCGATCAGCAACACGCGCTGCCCGACCTGCGCCAGGCCCGCAGCCAGGTTGACGGCGGTGGTGGTCTTGCCTACACCGCCTTTTTGGTTGGCGACACAGAAGATTTTGGCCATGGGAGGGTGGTGCGTGCGGGCGGTGCGTGTGGGCTTGCGGTGGGGCAGAGTGTAAGCCTTGCGCGGCGCGGCCCAGTCTCGCTCAGGCGCGGCGCCGCATCCAGACCAGGCAGCGCTCGGCATCCAGCCCCGGAACGGTGATGGGTTCCACGTGAAACACCTCGACTTCGGGCGGCAGCGCCGCGATTTCCTCGTGTGGCCACTTGCCCTTGAGCGCCAGCCACAGACCATGTGGTGCCAGCGCCGCCCGAGACCACAGCGTGAAATCGGCCAACGAGGCAAAGGCACGCGACAGCACCAGATCGTGCGGCTGCTGCATCTGCTCGACGCGCGCGTGCAGCCCCTGCAAATTGGGCAGGCGCAGCGCCGCCGCCACCTGGCTGATGAACAGCGCCTTTTTGGCCACGGCATCGACGCAGCGCACCTGCAGCGCCGGGTCGGCAATCGCCAGCACCGCGCCCGGCAAGCCGCCGCCCGAGCCCACATCGAGCAAGCGCGGCGGATGCGCCAGCCCGAGCGCGGCCAACTGGCGCCGCACCGGGGCGCAGACCGCCAGGCTGTCGAGCAGGTGGTGCGTGAGCACCTGCTGCGGCTGGCGCAGCGCGCTCAGGTTATAAACCCGGTTCCATTTGAGCAGCCAATCGGCGTAGTCGAGCAGGCTTTGCTGTTGCGCCGGGCTCAAGCTCAAATGCAACTCGGCCAGCCCAGCGCTTAGGCCCTCGGCGAGCGGGTGGCTCATGGCGCGGGCTCCGGAAGGGCAAATTCTCGCCCCCGGCTGCGCTTGAGGTGGATGAGCAGCAGCGAAATCGCTGCGGGCGTCACGCCCGATATGCGCGCCGCTTGGCCCAGCGTCTCGGGGCGCTGCGCCGCCAGTTTTTGCCGCACCTCGATGCTCAGCGCGGCCACCTGGTGGTAGTCTAGGTCGGCAGGTAGGCGCAGGTTTTCGTAAGCCGCGCTGCGCTCGACTTCGTCGCGCTGGCGCTCGATGTAGCCCGCGTACTGGGCCGCAATTTCGATTTGCTCCACCACGGCCGCGTAGCCATCGCCCAAGGTTTCACGTGAAACCAAGGGGCGCGGTTCGTCCGACTCCATGCCCGCCTCAGGCCGCCAGCGCCCGCCTTCCAGGCTCAACAGCGCCTCGTAGCCCACGCCGGGGCGGCGCAGCAACTCGAACAGCGGGTACTCGCGCTCGATCGCCTTGCCCAGCACGCGCTCGGCCTCGGGCTGCGTGAGCGTGCGCGGGTTCACCCAGGTGGATTTGAGGCGCTCGGTCTCGCGTGCCAGCGCGTCGCGCTTGCGGCAAAAAGCGCTCCAGCGCGCTTCATCCACCAAGCCCAGCCGGTGCCCGATTTCGGTCAGGCGCAGGTCGGCGTTGTCTTCGCGCAGTTGCAGCCGGTACTCGGCCCGGCTGGTGAACATGCGGTAGGGCTCGCTCACGCCCTGGGTGACCAAATCATCCACCAGCACGCCCAAATAAGCCTGGTCGCGCCCCGGCAGCCAGGCTGCTTGCCCGCGCACCTGCAAGGCGGCGTTGAGGCCCGCGTACAGGCCCTGCGCCGCCGCTTCCTCGTAGCCGGTGGTGCCGTTGATCTGCCCGGCAAAAAACAGCCCGCCAATCTGGCGCGTCTCGAAGCTGCTGCGCAGCGCGCGCGGGTCGAAATAGTCGTACTCGATCGCGTAGCCGGGGCGCAGGATGTGTGCCCGCTCCAGCCCCTCGATGCTGCGCACCAGCGCGAGCTGGATGTCGAAGGGCAGGCTGGTGGAGATGCCGTTGGGGTAGAACTCGTGCGTCGTCAGGCCCTCGGGCTCCAAAAAAATCTGGTGGCTGTCTTTGCCAGCAAAGCGCTTGATTTTGTCTTCCACGCTCGGGCAGTAGCGCGGCCCCACGCCCTCGATCTGGCCGGTGTATAGGGGGCTGCGGTCGAAGCCGGAGCGGATGATGTCGTGCGTGCGCTCGTTGGTGTGCGTGATCCAGCACGGCAACTGGCGCGGGTGCATGGCGGGCTGGCCCATGAAGCTAAACACCGGCAGCGGCCGCTCGGCGTTGGCCCCGCCCGGCATGCCGTCGCCGGGCTGCTCGGTGCAGCGGGAAAAGTCGATGCTGCGCCCATCCAGCCGTGGCGGGGTGCCGGTCTTGAGCCGCCCTTGCGGCAGTTGCAGCTCTTTGAGCCGGGCCGAGAGGCGCTGCGCGGGCGCATCCCCGGCGCGGCCGCCAGGGTGGTTTTCTAGCCCGATGTGGATTTTGCCGTCCAAGAACGTGCCGGCCGTGAGCACCACGGCGCGGGCGCGAAAGCGTATGCCGGTCTGCGTCACCGCCCCGACCACGCGTGCGCCGCTGGCATCGGCATCCAGCAGCAAATCATCGACCGCCTGCTGAAACAGCGTCAGGTTGGGCTGGTTTTCCAACTGCTGCCGAATCGCCGCCTTGTACAGCAGCCGGTCGGCCTGGGCCCGGGTGGCGCGCACCGCCGGCCCCTTGCTGGAGTTGAGGATGCGAAACTGGATCCCGGCCGCGTCGGTGGCCAGCGCCATGGCCCCGCCGAGCGCATCGACTTCGCGCACCAGATGCCCCTTGCCTATGCCGCCGATGCTGGGGTTGCAGCTCATCTGGCCCAGGGTCTCGATGTTGTGCGTCAGCAGCAGGGTGGCGCAACCCATGCGCGCCGCCGCCAAGGCGGCCTCGGTCCCGGCGTGCCCGCCGCCCACCACGATCACATCAAATTCTTCTGGGTACCACATGCCATGTCCGCCTTGCTACACGCGCAGCCGCAAAGGCGCGGCGCAAGGGGCGATTTTAGGTCGATGGGGCACATGGCGGGGAAACAGGGGCACCGTGGCCAAGCCGGTCGCAAGCAGCATAGTTCAGCAGTATCTTATTTGCTTGTAAAGTATTAGTGACTTTTCCTGAAGCCTCTTTGTCGATCTAATCGGGTTTGCCCCCAGCAACACGCGAAAGAGACACCATGCCCGGCTTCGACCTGCTGATCGCCAACCTGATCCAACCCATTATCCTCGCCTTCATTTTGGGGGCGATTGCGGGCTTTTTGCGCAGCGAACTCGAACTGCCCGCCGCCGTGATCAGCCTGCTGGCGATCTACCTGCTATTCTCCATCGGCCTAGAGGGCGGGCGCGAGCTGGCGCAGGCCGACTTGGGTGGGCTGCTGCCGCTGCTGGGCCTGACGCTGTTCATGGTCATCGCCATTCCGCTGCTGGTCTATTCGGTGACGCGGCTGCTGGGGCGCTTTGACATCAGCAACGCGGCGGCGCTGGCGGCGCACTACGGCTCGGTCTCGACCGCCACCTTTTTCTCATCGCTCACACTGGCCACCGCCATGGGCACCCCGGCCGGTGGCTACATGGTGGCGATGGTGGCGCTGATGGAGTTTGCCGTCATCTTCTCGCTCTTGATTGCGCGGGTGGCGATGGCGCGCGAACTGGCCGCCAGCAACCAAGCCAACCCGAACCAGATTCGCATCGGCGAGCTGCTGCTCGACACCCTGCGCGGGCGCGGCATTATTTTGCTCGGCGGCGGGATGGTGATCGGCTTTCTCACCTCCGACGCCCAGTGGCAGCAGATCAAGCCCTTTTACGACGACCTGTTTCGCGGCATGTTGATGCTGTTTCTGCTCGAGATGGGCATGACGGCGGCACGCCACATCCGCGCTTTTCGCGACGTGGGCTGGTTCATGCTCGGCTTTGGCACCCTGATGCCGGTTTTTAACGGCATCGTCGGAATATCGCTGGCGCAGGCCATCGGCTTGGGCGTGGGTGGCTCCTTCGTCTTTGGGGCCTTGTGCGCCAGCGCCTCCTTCATCGACGCCCCTGCGGCCTGCCGCGCTTCGCTGCCACAGGCCAATCCGGGCATTTACCTGACCTCGGCGCTGGGTATCACGCTGCCCTTCAACCTGCTGCTGGGCTTGCCGCTGTACTACAGTTACGCCACCTGGCTCTATGGTGTGGCTTGAGGCGCGGTGACAGGCTCAGGCTGCCGATTGATTGGCGCCTGGGCCTGACTGCAATGCCCACCCCAAGCCTTTTTGCTGTTCAATACAAGCCGCGCTGCCTTGGTGCATGACTTGCCCCGCTTGAGCCCATCGCCTCGTTGCCCACCCTGGAGACCCGCCATGAAACGCCAACTCGAACAAAAGAAAATGCTCACCTTGATCACCTCCAAGCCCTTGCAGCGCATGGTGATCGAAACCCTCACCCCGCGCGGCATCGGCGGCTACACCATTGCCTCCGTCACCGGGGCTGGCACTTCCGGCCTCAACACCGGCACCCTGCCCAGCGACAGCAATGTGATGATCCACATCATTCTGTCTGAAACGCGGCTGATGGGCGTGCTGGAAGACATCGACGCCCTGATGGATCGCGGCTACCGCATCAAGGCGATCGTGCAAGATATTCAAATTTTGCCGCGCAAGATCCCGGACGCCGCCGCCGTCAAGGCATAAAAAAACCCCGCTGCGATAGCGGGGGTCTGCTGGATTTCTGGTGCGGGGCGGTCAAGCCCCGCAGCCCATTGCTTAGCCGATCAGCGGCTTGAGTTCGCCCTTGTCGTAGCGCTTTTGCATCGCTTCTAGGGTGTAGATGGCGCCGATCTTGGACGCCATGCCGGCCGAGCCGAAGGCGCGGTAGCGGTCTTCACAGATCGCCTGCATGGCTTTGGTGGCTTCCTTGAGGAACTTGCGCGGGTCAAAATTCTTGCGGTCGTTGGCCAGGTGCTTGCGGATGGCTCCGGTGCTGGCCATGCGCAAATCGGTGTCGATATTGACCTTGCGCACCCCGTTTTTGATGCCTTCAACGATTTCCTCTACTGGCACGCCATAGGTCTGACCCATGTCGCCGCCGTACTGGTTGATGACCGCCAGCCAGTCTTCGGGCACGCTGGAGGAGCCGTGCATGACCAGGTGTACGTTGGGGATGCGCTGGTGGATTTCTTTCACGCGGTCGATGCGCAGCACCTTGCCGGTGGGCTTGCTGCTGAACTTGTAGGCCCCGTGGCTGGTGCCGATGGCAATGGCGAGCGCATCGACCTGGGTTTTTTGCACGAAATCGGCGGCTTCATCGGGGTCGGTGAGCAGGGACGAATGGTCCAGCACACCTTCGGCCCCGTGGCCGTCTTCTTCACCGGCTTGGCCGGTTTCGAGCGAGCCCAGGCAGCCCAGCTCGCCCTCGACCGACACACCGCAGGCGTGCGCGAGTTCGACCACTTTGCGCGTGACTTCGACGTTGTACTCGTAAGAAGCCGGGGTTTTGCCGTCTTCGCGCAAGCTGCCGTCCATCATCACCGAGCTAAAGCCGGACTGGATGGAGCGAAAGCAAATCCCTGGCGTGGCACCGTGGTCTTGGTGCATGCAGACCGGGATGTGCGGGTACATCTCGATTGCGGCCGAAATCAAATGCCGCAAAAAGGGCTCGCCAGCGTAGGAGCGCGCCCCGGCCGAGCCTTGCAAAATCACCGGGCTGTTGACCGCCGCAGCGGCCTGCATGATGGCTTGCACTTGCTCCAGGTTGTTGACGTTGAAAGCCGGCAGACCGTAGCCGTGTTCGGCGGCGTGGTCCAGCAGTTGACGCAGGGAAATGAGGGCCATGAGTGTGTCTCCGTTGCTGCTAAAAAAAAGTTCAGGTGGCGGCGCGGCGCGCCAGCACCTCGAAGGCGGGCAGGGTGCGGCCTTCGAGCACTTCGAGGAAGGCCCCGCCGCCGGTTGAGATGTAGCCCACCTGCGGTTCGATGCCGTATTTGGCAATGGCAGCCAGGGTATCGCCGCCACCGGCGATGCTGAAGGCCGGACTGGCCGCAATGGCGCGCGCCAGCGTTTCGGTGCCATTGGCGAAAGCCTCGAACTCGAACACGCCCACCGGGCCGTTCCAGACGATGGTGCCCGCGCTTTCGATTAGGGCCGCCAAGCGGGCGGCGGTCTCGGGGCCGATGTCTAGGATCAAATCGTCGGCGGCCACATCGGCCACCGCTTTCACGCTGGCCTCGGCGTCGGCGGCAAAGCGCTTGGCCACCACCACGTCGGTGGGGATGGGCACCTCGGCCCCGCGCGCCTTCATCGCAGCCATGACGCTGCGCGCCTGCCCGAGCAAATCCGGTTCGGCCAAGCTGTTGCCGATCGGCAGCCCGGCTGCGAGCATGAAGGTGTTGGCGATGCCGCCACCCACGATCAAGCCATCGACCTTATCGGCCAGGCTTTGCAATATGGTGAGTTTGGTGGACACCTTGGAGCCGGCCACGATCGCCAGCAGCGGGCGCTTCGGGTTGGCCAGCGCTTTGCCTATGGCGTCCATTTCGGCCGCCAGCAGGGGGCCAGCGCAGGCCAGCGGCGCGGTTTCTGCGATGCCGTAGGTGGTGGCCTCGGCGCGGTGCGCGGTGCCAAAGGCGTCGTGCACAAAAATGTCGCACAGCCGCCCGAGTTTGGCCGCCAGTTGTGGGCTGTTTTTCTTCTCGCCGGGGTTGAGGCGGCAGTTTTCCAGCAGCACCACCTGGCCGGGCTGCACCTCAAAGCCCCCATCGACCCAATCGGCGATCAAGGGCACCGGGCGGCCCAGCAGCTCGCTCAGGCGCGCCGCCACCGGGGCCAGCGAGTCTTCGGCGCGCCACACGCCTTCAGTCGGGCGCCCGAGGTGCGAAGTGACCATCACGGCGGCCCCAGCGTCCAGCGCCATGCGGATGGCGGGCAGGCTGGCGCGGATGCGCGTGTCTTCGGTGATTTGCAGCGCTCCGCCGTGGGGGCCGACTCCGGCGCCGGGCCGCCCCAAGCCGGAGTCAGCCCCCTCGGGGGGCAGCGCAGCGTGGGGGCCGACTCCGGCGCCGGGCCGCCCCAAGCCGGAGTCAGCCCCCTCGGGGGGCAGCGCAGCGTGGGGGCTCGCCTCCAGGGGGACGTTGAGGTCGGCGCGGATGAACACCCGCTTGCCTGTGGCACGTCCACTGGCGCAGAGATCGGAAAAACGCAGGAAGTTCATCGCGCGCGCCCTTCTTATTTCGCAGCCTGGGCGACCACGCGCGCCATGTCCAGGCACTTGCAGGAATAGCCCCACTCGTTGTCGTACCAGGCCACGACCTTGACGAAGGTGCTGTCTAAGGCGATGCCGGCATCGGCGTCGAACACACTGGTGCAGCGCTCCCCGCGGAAGTCGCTCGCCACCACCTTGTCTTCGGTGTAACCGAGCACGCCCTTGAGCGCGCCTTGGCTTTGGGCCTTCATTTCGGCGCAGATTTCGGCGTAGCTGGCGGGCCGCTCAAGCTCGACCGTGAGGTCCACCACCGACACGTCGGAGGTGGGCACCCGAAACGCCATGCCGGTGAGCTTGCCCTTGATGGCCGGTATCACCACGCCCACTGCCTTGGCCGCGCCGGTGCTGCTGGGGATGATGTTTTCCAGGATGCCACGGCCGCCGCGCCAGTCTTTGTTGGAGGGGGAATCCACGGTTTTCTGGGTCGCGGTGGCGGCGTGCACGGTGGTCATGAGGCCGCGCTTGATGCCCCATTTGTCGTTCAACACCTTGGCCACCGGGGCCAGGCAGTTGGTGGTGCAGCTCGCGTTGCTGATGATGGCTTGGCCCGCGTAGGAGGCGTGGTTGACGCCATAGACGAACATCGGCGTGTCGTCTTTGGAGGGGGCCGACATGATGACTTTTTTGGCCCCGGCGTCGAGGTGTTTTTGCGCGCCTTCTTTGGTCAGGAAGATGCCGGTGGATTCGATCACCACCTCGGCCCCGACTTCGCCCCATTTCAGGTTGGACGGGTCTTTTTCGGCGGTCAGGCGGATGCGCTGGCCGTTGACGATCAGGTCTTTGCCATCGACCGCCACCTCGCCCTTGAAGCGGCCGTGCACGCTGTCGTATTGCAGCATGTAGGCCAGGTACTCGGGCTCCAGCAAATCGTTGATGGCGACGATTTGTATGTCTTGGAACTCGGCGATGGCGGCGCGAAAGACCATGCGCCCGATGCGCCCGAAACCGTTGATGCCGACCTTGATGCTCATGATGGAAAGTCTCCGGGGTTAAAACTTAAAATTGTAAGGCTGGGGCGGGTGCCAGCAAGGCCCCGATGTCGGCTATCACCCGATCGGGCGCGCTGGCCTCGATAGTCTGGCCCATGTTGTAGCCATAGGGCAGCACCCAGACCGCGAGGCCGGCGTTGCGCGCCGTGGCCACGTCGATGGAGGAATCGCCCACGAACAGGGCGCGCTCGGGCGCCACGCCAAACTGCTCTAGGCAGCTTTGAATGCCGGCCGGGTTGGGCTTTTTCACCGGCAGGGTGTCGCCGCAGACCACGCGGTCGAAAGCCGCGTGCAACTGGTGCGCCTGCAGCACGGCCTCGGTGTAGCGGGTTTCTTTGTTGGTCATCAGCACCAGCCGCACCCCAGCGGCGCGCAGCGCATCCAGCGTCTGGCGCACCTGCGGGTAGAGCTGGCTGCGGCTGCCGCAGCGCTGCAGGTAGTGCTGGCCAAAGCGGGCCTCGATGGCGGCAAAGCCGCTGCTCTGGCGCTCCGCTTCCACTGCGCTCTGCTTGGCTTGCGCCAGCGCCTGCAACAGCAGCTCGCGCGTGCCGTGCCCGATCCAGTCGGTGATCTGCTGCTCGCTGGCGGG
>BBPE01004829.1_pt3 | contig 13576 bp, 12 predicted proteins | sample 1344301 | NCBI WGS metagenome assembly BBPE01 (sample SAMD00019089, study PRJDB2971) | groundwater metagenome | isolation source: The Cedars highly-alkaline
GAAAAGAATATGGGGAAAGTCTTCTTATAAGAGGCGGTTTTGATAAATTTGCCCTGCTGGAAGGAAAAGAATCTATACTAAAAGAATTAAAAAGACTTGAATCTGTTGTGGCAGAGGGTGGTTTTATCCCCCACATAGACCACAGAACACCGGATGGAGTATCATTTAAAAATTATCAGTACTATATAAAAGAAAAATGTCACCTACTTGGAATGTCAAAAGATAAGATTAAGAAAATACCTGGACTTTAGGCCTTTTTACATAACCTTATATCTATTCAAAACTTGTTCTCGTTGGAAACTTTGCACCTCTAAAATTTTCGTCAGACACCTTCTCAAAATGGGTAGTTACACAGCAGACTTTCAAAAAAACAACAATCATAAGTAATTTTTAAGTTCTCTTACCCTCGCTTCCGGGTCAATTGAACTGCATACGGCCCTTGTAACACATATTCTTTTTATATCTATTTTTATCAGTTTTTGGACATTGTTTAAATTGATACCGCCTATGGCAAAATAAGGCCTTTGTATTTTTCTATTTAATTGGATATATACCTTCCAGTCTATCGGGCTTTCGCCCTGTTTGGTGGGCGTAGAGAATGCAGGACCTACACCTAAATAATCTGCTCCTTTCTTGATCGCATCTTTTGCTTTTTGAAGTGTATCTGCTGAAAAGCCTATTATCTTGTTTTTGCCTACAATCCTTCTTGCAATATCTACCGGCATATCTTCCTCGCCGAGGTGAACACCATCTGTGTCCGTTGCAAGAAGAATGTCTACCCTGTCATTTATAATCAATGGGATATTTTTAAAAAAAGGTTTTATCTTAAAAGTTGTATCTAGCATCTGGCGGAAGGTCCCGATTTTATCTCTTAACTGGACAATATCAGCACCGCCTCTTATACAGGCTAAAGCAACTTTTGAAATGTCTTTTCTTTTCAATACCTCTGTGTCTAATATTGCATACAGACTACAATCTGCTAATAATTTTTTTCTCAAATTCATACACATTAAACCTTATAGTTTTAAATTTTTCCGAAATATTTTTATCTATAATCTTTGAAAATTCTTCTATAACCCTTATGCTCTCTTTTACTCTCTGGATGTTTGCTAAAAGTATCTGTGTTATATTTTCCCTTTTCATCTCATTATGTAAAGAATTTTTACCCACATCTTCTTTGCTTTTTCTTGCGTTGGTAAACTTTTCAGGCCAACCTTTTATATCTTTAATAGAGTCTGTAATACCGTGTCTTATTCTTTTCATTTCAGCAGTGAAGGGTTTGTTCTTCCTTACAAATCTTAAAATATCTTCTACCACACGAAGCCCCTCTGTACATCTGTTAAAATTTGCATCAAGCGTTTGATAAACCTCATCGGGTATCCGGTTCAATGCATAATTATCTTGTTCATTTAAAGGGACCCAGTCCTCTGTTCTACGGGGGACTTGGTACACTTCCATAATTTTTTTTATTAAGTTTGTCGTGGACCTTCCTTTGGTAATCCTTATCCTTTGGACTCTTCCACCCCAGGACAAAACCTCTTTTGCCCCAACCACCTGATGCGGTTTCCAATCTCCTCCCTTGACAAGTATATCTGGTTTTAATAGTTTTATAAGATTTATCGGCGTATCTTCATTAAATATTACTACTGCATCAACAAACTCCAACGATGCCATCAGTATTGCCCTGTCTTTCTGATGGACTATCGGTCTTCCTTTTCCCTTTATACGGGAAACAGACTTATTGCTGTTCAATGCAACAACAAGAAAATCCCCAAACATCCTTGCCTGTCTTAAATAATTCACATGTCCACTATGCACAATATCAAAACACCCATTTGTGAACACAATCCTTTGCCGAGATTTTTTAAGTTTTTGTATTTTGTTTAACAGTTGGGGACGAGAAAATATTTTCAAAAGTATCTTTCGCATATTAGTTTGGGAACAGATGGAAGAGAGAGCATCTTTTCTACTATTTCACATATAGAATGAATAGAAGAACAATGAACCTGCTGTATAAATGGTGTGGAATTAGAAGGCGCGGTAAGGCATATATCTGCTATTTTTAAAAGTTTTCCTCCCCGCTTTCCTGTAAAACATATGGTTTTCATCTCTAGGACTTGAGCTTCTTTTATTGCCCGGAGGACATTTTTTGCATTCCCGCTTGTTGAAATGCCAATTGCAACATCTCCTTTTTTCCCTAATGCCTGAATCTGCCTTGAAAATATATCTTCAAATCCATAATCGTTTCCAATAGCAGTCAGTATGGAGGTATTGGTTGTAAGTGCAATGGCACAGAAACCTTTTCTTTCTATCTTGAATTTTCCTACAAGTTCTGCCGCAAAGTGCTGGGCATCTGCTGCGCTTCCGCCGTTTCCAAATATAAGAATTTTTTTATCATTTTTCAGACACTCTATCAATATGTGGGCAATTAAGGATATGACGTCTACACAACTTTCAACCGCTTTTTCCTGGACCAGTGCGGATTGTTTTAAGTATGAAGATATAGCATCTTTTATCTGTTTATTAATGTTTGTTTTTGGCATAGAACACCGATTTTAAAACACAATCCCCTCCATCCGGTTATTAAAATTCCCCCTTGTAAATGGGAACTAACAGACTATGTCACTTCTTCAAGTAGTTCAAGAAATTCTTTGTCAAGGGTTTTCAGTTTTCCTGTTGCTTTTTCTATAGGAACACCAACGATGTGAAGTCCCTGCAAACTTACCATATATCCAAACTTTCCTTCAAGAACAAGGTCCACTGCTTTAAGACCAAATCGGACCCCAAGTATCCTATCAAACGCGGTCGGACTTCCACCTCTTTGTATGTGCCCCAAAACAACATGACGGGTTTCTACCTGTATTTTTTCTTCTATAGCCTTGGCAAGCCTTTCCCCAATTCCACCGAGTCTTATGTGTCCAAAAGCATCAAGTTCTTGTGTCTGTGTAATCTGGCCCTCTTCTAATTTTGCACCTTCTGCAACTGCAATGACGCTGAATTTCTTACCCTGCTTTTTTCTATTTTCTATTGTTTCGCATATCTTACTTAAATTGATGGGCTTTTCAGGAACAAGTATTGCATCTGCACCGCCTGCAATACCTCCATAAAGTGTAATCCAACCTGCATGACGGCCCATAATCTCGGCAACAAGAACCCTGTGGTGGCTTTCAGCAGTTGTATGAAGTCTGTCAAGGCATTCCATAACAATATTTATTGATGTGTCAAAACCAAATGTATAATCTGTTTCGGAAAGGTCGTTGTCTATGGTTTTAGGAACACCCACTATATTTAAACCCTCTTTGCAGAGTTTTGTTGCAATGCCGAGTGTATCTTCTCCTCCTATTGCAATAAGTGCATCAAGGCTTAAATTTTTATAATTCTCTTTTACTTTTCTTATATCACCTAAATTTTTATAAGGATTTGTCCTGCTTGTCCCAAGTATTGTTCCACCCCTATGTAAAATACCTGAAACTGCATCAAGGTCCAGTCTGCGGGTTATGTTGTCCCTTAAACCTTTCCATCCATCTAAGATACCTATAACATCTATGTTTTTCTTTATAGATTTTTTCACTATCGCTCTTATTGCAGGATTTAATCCCGGGCAATCACCCCCGCCTGTAAGCAGACCTATTGTTTTTATTTGCATATTTTTCTCCTATATTAAAAGTCAAATAATCCTACTCCGGTATGCGCATCTTACGCACACTCTGCCAATTTGAATCTGGTAAAATCTTCAAAGACCCAGCCATTCTTTAAAGGTAAATATTCAGCCAAGTCCGTCTGATATTATGGTTCAAATCCCTCATACGGAGCGGGTGATGGGAAATTGAACCATCGCTTATGCTCTTTAAGGGAAAGCCAATGTTTTTCCCTTAATCCGGGATACCTACCCCATTTATCCCTCAATAAAAGATGTTTTAGCCTAATACCCTGACTCGTTTATTTATTACATTTTACTCTGATTTATCTGTTTGTCAATTACTGTATAAATTATACACTTACTTGAAAGATTGTTAAAAATATGGTATTATATATATAATGAAGGCTATCAGTGGACGTACGAAGATATATGGTGTTTTTGGTTACCCCATACACCATACCCTCTCTCCTGCAATGCACAATGCCGCATTTAAGCACTTAGGTATAGATGCAGTGTATGTTGCATTTGAGGTCCAACCTGAGGGGATTTCTGATGCTCTTAAAGGAATATCCGCGTTGGGAATAAAAGGGATTAATCTTACAATTCCGCATAAACAGATATGTGTGCCTTATATAAAACAGTTAAGTTACGAGGCAAGGATTACATTAAGTGTAAATACTGTTGTCGTGAAAGAAGACGGGCTTTACGGATATAGCACAGATGGGCAGGGTTTTATAAAAGCAGTAAAACATTCATTGCAATGGCAGCCTAAACAGAAAAGTGTCCTGATATTAGGCTGTGGAGGCGCTTCTCGTGCAGTAGGTTTCCAGTCTGCAATAGAAGGAGCTACTAAAATTTATCTTACGGATATAATTTATAACCGGTCATTGGAACTTGCAAGAGATATTAAAAGAAATATAAAAAGTTGTTCTGTTTTTGCTATTAAACAAGAAAGGCTCAAAGACTGTATAAAACAATGTGATTGTCTTGTGCAGGCAACGCCCTTGGGAATGGAAAAAAAAGACCCCCTGCCGATGGATATAGGTTTGCTCCATCGCGGGTTGGTAGTCTATGACCTTGTTTACAATGTTCCGGTTACACCACTGGTAAAAGAGGCAAGAAAAAGAAAAATAAAAGCTGCAAACGGTCTTATGATGCTTCTGTATCAGGGTGCACTTTCTTTTGAACTGTGGACTGGTAAAAAAGCGCCGATAGAGGTGATGAAAAAGGCGTTAGTAATGGCAATTTAAACAAGGGCGGGAGTGGATAAAGTTTTTGTATTTATATTTGGAAGTATTGTAGGGAGTTTTCTGAATGTTTGTATCTACAGAATGCCAAGGGAAAAGTCTGTGGTTAAGCCGTCTTCGTTCTGTCCTTCTTGTAAGAACCCGATAAGATGGTATGATAATGTGCCTCTTATAAGTATTTTTTTACTTAAACTCAGGTGTAGAAAGTGTGCAGGACGGATAAGTTTAAGATATTTTTTTGTTGAACTTTTAACAGCAGTGCTTTTCCTTGCTGTTTATAAAAACTATGGAGTAAGTTTTCAAACTCCTGTGTACTGGATTTTAATAGGCGGGCTTATTGTTGCAACATATATAGATATTGATTTTCAGATAATTCCGGATGAGGTAAATATTGGCGGCTTAATTTTAGGTATTGTGCTGAGTTTTATTTTCCCTCAAATACACAACAAAACCATATTCTGGCAGGGAGGCATTGCATCTGTCATTGGCGCACTTGTAGGGGGAATAATTCTTCAGACAACCAGGTTTCTAGGTTCTATTGTATTTAAGAAAGAGGCAATGGGTTTTGGAGATATAAAGTTCATTGCAATGATAGGAACGTTCTTGGGCTGGAGGAATATACTTCTTGTTTTTTTTATTTCACCTATCATAGGTTCAATAGTCGGACTTTTTATCCTGTTATTTAAGAAAGAGCATATAATTCCATATGGACCTTTTCTTGCTATAGGCTCACTTGTTGCAATGTTCTGGGGTAGTTTGTTGTGGGATTTGTTTTTTACAATATGAAAGGCCACTGGTGCTCTGGTGCTCTGGTGCTCGGGTCCACCGGTGCTTTTGTGATCTGAGAGACAACGGAGAAATTCATTTAGACGGAAAGTGTGTATATAAAAATGGGAGGTTCTTTAAAAGATAGGATGGTTGGGGCACTTGTAATTTTAAGACTTGAAATTAGAAAATTGCACCAGACTCTGGGGATGTTTTATGATTGAAATATTAAATGCTGGGGAATCTCATGGCAGGGCCCTGGTCGGGATACTTTCCGGGATGCCTTCAGGGTTAAAAGTGTCTGTTGAAAAAATAAACCATCAGACTCAAAGAAGAAGGAAAGGATATGGAAGAAGCGAAAGGATGTCTATAGAGTCTGATGCTGTTCAGATTCTGTCAGGTATAAGGCAGGGAAAAACCATAGGAAGCCCCATCGCATTGTTAATACAAAACCAGGATTACAGACCGGATGCACCGGAGATTTATCAGCCAAGACCCGGTCATGCCGACCTTGTGGGAATATTAAAATATAAACAGAGTATGAGAAATGTTCTTGAAAGAGCAAGTGCAAGGCATACAGCAATTACGGTTGCAGCAGGAACAATATGCAGATTCTTACTTGAAGAGTTCAGGATTCTCATAGCAGGTTCTGTTATACAGATAGGAAATGTTATTGCAGGTACTGAACATTTAGGGTTTGAAGAACTTAATAAAAAAACAGAATCTTCACCGGTTTTATGTGCTGATGAACCTGCAACAAAAAAGATGATAAAACAGATTGATAAGGCAAAACAAAAAGGCGACACACTTGGCGGTATATTTGAGATAAGGGTTATAGGACTTCCGCCAGGACTTGGTTCATATGTGGTTCCTGAAAAACGTTTGACATCAAGACTTGGTGCAGCATTGTTTTCAATACCTGCAATAAAAGCCGTTGAATTCGGAGAACTTGGATTTCAGTGTGCAGGTCTTCCTGGCTCAAGGGTTCATGACCCTATTATGTGGAATAAAAATAAAGGGTACTACAGAAAGACTAATAATTCAGGCGGACTTGAAGGCGGTATGACAACAGCAGAACCTCTGTTGATAAGAGCCTGTATGAAACCTATATCCACACTGCTTAATCCTCTTGAATCTGTGGATATAAAAACAAAAAAACCTGTAAAGGCAGCTGTTGAAAGGTCTGATATATGTGCTGTTCCCGCTGCCTGTGTTGTAGCAGAATCTTATGTGGCGTACATCCTTGCAGATGCATTTCTTGAAAATTTTGCAGGAAATAGCATGGAGGATGTAAGAACATCATATAGAAGTTATATGAAAAGAATCAATCAATCATAAACTATTTATTGAGGAGGGAACGTGGCTCAATTTGAGAGATTTACAGAAAGGGCACGCAAGGTAATAGGACTTGCAAAAGAAGAGGCAAAAAGATTAAATCATGATTATGTCGGCTCCGAACACCTTCTTCTTGGACTTATAAGAGAAGGGGAAGGGGTTGCTGCTGCGGTTTTACAGAATCTTGGCGTGGATCTTAAAACAATAAGGATGGAGGTAGAAAAGCTTGTTCGGTCGGGTCCTGATACAGTGGTTCTCGGTGAGGTTCCTTTTACACCGAAATTTAAAAGATGTATAGAATTTGCAGTAGAAGAAGCAAATGCACTCGGGCATAACTATATAGGGACAGAACATCTTTTACTCGGACTTATAAAAGAAGCAGAAGGAATAGCGGGAAGGGTCCTGATGAATTTAGGGCTTGAATTAAATAAGATAAGGCAGGAGGTAATGGATATTCTTGGCTCTGTTCTGCCCGAAGGAGAAGGACCTATGCCGATACATGGCACACAGCCAAGAAGCAAAACGCCTGCACTTGATGCTTTTGGGAGAGACCTTACAAAACTTTCACAAGAGGGGAAGATTGACCCTGTTGTTGGAAGAAAAACAGAGATTGAAAGGGTTATACAAACACTTTCAAGAAGAACTAAAAATAATCCTGTCCTTTTAGGTGAGGCAGGGGTGGGAAAAACTGCAATCGTAGAAGGGCTTGCACATAAGATTGTATCCAGCGATGTCCCGGATATACTGAAAAACAAAAGAGTAATAGTGCTTGATCTTGCTCTTATGGTTGCTGGAACAAAATACAGAGGTCAGTTTGAGGAGCGTATAAAAGCGGTAATGGATGAATTGAAAAGGTCCGGTAATGTAATGATATTTATAGATGAACTTCATACCCTTGTCGGAGCAGGCTCAGCAGAAGGAGCCATAGATGCATCAAACATTCTTAAACCTGCGCTTGCACGAGGAGAAATACAGTGCATAGGTGCCACGACGCTTGATGAATACCGCAAGTACATAGAAAAAGATGCTGCGCTGGAGAGAAGATTCCAAACCATATATGTAGAAGAACCAAGTGTGGCAGAAACAGTAGAGATATTGAAAGGGTTAAGAGACAGATATGAAGTCCACCATAGGGTAAGATATACAGATAAAGCAATAGAGTCTGCTGCAAGTCTTTCCCATCGGTATATAACAGGAAGGTTTCTTCCTGATAAGGCTGTTGACCTTATTGATGAGGCCGGTTCAAGGTCGCATCTTGCAACGGGTACTGTTCCGGGCTTAATAAAAGAAATAGAAAACCATATAGAGGTTTTAAAAAGAGAAAAAGAATCTGCCATCAAATCTCAGGACTTTGAAAAAGCAGCAAAATTAAGAGATAAAGAAAAAGAAGAAAAACTACAACTTAAAAAGAAAACAGAGGAATGGAAGATAGCAAAAGATAAGGCAAGACCTGAGGTTACAGAAGAAGATATTGCAAAGATTGTTTCTATGTGGACAGGCATACCTCTGTTAAAATTAGAAGAAAAAGAATCAGAAAGGCTGTTGAAGATAGGAGAAGAATTGGGCAGACGGGTAATAGGCCAAGATGAAGCCATAAAAGCAATCGGTAAAGCAATAAGACGGTCAAGGGCTGGATTAAAGGATCCCAAAAGACCTATAGGTTCTTTTGTGTTTCTTGGCCCGACAGGAGTCGGCAAGACATTTCTTGCAAGAATGCTTGCTGAGTTTATGTTTGGTCATCCTGATGCACTTATCCAGATAGATATGTCAGAGTATATGGAAAAATTTAATGTATCCCGTCTTATCGGCGCTCCTCCCGGCTATGTCGGTTATGAAGAGGGCGGACAGCTTACAGAAAGTGTAAGAAGAAAACCCTACAGTGTGGTGCTTCTTGATGAAATGGAAAAGGCGCACCCCGATATATTCAATATGTTGCTGCAGGTTCTTGAGGAGGGGCATCTTACAGATAGTTTTGGAAGAAAGGTTGATTTCAGAAATACAATTATAATTATGACATCAAACATCGGAGGTGAGGCGCTGGCGAAACAGACAACATTAGGATTTGAGTCACAGAAACAGGAACGCACATATGAAACAATGAAAAACAAGCTTCTTGATGCGATGAAACAAGTATTTCGTCCTGAGTTTTTAAACAGGCTTGATGAGGCAATAGTATTCAGACCCCTTTCAAAAGAAGACCTGAAAAAAATAGTTGAATTAGAAATAAAAAATATAGAAGAGCGTCTGAAAGATAAAAATCTTAAATTAAACCTCACCCCATCGGCCTTTGATTTTCTTGTTCAAAAAGGTTTTGATGAAAAATTTGGTGCAAGGCCCTTAAAAAGAACAGTAAGAAAATATATTGAAGATCCTATGTCCGATGATTTAATAACAGGCAAAATAAAACAGGGAAATGTGATATCTGTTGAAGCAGAAGAGGATAAGTTGATTTTTAAATAATAAATACAAAATGAAAATATCAATAGATAGATATAGAAACAGAAGAATTTTATTGTATTTTTTCCTTTTGTTGGTCTTGGGATGCTTGTTTATATATATAAAAAGGGGAAAGGTAATGGAGTTTTTGCAAAAAAACACAACCTTTAAGGCTGCATTCTGGGCCGGAAAACAGATTAAAAATGTAGAAGTTCAATGGGGAAAAGATATAGTTCTTCGGGATATTAAACTTCATGGAAAGTGGGGCGGATGGGATATCAACATCTTATCAGAGAAGGTGGTCTTAGATGTAAGTTCACAGCAAATAAATGGTATTATATGCCATTTAGAAAATGCAATTTTAGATATAAAAAAGTCAGAGAGAAAAGAAGATACGCAGCAGAGTTTTGTAATTACAACAGACTTTGGAAAAGAGTTCAAGATACCTGTAAAAAAACCGTTTATTTTTTCAATAAGCAACGGCTCTGTTAATTTTAATAATGATACCCTTATCCGTAATGTACACGGGATTATAAGTGTTGATTCGGATAAGGTTCTTGTAAAAAATCTTACAGCAGATGTAAAAGATATCTCTGTCATAGTTCAGGGGAGGCTGCAGAAAGGTGAAAAACAAGACACAGGGTATTTTGATATAACCTGTAAGGGGATACAAAAGTTTTTTAATGTAAAAGATAAAAAATTCCTAAAACGAAAGATTCTGCCGTCAGATACATTTTCAGTAAGGGCTGTTTATATAAACGGTGTATGGGATATAAACACAAACATTGAGATACTTGAAGAAAAGTTTGTCATTTTTGCAAAGTACAAGCCAGGTGCAAAGGTTATAAACTTTTCAAGTATAGAGGGGATTGGACTTCTGGCGGAAGGTATTTTTGATATAGAAAAAAAAGAGATCCAGATTCAGACCAAAATACCGGACCGCTTAACAGGTGAAAATAAAGGTGAGATTACAGTATTATTAAGATTAGATGCACAAAAGATTATATGGATAATAGACTTAAAAGATGTAAAAATTGCAGGCGATGATTTGCACACAAGAATTACAGGCAGCGCCAATGTGTTTTTTGAAGACAATCACTTAAAAATTTCAGAAGCCGTAACAACACTTCAAAACACTCTTCTCAATCAAAAACCGTTCCGTGAGATTAAGTGCCAATTTTCAATTGTTGATGGTATACTTACCCTCCACAACCTTGCATTCGGGATAGATTATATCGGTTCGGGGAAGATTGCCCTTGAAAAGCCCTTTCCATTTGAATTAAGATTAGATGTTATAGATGCGGACTTAAAAGATATTATTGAAATCAGTGATATGAAAAAAGGTATATTAGAGGGGAAGATGAACGGTTTTTTTAGTATAAACGGTAATTTTTTAGAACAGGATACATATCACATTTCAGGCACATTAAGGGGTTCTGGAAGGATGTGGAATCTTCCCTTTACATTTGCTGTTCCTAATATAGATGGCAGATTTCCGTTTCTTGAATTAAAGGATTCTTTTGTAATGTCCGGTGAACATAAGTATCGTATCGTCGGGAATATAGATTTAAGAAATCTAAAAGAGGGCAACCCATATGAGAATATCCGCCTTTTAAGCGAAAAGGAACAGATTATATGGGACGGATGGGATATTACAAAAGATGTCCATGGTTCAAAGGTCATCTTCAAACGTTCTGTTGGAGAGAATGTAAATTTAGGTTTTACTGTAAATTTACAAGAACAAAGAATTACAGGTGTCAAAGATGAATCTAAAGCCACAACAAAGGTTGATGTAGAATATGGTCTGTCAAACAACAATAGTGTTAAATTTTCTATAGATGAAAAAGGAGAGTTCCTTGGACTACAAAGAAGGTTTAAGTTTTAATCGTCTGAAAGAATGTTTTCTTGCCTGCGGGAACCATATACTTTCCTTTTTTCAGTATGCAGGGGGCCTAAGTCTTCTTTTTGTAGAGTCTTTGTTTTGGTTAGTTGTCCCCCCCTTCAAGGCAAAGGCAGTATTCCAGCAGATGGAAAGCATAGGGGTTAAAAGTTTTATAATAGTTTTTTTTATATCTTTGTTTACCGGAATAGTCCTTGCACTTCAGACAGCATACCAATTACAAAGGATGTCAGCAGAGATGTATATTGCAAGTTTGGTTGCACTTTCTATGACAAGAGAGTTCGGACCTGTTCTAACAGCACTTGTGGTATCAGGCAGGTGCGGGGCAGCAATTGCCGCAGAAATAGGAACAATGAAAGTTACAGAACAGGTAGATGCCCTGCAGACACTCGCTGTAGATCCTGTTAAATATCTTGTGGTGCCACGGCTTGTTGCAGTTTGTATTATGCTTCCAGTTCTTACCATATATTTTAATATTGTAGGGATGCTTGGTGGTTATATTATAGGAGTAGGAGAATTAAATATAAGCCCCAGTCTTTACATAAAAATGTCCTTTGACCCACTTGAAATGGGGGATATATTTTCTGGACTTTTTAAGGCTTTTATTTTTGGTATAATAATTGCAATAGTATCCTGTTATGAAGGCTTGATATGTGAAGGCGGAGCAGAGGGCGTGGGACGCTCTACTACAAGGGCTGTTGTATCTGCACTCTTTCTTATACTTGCCACAAACGCTATATTAACTGCCTTGTTTTATTTTGTACTATGATAGAAATTGATAGTGTATATAAGTCTTTTGAAGAAAAGTCTGTGCTTGGCGGTGTTAGCCTTACTGTTGACAAGGGAGAAACAGTTGTTATTATCGGAAGATCCGGCTGTGGTAAGAGTGTGTTGCTAAAACATATAATCGGACTTATTCATCCTGATGCAGGAACAATAAAAATATCAGGCCTTGATATATGGACGACCGGAAAAAAGGAAAGAAATAAAACGAGGTTAAGGTTTGGTATGCTTTTTCAGAGTGCAGCTCTTTTTGATTCTTTAAGTGTATGGGAAAATGTTGGATTTTCTTTTTTAGAACATACAAAAATTTCCCGAAGGGATATTATTGAAAAGGCAAGAGAAAAACTCAAACTTGTTGACCTTGAAGGAATTGAATTTCAGTATCCTGTCTCTTTAAGCGGCGGGATGAGAAAAAGAGTCGGACTTGCAAGGGCAATAGCAATGGATCCTGAAATTATTCTTTATGATGAGCCCACAACCGGAATAGACCCTATTATGGCAGATGTCATAAACAATCTTATTGTTCGTTTAAGGGATAAACTCCATGTAACATCTATTGCTGCAACACATGATATAAAAAGTGCATATAAAATTGCAGACAGGATTGCCATGCTGTATAAGGGCAAAATTATAGAAACAGGAACCCCTTCTGAAATACAAAGCACTGACAATCCAGTAGTAAAGCAGTTTATATCGGGAGAGGCAAAAGGACCGATAACCGGAGAATAGGCAACAGGTGCTCTGGTGCACTGGTGACTGGCGACTGGTGCTCTGGTGCACTGGTGCCTGGCAACTGGTGCTCTGGTGCTCTAAAGGTGGGGGTAATTATGAATACTAAAAAACTTGAATACAAGGTTGGCTTTTTTATATTTGTTGCCATACTAATACTTTCCATAATGGTTCTTTCTTTGGGAAGACAGGCATTTTTTCGTCCTGGCTACAGAATAAAGGTACATTTTAATTTTATAAGTGGCATCGGTGTGGGTGTTCCTGTCCGACTTGCGGGCGCAGAGGTGGGCAGGGTTGATGATATAAGAATTATATATGCAGATGATAAAAAAACCAAGGTAGAAGTGACATTATGGCTTACAGGAGAAACCAGGATAAGGTCTGATAGTGTTGTAAATATTTTAATGCTTGGTTTGTTGGGTGAAAAATATATAGAGATCACACCCGGACAAAGCGGAGAATTTATCAGAGAAGGAAGCCCTGCTCTTATCGGCAAAGATCCTCTTCCTCTTGAAGAGATTGGGGATTTAGCAACTGAACTTGGTTTAAAACTTGATAAAGCACTTGATATATTTAGCAACACATTTGGAGACATAGAAACACAGGAAGACTTCAAGGGAATGCTTTCAAATTCAAGGAAACTCATACAAAATATGAATGAGGTTGTCCTTGAAAACAGAGAAAATATTACAGAGATTATAGCAAACCTTAAAAACACATCAAACAGGATAGACCAGGCTG
>BBPE01000527.1_pt2 | contig 13513 bp, 5 predicted proteins | sample 1344301 | NCBI WGS metagenome assembly BBPE01 (sample SAMD00019089, study PRJDB2971) | groundwater metagenome | isolation source: The Cedars highly-alkaline
GCCCGGCCGCAAGCTCAGCCTGATCAGCTGCTACTTCCCCAGTGGCTCATCGAGCGAGGAGCGCCAGCAGGCCAAGTTTCGCTTTCTCGATGTGCTGGCCCCGCAGCTGGCGGCGCTGCGCGCTGAACGCGAGTTCATCCTGTTGGGTGACGTAAACATCGCACACCAAGAAATCGACCTCAAAAACTGGAAGGGCAACCTGAAAAACAGCGGCTTTTTGCCCGAAGAACGCGCTTGGATGACGCACCTGCTGGGCCGCGAGCCAGGCCAAGGCGGCCTGGTGGACGTGTATCGCCACCTGCACCCCCGCGAGGAGGCCGCCGCCTACACCTGGTGGAGCAACCGCGGCCAGGCCTGGGCCAAGAACGTGGGCTGGCGCATCGACTACCACCTCGCCACCCCGGCGCTGGCCGCCACGGCGCGCCAAGCCAGCGTGTACAAGGCGCAGCGCTTTTCCGACCACGCCCCGCTGAGCATAGACTACGACTTTGGGCTGTGAGGGCTTGGGCGAATCGAAGTTGAGCCTATCATCCCAGCCATGTTAAGGCTGCTTGGCTTGCTGCTGCTGTGCTGGGCTTGGGCATCTGCCCCAGCGGCCGCGCCTGCGCCACCGGCCGCACCAGCACCAGCCACCGCACCCACCCCCACCTCCCCCTTGCCGCAGCCCAACCGGCTGCTGGCGCAAAGCCTGTATGTGGACCTGCATGGCCATCTGCCCATCGAGCAAGTGCAGGCGCGGCCCTTTGAGCCCGTGCCGGCCCTGCTCGCCCGGGGCTACTTCGACGGTGCCCACTGGCTGCGCTTGGTGGTGCGGCCCGCCTATGCCGGCGAGCGCCTGGTGCTGCGCCTGCGGCCCAGCTACCTCGATGCGCTCACCCTCTACCACGCAGACCCCGCCCGGCCCGGTGCTTGGCTGGCCCAGCACAGCGGCGACCGGGTGCCCTTTGGCCTAAGGCCCTACGCCAGCGTGGTGCTCGGCTTTGAGCTTTTCCCTGCTACCGAAACGGTTTACTACCTGCGCCTGCAAAGCACCAGCACGCACCTGCTCAAGGTCGAGGTGCTGCCTTGGCAGGCGGCGCGGCTGGCAGACATTCGACTGGGCATGCTCAAGTGGACTTATCTGGCTATCATGCTCTGGATTTTGTTCAGCGCCTGCTTTGCTTTTGCTGCCCAACGCGACGCGCTCTTGGGCTGGTTTGCCTTGGCACAGGCGGTGTTTGTGGCCTATGCCTTTGCCATCATGGGGTATTGGGCCGCGCTGCTGCCGCAGCACAGTGCCGACATTCCCACCAGCCTCTTGGTGCTGCTCATAGCGCCCACCACCTACTGGTTTCACCACCAGTTGGCAGCACAGTTCCAGCCCCCGGCTTGGCTTATGCATGGCATGAAAGGGCTGGTGCTGGCGTCTTGCATCGGGCTGCTGCTTTACGCCTTGGGCCATGCGCGGCTGGCTTTGCAGATCAATTTGATCTGGAGCCTGGTTCTGGCCCTCATGCTGCCCTTGCTTGCCACCTTGGCACGCCACAGCGCCGCCCCAAGCCTGAGCGCCTTGCGAGCGGTGTATGGTGCTTCGGCGCTGGTGCTGCTCTGGAGCCTGGGCACCCTGCTGGGCTGGCTGCCGCTTGCCGCCGATCTGGCCATGTACGGCATCTTGCTGCAAGGCTTTTTATCGGCCCTCTTGATGGCGCTGCTGCTGTATCTGCGCGCCCGCGTCCTCGTGCAACAGCAGGCACAGGCGCGCACCCAGTGGGCCATGGCGCAGCAGCGCAACGAGCTCGACCGCCAGCGCCTGCAAGAGCAGCAGCGGTTCGTTGCCATGCTCACGCACGAGATCAAAACCCCCCTGGCCACCGTCCAATTCAGCCTCGACACCTTGCAGGTGCAGGGCCCAGCGCGGGCGCGCATCGATCGTGCCCTGGCCGACATGAACCTGCTGGTTGAGCGCTGCCGCCAGAGCGACCAGTTCGAGCACCAAGCCTTGGGCGACGAGATGCGCCCTTGCGATCTGCTGGCCCTCGTGCAGCAAGCCCTTGCCAGCAGCGTGAACGCCAACGAGGCGCAGCGCGTGCGGGTGCAGGCCGCGCCCAGTGCCTACCCCCTCACCAGCGACCCCTACCTGATCGGCATCGTGCTGGGCAACCTGCTCGACAACGCGCTCAAATACGCCGCCCCCCAGTCGGCCATCGATTTGCGTGTGCAAGCCGCCGCAGACGCGCAGGGGCGAGCGGGCTGGCAAATCGAGCTCGACAACGCACTCCGCCCCGCGGGTGCCCCAGACTTGGAGCGCGTGTTCCAAAAATACTACCGCGCCCCGGCTGCACACGGCAAAGTCGGTTCGGGTTTGGGTTTGCACCTCTCGCACGCCATTGCGCAGCAGCTCGGCGGCGCGCTCGGCTGCACCCTGCTTGGCCACGAACGCATCCGCTTCACCCTTTGGCTGCCCCAATGAATGCCCTCGATCCCCCCTTGCACCTGCTGCTGGTAGAAGACAACGACGACTTGCGCGCCGCCCTCAGCGAGGCCCTGGCCGCACAAGGCCACCACGTGTGCAGCCTAGACTGCGCCGAAGCGCTGCCAGAGAGTTCAACCCTCTCGCGCTTCGACATCGCCGTGCTCGATCTCAACCTGCCCGGTGAAAGCGGCCTGAGCCTAGCGGCCCGGCTGCGTGCGGTGCAGCCGGGCATAGGCATCGTCATGCTCACCGCGCGCAACAGCAGCCCAGACGTTTGCCGGGGCTACGCCAGTGGGGCCGACATCTACTTGGCCAAACCTGTGCCCATGATCGAGCTCATGGCGGCCTTGACCGCTTTGGCACGCCGCTTGCGCCTTCACGATCCAGACGCCAGCACGTTGCAACTTCAGCCACAGGCCATGCGATTGCTGGGTGCTGGCGGCGCGGCGGACCTCAGTGCCAGTGAAACCAAGTTGCTCTGCGCCTTTGCCCGCGCCCCACAGCAGCAACTCGAAAACTGGCAGATTGCCGACTTGCTGGGCATGGCGCTCGACTCGTACAACAAAGCGGCTTTGGAGCTGCATATGGTACGGCTGCGCAAAAAGCTGCAGCAGGCAGGCACTGAGCCGACCAGTCTAAAGGCCGTGCGCGGCATCGGCTACAAACTCGGTTTGCGGCTGTTGTTGGTTTGATCCCACACCTGCCCCTATGCGCGGCTTGGTGGTGCGCTCGACACGGGCAAATGAAGGCTTTTGTAGGCTTTGCCGGGCCTAGGTGGCTACAGTCGCGGCATCGTTATCTAGAGTCCTAGAGGAGCCCGCCTGCCATGAACAAAACCCACCGCATCGTTTGGTCCGTCGCCCGCCAAGCCTACATCGTGGCGCACGAAGCCGCTGGCTTTGGGGGCCGCCCCGGCACCACATTGGCGCTCAGCTTGGCGCTCTTGCTCGGGGCAGGGGCCGCAGCGGCCACGCCCACCGCCACCGAACTGCCCACGGGCGGCCAGGTGGTGGCCGGGCAGGCCAGCATCAGCAGCAACGGCGCGCGGCTCGACGTGCTGCAAAGCAGCCAGCGCGCCGCCCTCGACTGGCAAACCTTCAACATCGGCGCCCAGGCGCAGGTACACTTCGAGCAGCCCGCGGCCGGGGTGGCGCTCAACCGCGTGCTCGACACCCAAGCCAGCCAAATCTACGGCCGCCTCACGGCCACCGGCCAGGTGTTCTTGCTCAACCCCAACGGGGTGCTGTTCGCGCCCGGCTCACAGGTCGATGTGGGTGGCTTGGTGGCCTCCACGCTGCAGCTCTCCAACGCCGACTTCATGGCCGGCAACTACCGCTTCGAGGGCAGCAGCAGCAGCGCCATCATCAACCAAGGCAACATCCGCGCCGCCCAAGGCGGCACCGTGGCCTTAATCGCCGCGCGCATCGAAAACACCGGCGGCATCGAAGCCACCCAGGGCAATGTGCTGCTGGGCGCGGGCAGCCGCGTCACGCTCGATCTGGGCGGGCCGGTCAAGCTGCAAGTCGAGCAAGGCGCGCTCGATGCCTTAATCGCCAACGGCGGCGCCATCCGCGCTGCGGGCGGCCTGGTCTATCTCACGGCGCAGGCCGCCGGGGCGCTGGCCAGCACCGCCATCAACCACAGCGGCCTGATCGAAGCCCAAACCCTGGCCACCGGCGAGCGCGGCGAGGTGCTGCTCAGCGCCACCGGCCCTGGCAGCCGGGTCGAAGTCTCGGGCCGCATCGACACCCAAGCCGCCACCGGCGCAGGGGGCCAGGTCGATATCACCGCGCCCCAAATCTGGGTGCAAGGCAGCGCCCAGATCGACACCCGAGGCAGCGCCGGGGGCGGCCAAGTGCGCGTAGGCGGCGGCTGGCTGGGCCAAGACACCGACATAGCCAACGCGCTCGAAGTGCAGGTCGATGCCGGTGCGCGCACCGACTCCAGCGCCACCGCCCAAGGCAACGCCGGCACCGTGGTGTTTTGGTCCGACGACGCCATGCGCTTTGCCGGCCACATCCAAGCCACCGGCGGCCAGCAAGGCGGCGACGGCGGCATGGTCGAAGTCTCGGGCAAAGAGCGGCTGGCCTTCTCTGGCAGCGCCGACACCAGCGCCCCGCAAGGCCAAGGCGGCCTGCTGCTGCTGGATCCAACCGACCTCACCATCGTCAGCGGCGCCACAGGCACCACGGGCAACCAAGCCGCCTGGGCCAGCACCACCGACACCGCCAACTACACCATCGCCGAGGCCACGCTCGAAGCCCTCACGGGCAATGTGGTGCTGCGCGCCACCCGCAATCTAACCATCAACAACTTGGCCGACGGCGTGCTCAACCTCAGCCGGGCCGGCACCTCGCTCGAAGTATTTGCGGGCAATATGACCAACCAGGGCGCGCTGACCATACACACCAGCGGCAACCAGATCTACCACACCCCGCTCACCCTGGGGAATAACCTCACCTTGCGCAGCGACACCGGCGGCATCAGCCTGCGCGGCACCGTCAACGGGCCACACCACCTGGAGTTCACGCTGGGCAGCACCGGCCGCGCCGTGATCAACCACGCCATAGGCGGCACCACCGCGCTGGCCAGCCTGGGCACGAACAACCTCGGCCAGACCTTCATCAACGCCAACGTCACCACCACCGGCGCCCAAAACTACCGCAACAGCGTGCTCTTTGGCACCCAAGGGGTGGCACAGTTCGTCAACGGAGGCTTCGAGACCGGCAACCTCAACGGCTGGGATGTATTCAACTCGCGTGCCATTCTGGGCAGCACCGTTATCGGCGGCTTTACCAGCCCCATGGATACGGTACACCCCAGCCAGCACAACCTAACTGTCTCGACCAGTGGCACCTACAACACCACGGCCTCCAGCGCCCCCGCCGATCGCATCGTAGGCAATTGGGGTGTAGTCATGAGCTCCAACGGCAATTGCGCCTCCGGCGGTGGCTTCTGCATCATCCGCGGACCCTACATCGTGAGCCAAAGCACCGTGAGCCTCACGGCGGGCGACTCGGTTTCCTTCCAGTGGAAGGCCGAGGGCGGCCAGGACGCTTTCGACGTCTATGGCTACCTGCTCAACACCAGCAACGGGAACACCCTGCAACTCTTGAACCAGACTGGGGCCAACGCGGGTGCCAGCACGCCGTGGACCACGGTCTCGCGCACCTTGTCGGGCAGCGACCCGGCGGGCGATTACCGCTTCGTGTTTGTCTCTGGCTCTTGGGATGCCACTGGCGGCAGGGTGTGGGGCGCGCGCCTGCTCATCGACGATGTGCGCACCCAGTCCGCCGCTGCCAACCTATTCACCGGAAGCAACTGCAACCCCTGCACCGTGAGCGGCAGCGAGGTGAACTTCAGCGGCCCGGTCAGCTTGGGTGCCAGTGCCGTGATCAACAACTCGGCCGCCAGCGCCATCAGCGGCGCCATCTCGGGCAGCGGCGCGCTCAGCAAAACCGGGGCCGGCACCCTCACCCTCTCGGGCAACAACAGCTACACCGGCGGCACCGCCATCAACGGCGGCACGCTGGCGCTCAACCACGCCAACGCGCTCGGCAGCACGGGTGCCATCCGCTTTGAAGGCGGTGCCAGTGGCGGCGTGCTGCAATACAGCGCCCAAAATGCCGTGGACTATTCCGCCCGCATCGCCACCACAGGCAGCCAAGCCATCCGCATCGACACCAACGGGCGCGACATCACCTACGCCACCGCCTTGGCCGGGGACAACACCTCGCTCGAAAAACTCGGCGCTGGCAGCCTCATCCTCACCGCCAACGGAACCTACACCGGCGCCACCACCATCAGCAGCGGCAGCCTGGTGCTGCGCCACAACGCACCCACACGCGCCACCAGCGGCTTTGCTGGGCCGGGCACCCTGGTGATCGAACCATCGGGGGCGAGCTTCACCACCGCCGGCGGCTTTAGCACCGCGGGCTGGACCTTTAGCGACACCCAGCGCCTAGGCGGCTTGACCCTAGGCCGAGACGGCAACACCAGCCACATCACCCTGGCCAGCGCCGCCACAGTAAACGGCCCCGTCACGGTTTGGGGCAACAACATCAACGTCAACGCCCGGCTCGAAGCCACGGGCAGCAACACCATTGCGCTCAACGCCCGCCCCAGCGGCAACATCGGCCACAGTGCCAGCGGCAGCGTCCACGCCAGCAACCTGCTGCTGCGCGGCAACAACGCCCAACTCAACAACGTGGCCAATGACGTAGGCACCTTGGCAGCCAGCGTGGCCGGCACCTTGGGCTACACCGACGCCAATGCGCTCACCATAGGCACGGTGGGCGGCATCGCCGGCATCACCGGCGCCACCGGCACCGTGAACGTGGCCACCCGCGAAGGCGACCTCACCCTGGCCGCCAATGTAAGCACCAGCAGCAGCTCCGCCAGCGCCGTGCGGCTCAATGCGGGCGAGGCTGCGGCAGTCCGCACCACCACGGGCGGCAACTTGATGATCGCAAACACCGGCGTCACCGTGACCACGGGCTCGGGCGGCCGCGCCACGCTCTTTAGCGGCAGCATTGCAGGCAGCACCGGGCTGGCGGCTTTGGTGGGCACGGGGCAAAACCGTTTCCGCTACAACGCCGACGAAAGCACCGTCATCAGCGCGGGCGCGGGCTGGCTGGCGCTGGGCAGCGGCCTGCACGGCGTGTTTCGCGAGCAGCCCACCGCCACGCTCACTGTGGGCAATGCCACCATCACCTACGGCGACAACGTGCCGGGCAATATCGCGGCCACTATTGGCGGCCTGCTGCACGGCGACACCATTGCTGCCCCAACGGTGAGCGTGGTGGGCACCCCCACCAATAGAGCCACCAGCGGTGCCTGGCGTGCAGGCACACACGACCTAACCGCCAGCAACGCCGCTGCCACGCTGGGCTATGCCGCGACCGTGACCAATGGCACCCTCACCGTAAACCGGCGCGACATCACGCCCAGCTTTGTGGCCCAAGACCGGGTTTACAACGGCACCACCAGCGCGAGCGTAAACGGCAACCTGGCCAATACCGTGCGCGGCGACCTGCTCACGCTCGACCAGACGGCCACCTTTGACAACCGCAACGCGGGCACTGGCAAAACCGTGAATATCAGCGGCATCTCCTTGGGCGGTGTCGATGCAGCCAACTACCGCTTGGTTTTGAGCGGCACTCCGAACACACCGGTTGATGCCAATACCGCCATTACCACCACCGCCACCATCCACCGTGCCGATTTGCTCATCACGCTGCCCACCACCCCCGGGGCGCGCAGCAAGGTCTATGACCGCAGCACTTTGCTGGCTACGGACGCCAGCAGCTTCGTGGCAGGCGGCGGCACCCAAGTGTTTGCTGGCGACAGCTTGGTCACCACCGGGGCCACAGCGAATTTCAGCGACTTCAACGCCGGCACCGGCAAAACCATCACCTTGACTGGCGTCACGGTCAACGATGGCTATGGCGGCAACAACTACAACCTGCGCTTCGACACCATCACCGATGGCGTGATTACCCCGAGGCCGCTCACCGTCACGCTAAACAGTGCAATTACCAAAACCTACGACGGCACCACCGCCGCTTGGGGGGGCACTGTTGATGTCTCCGGGCTGGTGGCAGGCGACTCGGTAGGCCGCGCAGCCACGCTGACCTTCAACAGCGCCAATGTAATCCGGGATGGCAACGTAGCAACCGGTGCGGTGTTGCCCAACCAACACACCGTCACACCCTCGAACATTGGCATTCAAGGCACATCGTTTGGCGGTGTAACCAATGCCAACATGACCGGCAACTACGCCATCACCTTTGTTGGCAACGCGGCCAGCACCATCAACCCGGCCCCGCTGACCATCGCCGCCAACAACGACGCCAAATTCGTCACCTTTGGCGACCCCACTTTCAGCCTGCGCTTTAGCGGCTTTGTGAATGGCGAAACCGCTACAGGCGTGTTTGGGGGGCAGCAACCCACGGTAAGCCGCCCTCGCGCGGGCACCGACGAGGCTGCTGACACCTACACGGATGCGCTCGTGGTCTCGGGTGGCGCGGCAAACAACTACGATATCACCCGAGTGAACGGCAACTTCACCATCGTCCCGGCGGGCGAGTTGCTGGTGCGCGTGGGGCCTAGCGGGGTTACAAACACCACCTATGGCAGCGCGCCCACTTACACCAATGTGACGGCGCAGTATTTGTTTGCTACAACGGGCACTGGAAACATTACCAGCTCGGGCAACCAAGTTACAGGAGAAGTGGGTGCTAATTTCACTGGCGTGAGCATAGGCGATGTGATCAGTGTGGAAATCAGCGGAGTGCGCCAGCATCGGCGCGTGGCTACGGTTGGCCCGGCTGCAAACACCCTGACCTTGGACAGCGCCTTCACTGCCGATCTGACTACCGCCACGCCTTTTGATTTCAGCCGCGTGCGCACCTTTGGCTCTGGCAATGGGACTGATGCCAACACTGTAGGCATCAGCACCGCGGCCAACGACGCAACCGCAACCGTGAGCTTCAACGATGGCAATTCCACCTCCGGCAGCTTCACCCTAACGCCACCCAACGTCAGCACTAGCACCAGCACCGCAGGCTTCCTGCGCGCCGGTTCCTACCAGCTTGACGACAGCGCAGTCGGCCGCACTGTCTCCGGCACCAACTTCAACAGCAACATCCACGTAGTAGGCGCACTCGAAGTCGCGCGCCGTGGCATCACGCCCGTGGTCAACACCGCCGCCACAACCAAGACCTATGACGGCAACACCGCCATGCTGGGCTTGGACTTGAACGCAAGCCGGGCCACCGGGTTGCTCGGTAGCGACGCCGTCACGGTGGATGGCCTGGGCCAGTTCACCAACCGCAACGCTGGCACCAACAATAGAGAATACACCGTGGTGCTGCAGCGCCTCACCGGCGCAGACGCAGACAATTACTTCTTCACCGCACCCACCCTCAACGGAACCGACGGCACCATCACCCCGCGAACGCTGAACGTCAGCTTCACCGGCATCGACAAGGTCTATGACGGTAGCAACAGCGCCACCGTCAACACCGCAGACGACCGCGTGGCTGGCGATGCGCTCACCATCATCCGCAACGCCACCTTCGCCGACAAGCATGTGAGCGTTAGCGGCGGCGTTGTGCAAGCCAAACCCGTCACCGTGGGCAGCCTAAGCCTTGGTGGAGCGGATGCAGGAAACTACACCCTCGTTGCCAGCACCACCCCTGTAAACGCCCGCATCCTGCCCCGCACCGTCACCGTCTCGGGCGTTACCACGGCAACGCGGGAGTACGACCGCACCACCGCCGCCACAGTGGTGCGCGAAGTCGGCGATCTGGCTGGCCTGATCACCGACGATTTCAACCAAATCACCCTCGACGCCACCTTCCTCGACCCCAACGCCGGCACCGGCAAGCTCGCCACCCTCAGCATCAGCGCAGCCGGGCTCTACGCCAACAACTACCTCTTCGTGGGCGCGCGCACCGCCACCGGCGACGTCACGCGGCGCACCGTCAGCGTCGCGGCGGGTGCCGGCGTGAGCAAGGTCTATGACGGCACCACCGCCATGACCGGCGTCACCCTAGGCTTAACCGGCGCATTAGAAGGCGACGCGTTGACCGTGAGCGGCCAAGGGGCCTTCGCCAGCGCCAACGCAGGCACCGGCATCAGCTACACCTTGAGCAACCTGGTGCTGGGCGGCGCGGCTGCCGCCAACTACCAGTTCACTGGCGGTGCCACCTCCATCACTGGCAACACCGGCGTCATCACCGCGCGGACCTTGAACGTGCGCTTTACCGGCGTGGACCGGAATTACGATGGCACAACAGTCGCCACGGCAACCGTGCTCAGCGACGACCGCATCGCCGGCGACGTTCTCACTTTCACCGGGCTGCCCACCGGCAGCTTTGCCGACAAGAACGTGCTGCGCGACCCAAGCACGGGCAACGTGCTGGCAAAAGCCATCACCGGCATCAACCTAAGCGGCGTAACGCTGGGCGGTGCTGCGGCGGGCAACTACACCTTGGTGGCCGACACCTCGGGCCTCACGGCGCGCATCCTGCCCATCGACCTCACCCTCACGGGCATCACCGGTGGCACCCGCGAATATGACCGCAGCAGGGGCATCACCCTCACCGGTGCCACCTTTACCGGCCTGATCCCTAACGACACCATCACCGTCCAAGGCCAATTTGCCGATTGGAACGTGGGCGAAAACAAACCCGTCACCCTCAGCTTTGGCGGGGCAGACGCGGTCAACTACAACATCGGCGGGCTGACGCACACCACCGCCAGCATCACCCCGCGCACGCTCACAGCTACCGTGACGCCGGGCAGCATCAACAAGGTCTATGACGGCACCAATACCCTCACCAACCTAGACTTCACTTTGCAAGGCGCGATTGCTCCAGACGACGTAGGCGTGCTCTGGGATGGGAATTTCGACTCGATCCACGCCGGCACCAACGTCGCCTACACCCTCAGCCTAACGGGCTTGTTCGGCGTTGATGCAGGCAACTACATGCTGCCCAGTGTGCCCACTGCGCTCAACGGCACAGGTGCAACAATCTCCCCGCGCCCCGTCACCCTAGGCCTAGGCGGCCTGTCGCGGGTGTTCGATGGCACCAACACCTACCGAGCCAGCGAGGCCGACTTGGCCGCTCTGAGCGCGCAGTTGGGCATTGCAGGCAACCGCGTCACCGGCATCCAAGCGCAGTTTGACAATATGCAGGTGGGCACCGGCAAAACTGTGAGCTTTGGCAATGCCATCGTTGATGACGGCAACAATGGCAACAACTTTGCTTTGAGCTTTGCTGCCAGCAACAACAACGAGATCACCCGCTTGGTGCTCACTGAGTTGGATACCTCCCTGACCGCTGCCTTGGGTGGCGGTGTGCTGGACAATCTGCAAAACCAGTCTGACAGCCCGGCACTTGGAATGGATGCGCAAACTTTGGCCCTGCTGGTCAGCACCACGCCTGAGGCGCCTACAGCCGATTCATTTGTCCAAGGCGGTTTGATGTTTGTCGAGGTCTCATCCCTGCAGGCAGTGGGGCAGGACACTGGTGACGCCGTGCCCAGTGCCGACGCGCCAGTTGCTAACAACGAACCGGCCGCAGAGGAATCCACGCAAATAGCGGGCATGTTTGACACTGCGCAGCACAACACCCTGGGCTTTATGAGCGTGTTTGTGGTGGATGGCGGTGTGCGCTTGCCTGGCTTCGCGACAGCCCGAGCGACCGGTGCAGGCACCGAGGGTGAAACCCAAGAGCGCAGGAGGCAGGTCAATTGACGCCCGTCGGCCACATCCTGCAAAATCGATCTTTCTGAATTTTTACGCCTTCAATTCCGCCCAATGAAATCACCTGCAATGCGACAACTTCCCCTCTGGCTCGGCATCGCGCTGGCCTGGCCCGCCTTGGCCCAGCCCACCCTTCCAGACGCTGGCCAAATCCAGCGCCAAGAGCTCGCACCCCAACTGCAGCCGCCGCGCCCCGGTGCCACGGTGGAGGTGCAAGCCCCCGCTGTGGGCCTCACGCTGCCCGGCGGCGCGCAGCTGCGGCTGCAAGGGCTGCGCTTTGTGGGCAACACGGTGTTCGATGAAGCCCAGTTGCGCGCCGTGCTGGGCGATGCGCTGGGCCAGTCTTACGACCTGGCCGGCTTGCGCGCGCTGGCCGAGCGCATCAGCGCGCATTACCGGGCCAGCGGCTACCCCTTTGCCCGGGCCCTTTTGCCGCCCCAGCCCTTGACCGATGGCCAGTTGCTCATCCAAGTGGTGGAGGGCCGCTACGCGCAGGTGCGGGCGCTGTCGGATGAATCGGGCCTTGCAGACGCGGCCCAGCCTTGGTTGGGGCGGCTCGTCGGGGGCACGGTGATCGAGAGCGCCCAATTGGAGCGCACTACGCTGGTGCTCGACGACCAGCCTGGTATTCAAATCTCGCCCATCATCCGCCCTGGGCAGGAAGTGGGCACGGGCGACCTCGATGTGCGCGTGTTGCGCACACCTGGGCTGGGTGGTGAAGTGGGCTTTGACAACCACGGCAACCGCTTTACTGGTGCCCAGCGCCTGCGCTTGAACCTGCAGTGGGACAGCCCCTTTGCCTTTGGCGATCAGTTCAGCGCCCGCTTCTTGTATTCCGAAGAAGGCATGTGGCTGGGCAGCCTGAGCTACAGCCTGCCCTTGGGCTATAGCGGCTTGCGCGGCAACATCGGGTACTCGCACACTTACTACGAGTTGGGCCAAGAGTTTGCGCGCCTGCATGCCAGCGGCACCGCCAAAACCAGCTCTGTGGGCGTGAGCTACCCCCTGCTTCGTTCGCAGCGCACCAACCTCAACGCGGGCTTAACGTGGCAGCACAAGCGCCTCAATGACCGCCAGCAGCAAGCTGGCCTAGACGACCACAAATCCAGCGACAGCCTGCCCCTGACGCTCAACTTCGACCACCGCGACCCAATCGGCGGCGGGGCCATCACCTACGGCAGCGTAGGCGTAACAGTTGGGCGCTTGCGCTTAGGCGCAGCCCTCGCCACCCAAGATCGCGCCAGCGGCCAACACACCGCAGGCAATTTCAACAAATGGAACTTGGACATCGCCCGGGTGCAAGCCACGCCCGTGCCGGGCTTGACGCTGTTTGGCCGCCTCTCTAGGCAGTGGGCCAGCAAAAACCTCGATTCCTCCGAAGGCTTTGGCGTAGGCGGTGCCAGCGGGGTGCGCGCCTACCCACAAGGCGAAGCCAACGGCGACGAAGGCTGGCTGGCCCAGTTTGAACTGCGCTACAGCCTGGGTGCCTTCAGCCCCTATGCGTTTTACGATGCAGGCAGGGTGCGCATCAATGCCCAGCCCGAAACCCTAGCGGTGGCACCCAGCCCCAACCAGCGCGCCATTGAGGGTGCCGGGGTGGGGGTGCGCTATCAGCAAGGCCCTTGGAACCTGGACGCCAGCTTGGCTTGGCGCACCCACGGCGGTGAGGCGCAATCTGACTCGCGCCAGCGCAATCCGCGCATGTGGGTCACGGCCGCGTACCGCTTTTAAATCGCATTCGAAATCCCGCTCGCCACATGCCCCGAGGGCACATGGCGGGCGGCGTG
>BBPE01000184.1_pt2 | contig 13432 bp, 15 predicted proteins | sample 1344301 | NCBI WGS metagenome assembly BBPE01 (sample SAMD00019089, study PRJDB2971) | groundwater metagenome | isolation source: The Cedars highly-alkaline
GTCCGCCGCGCGCGGTGAGCCGCATGGACGAGCCGGTCGCCGCCGCTGCCGGTCGCATCAGGGCGACCGGCGCCGTCTGGGCAGCGCGGGCGCGCCGCGACGGCGCTCGACCGGTGTCTTCGAACGCCCCCTCATCCCTCGATCACCTTCCCCCGCGCGATCTGGGCGCGCGACACCGCCGCCTCGCGCACCAGCCGCTCGAACGCGTCGCGCGGCAGCAGCACGAAGCTGTCCCGCCCGTCGCGCGTCAGCACAAGCGGGCCGCGCACCGCCGCGTCGAGCAGGCGGGGCTGCGCGATCTCGACCGCCGCGGCGTCCACGCGCGGCAGGCCCTCGGTGCCCGCGATGGGGCCGTCGGCGCCGGTCAGCAGCGGGTCGTCGGGGCCATTCACGCGCGGGGGCCGTTCACAAGGGCTTGTGCGCCCGCTCGATGAGGCGGGAGAAGAAGCCCGGCTTCTTGGCCGGCGCCGCCGCCTTCGCCTCCTCCTTTTCCTCGGCGCGGATGCGCTTGTCCTTCTCGCGCAACCAGGCGTCGAGGCTCATCCCCGCCTTGGCGGCGCGTTTCTGCTCATAGGCCCGCTGGCCTTGAGACAGCTTGCTCGCGTCCATGCATCCCTCCTCCGGTCCGCCGCCGATGTGCGATGCCGCCGCGCTTGCGGCAAGCGGCCGGTGCCGATAGGCCGGCGCGATGGAGGCGCCCCGTGGAAGCTAAGGTCAAGGCGCATCTGTGGGTGTCGATGGCCATCCGGCTTTCGGACATGGCCGGGCGGCCCGCGGCGGTGCTGCGCAAGGGGGACGTGGATTCGGGCGGCATCCTGTGCGTGCTGCGCGGGCGGGACGGGCAGGTGGTGCTGTCCCAGGCGCGCGACGCGGAGGGGCGCCCGGCCTGGCTGCGCGGCACAGGCGAGGCGCCCGTCACGGACGAGGTTGCCAGCGCCTATGTTGAGCGACAGGTCGGGCGCGACCCCGACCTGTGGGTGCTGGAGTTCGAGGCGCCCGACCTCCAGCCGCCCTTCGATGCGAGGGTGCTGTAGCCCTCAGCCCACCGCGCGCCCGAACAGCGTGCGGTACATCAGGCGGTAGACGTCGATGTTGTCCATCGTGCCCGCCTCGCTGATCAGGTTGGCGTTCAGCCCCGCGCCGCGCACAAGAATGCCGCCGTTCACGTCGGCCAGCGTGCTCCAGGAGATGGCGAAAGGGTGGCGCACGCCCGCGCGGTCCGGCGCGGAGAGGAACGCCGTGGTGCCGGTGCCGCGCTCGCCGTCGAGCGGCGCGCCGTTGCGGTCGCGCTCCGGCAGGTTCGCGCCCTCGCGGATCACGTTCTGCTGGCGACCGGGCGAGATGACCTGCAGCCCGCCCGCGTCGGAATCGGCCGTGGTGAACATCAGCGTGTTGGGGCTGGCGGCGACGAAGCGGCGGAACACGCCGATGGCCGCGTCGGCGCGCGCACCGGCCTCCAGCGAGCCGGCGGCGTTGTTCACGTTGCCGAAATTGTCCGTCGCCTCCTCCTCCACGACGAGAAGGAAACCTTCCGGTGCGCGCGCGAGCACGCGCAACGCGACCTCCGACATTTCTGCGATGGTCGGAGCGCCGGGGAGGTAGTGGGGCAGGTTGTTCTGCGCCAGCGTCTCCTCGTTGCGGTCATTGAAGGTGTGCTCGTGCGCGAAGATGCCCCACACGCGCGTCGCGTCGGCGGGCAGCGCCATCAGCTCCTGGCGGGTGAACACGACGGTGTAGCCGCGGCTGCGCAGCATCTCGACCAGGTTGAGGTTGTCCTCGCGCGCGCCCTCGCCGTGGCGGCCCTGGACGCCGCGCGGCAGGTACCAGCGCTCGCCGCCCGCGAGATGCACATGCACGCCGCTCTCGGCGACGAGGCGCGTGATCTCGGCCAGGTTCGCGCGCCGCTCCGTGCTCGCGACGAAAGCCGCTGTGCCGGGCTCGTAGGCGGCGCCGGAGTTCACGAGGCCCACCCACTTGTTGCGCGCCATCGCCTCGCGCGCGATCGAACCCTCGAAGCCGGAGAGCGAGCGGATCGGCGTCACGCCGTCCATGCCGAAGCTGTCAGCCAGCACACGAATGCCGAAGGCGTGGGTCGTGCCGGCACCGTGCGACGTTCCGGTCAGCCCGTCCTTCATGTGGCCGAGATAGACCGCGGTGTGCGGCAGGCGGTCCCACTCCAGGCGCCCGTCGGGCCCAACGCTGTGGGCGCGCACCGCGCCCCAGTGGTTGGCACCGAAGCCGTCCGGGTGGAAGAAGATGACGTTGCCGGTCCCGCTGGTGGTGGCAGGGCCAGTGCCCGCCTGAGCCGGGCGCGGCGCGGCCGGCGCCTGGGCCCGAGCGGAAAGTGCCGGCGCGGCGGCGAGGGCGACAGTGCTGGCAAACAGGAAGCGGCGGTCCATCGAAAATCCCTCCTCGAAGATTGCGATGGTCTAGCTTCGTGGCCGGCCGGATGGAACGCCCAAGCGATGACGTTGGCGTGACAGATGCAGGTTCGACAAACGGGACCGGAGGCGGCGTGCCCCCGGCCCCGCCATTGCGGTCAGCGCACCAGCACGGCCGCGGATGCGGCCGGCGTCACCACCGTCGCGGGCTGGGCCGGCACCACCACGGCCGCCTGCGGAGCGGGGCGCGCCTCGCGCTCGACACAGGCGCAGACCGACAGCGCGGCGGCGGACGGGGCGACGGCGGCGAGGGACTTGAACATGACGCGCTCCTTTCAACGGGCTGAAGCATCGGCATAACCGCGCGGCCGTCGTAGCGGTTGCGTCTCCGGCCGACCGGCACCGGACGCCGCGGCCAGAGCCAATCCACCCCGACTGTCGTCAGGGCGGTTGCCTCTAGTCTTTGATTTCGTTGCAGATTCATGCCTCCGAGCGAAGACGCTCCCCGGCGATCTGCTTTATCCCACGCGCCCACCCCACAGGCTGATCGCCGCCCCGGCCAGCGCCACCGCGCTGCCGGCCGCGTCCGCAGCATTCGGCCGGGCGCCCTCCACCACGGCGAAGCAGAGCAGCGAGGCGGCGACCCACACGCCGCCATAGGCCGCAAAGATGCGCCCCGCCTGGCCCGTGGCCGCGAGCGTCAGCGCCCAGGCGAACAGCGCGAGGCATGCCGCGCCGGGCACGAGCCACCACGCGCTCGCGCCCTGCCGCAACACGACCCGACGGCGAAGCAGCCGGCGAGCTCGGCCAGCGCCGAGAGCGGGAAGACGCCGGCGGCGGGCGCGCTCACAGCCGCGCGATCGCCTCGCACACCCGCTCCACCTGCGCGTCGGTGAGTTCTGGGAACATCGGCAGCGAGAAGATCTCCCGCGCCGCGCGGCTCGTCTCGGCGCAGCCGGCGGGGCCGAGCGGCGTGCGGCCGGCATAGGCCGGCTGCTCGTGGACCGGCACGGGGTAGTGGATGCCGGTCATGATGCCGTCCGCCTTGAGGCGCGCCATCGCCGCGTCACGCGCCGCCTCGCCCTCCGGGTGGCGCAGCACGTAGAGGTGGAAGACGTGCTCCGTGCCCGCGCGCCGCGCCGGCGGGGCGATGCCGGTGCCGGCCAGCGCCGCGTCGTAGCGCGCGGCGATGGCGCGGCGGCGGGCGTTCTGCGCGTCGAGGTGCGGCAGCTTCGCACGCAGGATCGCCGCCTGCACCTCGTCGAGGCGGGAGTTCACGCCGGCATGGTCGCTGACGTAGCGCCGCTCCCACCCGTACTGCCGGAGCGCGGCGACGCGCCTCGCCAACTGGGCGTCGGGTGTGGAGAGCACGCCGCCATCCCCCAACGCGCCGAGGTTTTTCGTGGGGTAGAGGGAGTAGGCCGCCGCCGCGCCGAAGGTGCCGAGCATGCGGCCGTGCAGCCTGGCACCGTGGCACTGCGCGCAATCCTCGATCAGCGGCACCCCGGCCGCGTCGCAGGCGTCGAGCATCGGGTCGAGGTCGCTTGCCTGGCCGTAGATGTGCACCGGGATGGCCGCGCGGATCGGCGGCAGGCCTGGCGGCGGCTCGTCGAGCACGGCCGCGAGTTCGTCCGCGTCCATCGTGTAGCTGTCCGGGTCGATGTCGAGCAGCAGGGGCGTGGCGCCGACCATCTCGATGGCGGCCACCGTGGCGACGGCGGTGTGCGCGACGGTGGCGACGGTGCAGCCCGGGCCGATGCCCAGCCCGCGCAGGATGAGCGCGATCGCGTCCGTGCCGTTCGCGCAACCGACCGCGTGCTGGCCCTCCCCCAGCCAAGCGGCGAACTCGCGCTCGAAGGCCTCGCCCTCCTGCCCCAGGATATACCAGCCGGAGGCGAACGCACGGGCGGCCGCGGTGTCGATCTCGGGCTGCAATGCGCGGTAGCCGGCGCCGGGATCGGCCACGGGGATGGCGGGGAGGAGGGGGGCGTTCATGTGGCCTCCAGATAGAGGGGCAGGCGGTCGCGATACCAGCCCAGGGTGCGGCGCAGGCCTTCGCCGAGCGACGTCCCGGGCGCCCACCCCGTCGCCGCGCGGAAGGCGCGGTCGTCGGCGTGGTAGGAGCCGATGTCGATCGCGGCGCGATCCACCGGAAAGTCCTTCGTAACGAAGGATCCCTCGCCGCCATTCGCCGTGACCAGCATGTCCGCCAGCGCGCCCAGCGACACGGGCGGTGCGCCGCCGAGGTTGAACGCGCGGCCCGAGAGCGCGGCCGCGCCCTCGGCGGCGAGCAGGAAGGCGCGCGTCACGTCGTCGGCGAAGGCAAGGTCGCGCAGCTGCGCGCCGCCCCACACTTCGAACGGCGCGCCTTCCAGAACGCGTCGGACCCAGACGCCGAGGAAGGTTTGCCGCGCGTCGGCGATGCGCAGGCGCGGTCCGTAGCAATTCGTCAGGCGCAACGCGACCACGGGCCGGCCGCGCAGGCGCGCCTCCTGCAGCCAGTATTGCTCGCCGGCGTATTTCGACACGCCGTTCGCGTCGGCCGGCGCGATCGGGTGCGCCTCGTCCACCGGCAGGTAGCGCGGCCTGCCGTAGAACTGGCGCGTCGAAGCGTGGACGACGGGCGCGTGCGGCGCCGCCTCGCGCAGCGCGAGGATCAGGCGCAGTTGCGCCGCGGCGTTGGTGGCGAGGTCGCCCTGCGGGTCGCTCTGGCCGCCCATGTGGCTCGTTTGCGCGGCGAGGTTGAACACCGCGTCCACGCCCGCGCAGAGCGGCGCGAGGTCGGCGTCGCGCAGATCGGCCTCGACGAGGCGCGCGGTGCAGCCCGCGAGGTTGGCGCGCAGCGCGCCGGTGCCTGGGAGCATCGCGTCCAGCGCCACCACCTCCGCGCCCCGCTCCGCGAGCGCGTGGCAGAGGTTGGAGCCGAGGAAGCCCGCGCCGCCCGTGACGAGGACGCGTTGGCCCGCCCAGTTCACGAGGCGCCCGCCGCCGCTGCACCGAGGCGCTGGCCGGCGTAGCGGCGCTCGCGGATCGGGCGCCACCAGGCCTCGTTGCCGAGATACCAGCGCAGCGTCGCCTCCAGCCCCGCCTCGAAGGAGGTCGCGGCGCGCCAGCCCAACTCGCGCTCCGCCGAGGAGGGGTCCATGGCGTAGCGGAAATCGTGGCCGGGCCGGTCCTTCACGAAGGTGATGAGGCGCTCGCGCGGCCCGGCCGGATCGGGGCGCAGCCCGTCCAGCGCCGCGCAGATCGCCCGGACGACCTCGAGGTTGCTGCGCTCCTGCCGCGGTCCGAGGCAGTAGGTCGCACCGGGCCGGCCGCGTCGCGCGCACAGCACCAGCGCCTCGGCGTGGTCCTCCACGAAAATCCAATCGCGGATGTTGGCACCGTCGCCGTACACCGGCAGCGGCCGCCCCTCCAGCGCGTTGAGCGCGACCAGCGGGATCAGTTTCTCCGGAAACTGCCACGGGCCGTAATTGTTCGTGGTGTTGGAGACGAAAGCCGGAAATCCGTAGGTGTGGAACCAGGCGCGCACGAGATGGTCTGACGCCGCCTTGGACGCGCTGTAGGGGCTGCGCGGGTCGTAGGGCGCGCGCTCGTCGAAGGGAGGGGCGTCGCGGGACGAGAGGCTGCCGAACACCTCGTCGGTCGAGACGTGGTGGAAGCGGAACGCGGCGTGTTCCTCGCCCCGCAGCGCACCCCAGAACTCGCGGCACGCCTCGAGCACGACCTGCGTGCCGACGACGTTGGTGCGCACGAATTCCGCGGGCCCGTCGATGGAGCGGTCCACGTGGCTCTCGGCGGCCAGGTGCATCACCACCGACGGCCGCACCTCGCGCAACGCCGCGCGCACGGCGTCGGCGTCGCAGATGTCGGCGCGGATGTGGCGGTGGCGGGCGTCGCGCAACGCCACGCCCAGCGCCTCCGGGCTCGCGGCGTAGGTGAGGCGGTCGAGATTGCCGACCACCTCCGCGCCCGCGTCGAGCAGGCGCCGCACGACCGCCGAACCGATGAAGCCGAAGCCGCCCGTGACGAGAACCCGCATGCGGTGGGGCATCGCACCGGATCGCGGCGAAAACCAGCCCGCGGCGTGGCGGCGGATGGCGGCGCTGGGGAGGCTCTGCCTCCCCAAGCCCCTCCGCCGGGGACTTCTTGTCCCCGGACCCCACAGGGATCCATCGCGCGAAACGGGGGCTTTCGGCCCCCCTTCTCGCGCGATCAATGTGGGTCCAGGGCCAAAAGCCCTGGCGGGTGGGGTCTGGGGAGGGGAGGGCAGCGCCCTCCCCATCGCGCTACCGCCGCAGCACCGTCCGCCCCGCGTAGCGCGCCGCGGTGCCCAGCTCGCCCTCGATCCGGATCAGCCGGTTGTACTTCGCGAGACGGTCCGAACGGCTCAGCGACCCTGTCTTGATCTGCCCGCAATTCGTCGCCACCGCGAGGTCGGCGATGGTGTGGTCCTCCGTCTCGCCGCTGCGGTGGCTCATCACCGCGGTGTAGCCGGCGCGGTGGGCGGTCTCGACCGCCTCCAGCGTCTCGGAGAGCGTGCCGATCTGGTTGACCTTCACCAGGATGCTGTTCGCCGTCTTCCGCTCGATGCCCTGGCGCAGCCGCTCCGGGTTGGTGACGAACAGATCGTCGCCGACGAGCTGCACCGTGCCGCCCAGCCGCTCCGTCAGCGCCTTCCAGCCCTCCCAGTCGTCCTCGGCGCAGCCATCCTCGATGGAGGCGATCGGCCACTTGGCGCAGAGCGCCGCGAGGTAGTCCACCATCCCGCCCGCATCGAGCGCCTTGCCCTCGCCCTCCATCCGGTACTGGCCGTCGTGGAAGAACTCGGTGGCCGCGCAGTCGAGCGCGAACAGCACGTCCTCGCCGGGGCGGTGGCCGGCGGCCTCGCAGGCCTTGGCGATGAAGCCCAGCGCCTCGTCGGCGCTTTGCAGGTTCGGCGCGAAGCCGCCCTCGTCGCCCACGTTGGTGTTGTGGCCGGCGTCGCGCAGCGCCGTCTTCAGCGCGGCGAAGACCTCCGCGCCCACGCGGATGGAGTCCATCGCGGTGCCGGCCGCGACCGGCATCACCATGAACTCCTGGATGTCGATCGGATTGTCGGCGTGCTGCCCGCCGTTGATGATGTTCATCATCGGCACCGGCAGCGTGCGCGCGAACGCGCCGCCGACGTAGCGCCACAGCGGCATTCCGTGTGCCGCAGCGGCCGCCTTGGCCACCGCGAGGCTCACCGCGAGGATGGCGTTCGCCCCCAGCCGCGCCTTGTTCGGCGTTCCGTCGAGGTCGATCATGGCCCGGTCGATGCGCAGCTGTTCCGTCGCCTCCATGCCCTGGAGCGCATCGAAGATCTCGCCCTCGATATTGCCGACCGCCTTGAGCACGCCCTTGCCGCCAAAACGCGCCGTGTCGCCGTCGCGCAGCTCCACCGCCTCGTGCGCGCCGGTTGACGCCCCGGACGGCACCATGGCCAGGCCGCGCGAGCCGTCGGCCAGCACCACCTCCGCCTCCACCGTGGGGTTGCCGCGGCTGTCGAGGACCTCGCGGGCGATGATGTCAACGATGTCGGTCATGGGGGGTCCTGCCCAAGGGGGATGGAAACGGGGGGGTCGCTCGCCGCGGGGCGGTAAGCGAAGGCCGCGCCGCCGGCAACCACCCCCCTTCCCGCCCCGCCTGCCGCAGCGCACAAAGCACAGCGATGGCGAGCGCGGCGGTGGGTATCGTGGGGGCGGGCATGGCCGGCATCGCGGCCGGCCGGGAGCTGGCGGCGCGCGGCTTCGCCGTCACCCTGCTCGACAAGGGCCGCGCGCCGGGCGGGCGTGTGGCGACGCGGCGGGCCATCACCACGGTGGGCGAGGTCCGGTTCGACCACGGTGCGCAATATATCCGCGCCGAGGACCCGGCCTTCGCCGAGGCCCTCGCCGCCGCCGGCGCGCGCGCCTGGCCGGACCCGGCGCGCGTCGTCGGCGTGCCCGGCATGTCGGCCCTCCCCCGGGCGCTGGCCGAGGGGTTCGCCCCCGCGATCACCATCCGCTGCGGCGTCGAGGTCGCCGCCGTGCGGCGCGAGGCGGCGGGCTGGTTCGCCGACGGCCACGGCCCCTTCGGCGCGCTGGTCGTCACCGCGCCCGCCGAGCAGGCGCGCAGGCTGCTGCCCGAGGGCTTCGGCGCCCCCCTCGCCGCCATCCGCTACGCCCCATGCTGGACGGCGATGGCGCTCCTCCCCGCGCGCCTGCCCCTGCCGGACACGCTGCGCCCCGCGGGCCACGCCATCGGCTGGGCCGCGCGCGACAGCGCCAAGCCGGGCCGCGACGGCACACGCGAGGCGTGGGTGATCCAGGCCGCGCCCGCCTTCTCCCGCGAACACCTGGAGCGCCCGCCGGAGGAGGTCGCGCCGCTCCTGCTCGCGGCGCTGGCCGACCTCGCCGGCGCGGCCACCCCCGTGCCGCTCCACCTCGCGGCGCACCGCTGGCGCTTCTCGCTGCTGGAGCGGGCGCTGGGCGAGCCGTTCCTGTGGGACCCGGCGCTGCGCCTGGGCTACGCCTCGGACGGCTGCCTCGGCGGCCGGGTGGAGGCGGCGTGGCTCTCCGGGGCCGCGCTGGGTGCCGCCATCGCGCGCGCGGCCGCTGCGTGAGGCCGCCGCGCCCGGCCCATGCCGATGACCTGCGCGAGGCGTTGGCGGAGGCGTGCCGGCTGCTCGCCCGCGGCGTCGCCGACCGGCGCCACGCCTTCCACACGCCGACCCTCGCCACGCTCGGCCTCGACGGCGCCCCGCGCGCGCGCACCCTTGTGCTGCGCGGCTGCGAGGCGGCCACGCGCACGCTGCGCCTGCACACCGACCGGCGCGCGGGCAAATGGGCGGAGCTGGAGGCGGAGCCGCGCTGCGCCCTGCACCTCTACGATGCTGGCGCGGCGATCCAGCTGCGCCTGCTCGGCCGGGCGAGCCTGCACGCCGGCGACGGCGTGGCCGACGCGGCGTGGGAGGCGACGCGCCCCTTCTCCAGGCTGATCTACGCCGTGCAGCCCGCGCCAGGCTCGCCCACCGCCGCCCCACCACCGGCACCCACACCGGCACCCACACCGGCACCCACACCGGCATCGCAGGACGGCACCGGCGCGCGTGAACATTTCGCGGCGATCCTGTTTCGCTGGCACCGTCTCGAGTGGCTTTGGCTGGCGGCCGAGGGCCACCGGCGGGCGCGTTTCACCTGGGACGAACACGCGGCAGAGGCGGCCGATACGGCGGAGGCGACATGGCTGGTCCCGTGACGCAGGCCGCGCTGGAGGCCGAGATCGAGCGCCTGGCCCACGCGCGCGGCGCGGGCAAGACGCTCTGCCCCTCCGAGGTCGCGCGCGCCCTCGCGCCCGAGGCGTGGCGCCCGTTGCTGCCCGCCGTGCGGGAGGCTGCGGCCCGGCTTGTGCTCGAAGGGCGCATCGCGATATTCCGAAAGGGTAAGCCCATCGCGCCGGATGAGATGCACGGCGTGATACGGTTGGGGTTGCCGGGACCGACAGGAGAGACAGGCGCATGAGCATGCTTCGCGCGATGCTGTCCCGCGGCGCCAGCGGCGTGCCTGCCGAGCCTGTCTCCTTCGCCACGCTGACCCTTCCCCGCTCGCCGAACGCCTGCCTCGCCGCCCCGCCGGGGGATGCAGGGCCGCCGGCGCAGGAGGAGAGCCCGGTCTTCGCGGCCGACCCCGACGCCGTGCTGCGCGCGCTCGACGCCGTGGCGGCCGGGCAGCCGCGCGTCCACCGCCTCGCCGCATGGCCCGCGCTGCGCCAGGTGCAGTGGGTGGAGCGCTCCGCCCGCGCCAACTTCCCCGACGTGATCGCCGCCGAGGCCGTCGAGGTGCCCGGCAGCGGCACCTCCCTGCGCCTGTACTCGCGCAGCCTCATTGGCTGGTCCGACCTCGGCGCGAATCGCGCGCGGGTGCGCCGTTGGCTCGCGGCGTTGCAGGCCGAGCTCGCCCGCATGGCGCGGGAGGAGGCGGAGGCCGAGGCGGCGCTGGCGCACGCGGCGCCGGCGGAGCCGGAACCCGAGGGGCCGGGCACGGCGATGGAGCGGGCCGTGTCCCGCCGCGCACGGGGCCGCCGCGTCATCTTCGCCTGGGACCACCCGGAGGAGGCCCCGGCGCTGGTCCTGCGCGCCCTGGCCTTCGGCGCGACCGAGGCGCGCGTGGCGGCCCGCCACCGGCCGGCCAACGCCGACCAGCTCCTGGCGAGCGCCGGCGACCGGGCCGGCCTGCGCGGCGAGGCGGAGCGCGTGCTGGAGACCGCCGCGTGCGCGGCCGACACCGCGCCGCCCTCGCCCAACAACGACACCTCGCGGCCGCGCGCCTGGTGGGTGCGGGCGACGCTGGAGGAGCCCGACATCCGGGCGCGGCTCGGCGCGGTGGACGTCGTGGTCTGCGGCGTCGGCCTCATGCAGTGGTGGCAGGACCCGCCGCGCCGGTTGCGCGACCTGCACCGCACCGGGGCGAGCGAGCTGGTCCTGCGCACCGCCGTGCTGCCGGTGACGCCCGCCTTGGCGGCGGAGGGCTTCGCGCCGGGTGTGGCGTGGCACGCGGGCGAGCTGACGGCGGCGCAGGCCGCGGCGCTGGACGACGCGCTGCGGGCGCGCGGGGTCGGGCTGCCGCAATTCGCCGCGGTGGCTGGCCCGATGACGCGGGAGGCGGCGGCGGCCGCGCGCCTGGACGGGCCTTGGTGGTGGTTCATGTCGGAGGCGTGCGTGGAGCGGTTGCTGCGAGACGCGGGCTGGACGGTGACCGGCGTGGTCGCCGACGACCTGTTCCCCGTGTTCCTGGCGGTGCGCGCGTGACCCCGCAGAGGATCTGCCTCCTCACGCTCGACGTGGTGGGGCCGATCCGCAACGGCGGCATCGGGACCGCCTTCATGGCGCTGGCCGAGCGGCTCCGCGACGCCGGCCACCACGTCACGGTGCTCTACCCGCCGGCGCACTCGGAAACGCTGCCGGTCACGGTCTGGCAGGAGCGCTACCGCAGCCAGGGCATCGACTTCGTGAGCCTCTATTCCGAGGGCCTGACGAAGTTCTTGGCCCTCGACGCCTATCATTGGCTCAAGAAGCAGCAGTTTGACGTTATCCACTACCACGAGTGGCGTGGCCTCGGTTACTGGCTTACCGTGGCAAAGCGCTGCGGCCTTGCTTTTCGCGACACGACGCTGGTCTGCCAATTGCACAGCCCCGTGGACTGGCACCGCCGCAATTCGGGCGATCTGTTGCACGACCCGACCGAAGTCGAGCTCGACTGGTTGGAGCGTCGCAGCGCAGAGGGTGCCGACGCCGTCTATTCTCCGTCGCAGTACATGCTCGACTACGTTGAGGCCGAGGGCTGGGCGCTGCCGGCGGCGCGCTGCGTCCTGCCCAACCTGCTTCCTTCGTCTTTCGCCATCGCGGAATCAACAGCCAACGCCCCGCTCGCGATCACGGAGCTGGTGTTCTTCGGTCGGCTCGAGAGCCGCAAAGGCCTGCCGCTGTTTTGCCGGGCGTTGAAGGCCCTCGCGGCGGGCGGCGAAGCGCCCGCCGCGGTCAGCTTCCTCGGCAAGGTCGGCGAGGTCGCCGGGCGTAGCGCGCTTGCCCACATCGTGGATGCCGCTGCGGACTGGCCGTTCCCCTGGCGCGTCGTCAACGACCGCGACGTGGCCGGCGCGCGGGCCTTCCTCGCCGAGCCGGGGCGGCTGGCCGTCATAGCCTCGGAGACGGAAAACAGCCCGTATGTCGTGCTGGAATGCCTCGGGGCCGGCGTGCCCTTCGTGGCGCCCGATGTCGGCGGCATCGCGGAACTGGTCGCGCCGGAAGACCACGCGACCGCGCTGTACCAGCGCACGCCGGACGGCCTCGCGCGCGCCTTGCGTGCCGCCCTCGCGGGAGGGGCGCGCCCGGCCCGGCCCAGGCTCGGTTGGGAGGAGCTGAAACAGCGCTGGCTGGCTTGGCAGGACGATTTGCGCCCCGGCTCCGCCCTGTTCCCACACGCCCCGGAGTGCCGGGACACGACCCAAGGGACTCCCCTCGTTTCCGTCTGCCTGGGCACGTTCAACCGGCCGGGGACCCTGGCCGAGGCGATCGCCTCGATCGAAGCGCAGACCTACCCGAACATCGAGGTTGTGCTGGTGGACGACTGCTCCACCCTCCCCGCCCAGGTCGAATTCCTCGAGGCGCTGAAGCCGCGCTTCGAGGCGCGCGGCTGGACGGTGCTGCGCAACGAAAAGAACTCGTGGCAGGGGGTGACCCGCGCCCGGGCGGTCGCGGCCTCGCGCGGCGAATACCTGCTGATGATGGACGACGACAACGTGGCGTGGCCGGACGAGATCGAGGTGTTCGTTCGCGCTGCCGAAGCGAGCGGGGCCGACCTCCTCTCCTGCCAGCAGCAGGTCTTCGAGGGCGGCGGGCCGCCCCCTTCCGCGCGCGCCGAGACGCCCGGGAATGGCTGGATCCCGGTTGGCGCGGCGGCCGGCGCGGGCGTGTTCGACAACAGCTTCGGCGACGCCAACATGTTCATGCGCCGCGCCACCTGGGACCGGCTTGGCGGCTTCACGCCCGACCGCGCCTATTTCGAGGATTGGGAATTCTTCCAACAGGCCACGCTCGCGGGCCTCAAGGTCGAGTGCCTGCCCGAAATCCTGTTCTGCTACCGGGTGTGGACCGGGGGCCAGACAGCCGAGATCGACCAGGTCTTTCTGTTTCGCAGCTATGAGCGGATCCTCCGGCCGGTCCTTGAACACGTCCCGGAACCCCTGCGGCCCGCCATCCGCTTTGCGTTGCAAAAACACCTCCTGGGCATGCAGGAGCGGCGCGAAGGCTATTGGAGCAAGTCCAGGCCGCCCTCCGACCTCGACCGGCGATTGCAGGGCCTGAACGCCAACTCGGCCGAGGCCTTCGTCGCCGCGGCCGAGGCGGCGCTCGGCGCCGGCCAGCCGGATGCCGCCCGCGCGCTTGCGGAGCAGGCGCTGCGCCTGTCGCCGCAGCACCGCGCGGCGAGCGAGTTGCTGGGAGCCATCGCCTAGAGCAGATCGCCGGAGAGCGTCTTCGCTCGGCGGCGTGA
>BBPE01002747.1_pt1 | contig 13421 bp, 15 predicted proteins | sample 1344301 | NCBI WGS metagenome assembly BBPE01 (sample SAMD00019089, study PRJDB2971) | groundwater metagenome | isolation source: The Cedars highly-alkaline
AGCGTGATTGTATTTACTTTGTAAATTCATAATTGAATGCCGTCAAAGAAAAGCTTGAAATTGTCAACGGTGCGGCTCCGCCGCATTTTCCAGATTTCGCGGGGGGATTTCCTCGCCGCTTGCGGTGGCGAAATGCGTTCGAACTATCTTTAATATACTGCACCAGTAGTAACTTTTTCGGAATTGACTGCTCCGCGCGGCGAGTACGCCGCGCTCCGCAGGGCAAAATCCGTTTTTGTTTTCGCCGTGAAATCCCATAATTCGCCCAGCGTATGGAAACCGTTTTGTCCTTGATTTCAGGGTTAGAGCCGATTTTTTGAAAAAACTTTTTCCATTCTAAGAAATTGGAAGTTTTTTCTAAATCGGTCGCTTGTTTCAAGGACAAAACGAAACTCCGCAAGGGTTCGATCCAATTCTTTCTCTGTTGCCCAAAATTTGTTTCTGATTCGAGCAAACCGGCTTTTTCGCGCATGAGCAGGTCTTTGCGTTGTAAATACATTTCGCGCTTAATATCGCCGTCAAGAAAAACTGAAACGAGCTATCCAGTTTTTCTTCGTTTCCTCGAATCTTCTCTTTCAAATTTTTGGCAACATTTCCTCTCGCAGAAATTGACTCTTTTTTCACTCATCAATCTGTTTTTCCATGCCTTCAATTTCTGCGAGAGGAAGCGACACTGATTGAAGCAGTGTTTGAATTGTGCGGCGAGTATTTTTTCTTGCGTATAATCTTTTTCTCCACTTTGAACTTTAAGCGTGTAAAAATCTGTTTCTGACAATATATTTTTAGGAGCCTTTTTCTTGCCCCCTTTGGGTTCCTCACTCAAATATCCAAACATAGGGCTCTTGCCTCACAGGAGTATTTGGGTCCACGAATTGCTTGAGGTAACATTGCGGAATAATATATTGATTTTTTGGCTCGGACATATTTGTGTTGTGTATCTGTGGAAAACTGGTATTTGTATACTTTCTAATTATCTTCTATAATAGCATTATGATAACGAAAAATCAAAAGCAAGTTCTTGATTTCGTAAAAGCATATCGCGTAAAAAACGATTACGCGCCATCTCTTGAGGAGATCAAGCGAAAATTTAAACTTGCTTCCGCTTCCACCGCTCACTATTACCTAAAAAAACTGCAGGAAGCGGGAGAATTAAAAAAGGAGTTCAATCAGCCGCGGGCTGTTTCAACTGTTGATAAAAAACAGACGATTGAAATTCCAATTGTGGGGGCAATTGCCGCCGGACAACCAATCGAGGCGATTGAAGTGCCGGACGAAACAATCACTATTACCAAAGATGAAGTTAGCAAACAAGGGAAACATTATGCTTTACGCGTGCAAGGCAACAGCATGATCAACGAGGGAATTTTTGATGGCGATATTGTTGTTATTCGAAAACAAGAAGTAGCGGACAATGGGCAAACAGTAGTCGCTATCATTGACGACAATCAAGCAACGCTCAAAAAACTATATCGAGAAAAAGGTAAATTCCGGCTTCAACCGGCGAATCCTACCCTTTTTCCAATTTATCGTGATGAGGTAGAAATTCGTGGCGTTGTCGTAAAAATAATCCGTAACCTTGAATCGCAAATTGAGAAAGACCAATCAAACGAAAAATACACCCGCCGCATAGATTACTCATGGGATTATCGGGGGGAAAATACCAAAACATATACTCATGGAATTCACACTTACCCCGCAATGTTCATTCCGCAAGTCGCGCGCAGATTGTTAGAAACTTACAGCAAAAAGGGTGACACAATTTGCGATATTTTTTGTGGCTCCGGCACGGCTCTCGTTGAAAGTAAGGTTTTGAATAGAAATGCTTATGGTATTGACCTAAACCCACTGGCAATTTTTCTTGCCAAAGCGAAGACCGCGCCGATCAATCCCCAAAAACTAACGAGAGAGTATATTGCTCTGTTGAGTAAATTAGAAAATATAAAAGATGGCGAGATTAAAAAACCGGAATTCAAAAACCTTGATTTTTGGTTCAAAGAAAAGGCTATCATTAAATTAGCGAAGCTCAAAAAAGCAATTCAAGAAATTAAAGATAAAGCGATACGAAATTTTTTGATGGTTGCTTTCAGCGAAACCGTACGCTACGCCTCAAATACCAAAACTGGCGAATTTAAGTTAGTTAGAATCAAGGGAGAGAAACTAGAGAAGCATAATCCTGATGTTTTTGGTATTTTCCGAAAAAAAGCCGAAGCGAACATTGCGTGTGTTGGAGAATTTTACAAAGAAGCAAAAAGGGGCGTTTGGACAAAAATTATCTTCGGCGATTCATCAAAGGAAAATGGTATAAAAAGTAATTCCATTGATTGTATTATCACCTCGCCGCCGTATGGCGATAGCCGAACAACGGTTGCCTATGGGCAGTTCTCTCGTCTATCTTCGCAATGGATTGATATTTTTGACGATCCAAATGACGCTTCTGGAGTTGATAACGAATTGCTTGGAGGCAGAGCAACTAAAACATTATCCCATGTTCTCTCGTCAGATTATCTCAACGATTCGCTAGATAAAATCGCAAAACAAGACGAAAGCCGCGCTAAAGACGTTTTAAGTTTTTACATTGGTCTTAACGATTGTCTAAAAAGAGCGCACGAGATACTAAAGCCGAAAAAGTATTTTTGCCTTGTTATCGGCAACCGGCTGGTAAAACAAGTCCGTATTCCTACCGATTTTATTATTGCAGAATTGGCGGAAAAAATAGGTTTTACTTGCGAAGATATTTTTGTTCGCAATATCCCTGGCAAGAGAATGCCAATTAAAAACTCTCCAACGAACATTGTCGGCGCACTTGAGGAAACAATGAATAAGGAAAGTATTGTTGTCCTACGCAAAAACTAGATCAACCGCACTTTGTCTCTAAAGCAGTTGTAGAGTTTGTTGATTTTTACCCTAAAACCGGTTCCGTGATTTCTCACACTTCCATTTGGGCGGTAATACATACGAAAATCAACCACAATATGATCTTTCTTTACCATTTTCTTAAATAACTCAAAATCAAAACCGCTCAATAAATACGCTTCGTTGAAATGGAAATGCTCCTTGTCTTTCATTTCTTTTGTATCGGCAAGGACATATACCATGGCTGGTAATTTATCGCCAAATTTCTTTTGCACGGACTCGACATCCCAGTAGATATTTAGGCGTTTCCCTTTACCTTGAACGCGGATTTTATCTCCCGCCACAGAAAGTTTAAGCGATTGGTTGTTATATCTTTTACACGATAATGTTGAGTGTAATTCTTTTGATCTGTCATTATCTCGTTTTGAATAGCCAAAACTATCAAGCAACATTCGGTCCCTATCGCCACCTTTCGGAAGCGGCTCAAGCGTAAACAGAGTAAGCATTGATTTTGCGCTTCGCCGATATGCTTTCAATTCAGCAACGCCCGCGATGTCATGTAGTGGGATGTTGTTTTCTTTGATGTTGAGTAAATCTTCAAGCGTTTTACCTATGCCGGTATCGCCAACTCTATGGGTTGGTACAAAACCAAGTTTTTTGACGCGCTGAAGTTCCTTTTTGAGAGTGACTAAATTCATACTATTTTAGAAAATAATCTATCGGTTTTTTGTAAATCCGAGCAAGTTCTTTCAACACAATAATATCAATGCGCCTTTGTCCGGCTTCAACTTTAGAAGCGTGGGATTGTGTCTTCCCGAGCAGTTTGGCCACCTCTATTTGATCCAAACCGGTTTCTTGGCGGGCCTTTTTTAACTGTTCAACAATGTATTTATGGTCTTTTGAGTAGATTGCTTTGGTCATATTGATACTTGTATGATAGTATTCCATTATGTTATATTCCAAATTGTCATATACTAATTTAGGGAATCCCTTAACCTTTTCCGCACAGGGTTGGGGGGAATCCGCGCGAGTTTTGGTTTTCCTTTTTAAAAAATTGACGCAGCTCACGCAAGCAAAGTTGGCACGCCGTCTTTCTTATAGTTTAATATCTGGAAAATTATCAGTCAAAAATTGGTCAATTTCTGGAAAGTTAGCTTTGAAATAATCGAGCGAAGTTGTTTTTAATCGGACTGCTTCAGTAAAAAATTCATCATATTTCAGTTTGTCTTCAGCGTACGATTTTGCGTATGCCGTTATCGCTTGTGTTCTATCAACCAACTCTTTCCATTCTGTTCGTTTGTCTGCGTCCATTAAATAATCATAAACATGGTGAGCAACTTCGTGAGTTATTGTCCCTAGTTTATATTGTCTCATTTTTTGTTCTGCTGGTACGTGAGTAAGATAATCTAACTGCTCCGGTTGCTCACCATAAAAACTATAAAAATGAATTGGTGTAGGGATGAATTTTTTACTGAAGTTTGAATCAGTATTCCAAAGCACAAAAGATTCGGCGCGGAATTTTCTATTTTTCACTTCTGGCATAACCGCTTCCCATTCTTTATAAATATCAACTGGCAAGATATAGTCAGTGCCGTTTATTACGACAATTACTCTGTCAGGTGCGCATTTCACTTTGGATACTAAACATTTCTGTAATAATTCCGCGCCGAATACTCGATAAACAAATTCTTTAGCGTCTGGAATATCTGTGTCATTTTCAAAACCAGAAAAATCAATTTCTACACCTTGATTTTGTTCTATCGCTTCGTCATAACTTTGTGCTTTGAGGATTGCTTCCAAAAGCGCACACGCTTTTGTCTGCTCGTCTTGCTCGCTAGCGAGCAAATTTTTATAATCAAAATTTGCTCGTTTCAAGAGAGCAATAATTTCTTCATCCCTAATTCCTTTTGAAAAGGCGATCACTTTATCAATGAGTTCATCGGAAGCATTTGGTAAAACTTCGTTTTTAAACCTTTCGCGGTTTTCACCAATAGCATTTATCAAAGCTACAGCGTCGGGGCCAAAAGCGGCATATTCTTCGTAATGTTCCTGCGCATACTGCAGAAGACGCTCTGTTTCCGATTTCTTTTCTTGTTCTACAGTAAATGCTTCTTGCTTTAACCTTTTGACTTCTTGGTATTCTTCGGTTGATTTTGCGCTCACCAAAATCTCTCGCCGTTTTTCTTTATCCGGCTCCTGGCGTATTTCTTTTGCCAAATTATCTCTATATTTTTGAAATTCAAAATTTTCCATATTCGTTAGATTAAATCTTTTGCATTGACGCCAAGAGCTTTGGCGACTTTCTGAACTGTTAAAAGGGATGGATTTCTCATACCTCTTTCAAGGCCACTAATATATGACCGATGAACTTTCAAAATTCTAGAAATGTCACCTTGCGACTTTTTCTTTTTTAGGCGAATTTCACGAAGTTTTTTGCCAAATTGTGTAATTTCCTTTTCCATAAGGGATTTTATCCACACTTGCATTGATTTTATCAAATGATGTATGATTGGTCTATGGAGAGCAATCATACGACTTTAGTTTTTTGTCCGGCGTATTTCGCAAAGCGAAATTTAAACTGCGCCAATTTTTTTAAAAAGGAAAACCGAAGCCCGTGCGTATTCCCCACACCCAGTATGAGAGAAAGTCTCTACTAGGGTGTTTATTTTTAGTAGAGTGTAGAGAAGCGAGGCGGGCGACAGGGCGGAGAGCATACAATTTAGTTTCGCTTCAACACGCGCTCCGTGCGTCCGTCAGTCGTTTCGTTCAAAATGTATTCGAGCGAAGTCGTATAATTCCACAAAAAGAGAGTCTGAAATAGGGTACGCTTTATTTTAACTAACCACTTTTCTACTTTTAATTGAAACATTTTATTAGATGTTTTTTATTAAGCCCGCAGTATTCTAAGTTATTATAATACTCATTCCATTTACAATTCTTTTGCGTTTTAGAAACTGTGCTTTTTGTAAAATTTTTGTTGTCTTCTCTGTGACTTTTCTCAACTATAATCTAATTGGTATTACTAAGAGTCGCATTAACGACACACTATGTCAGCTAGGACTCCAAGAGAAGGATTCCTTATGAGCCTCCCAATGCCAATATACGAACTAATTACTTTTTAGTTTTCCAAAGCCCTTGATATATTTAATGGAGGGTTCTTTTATTTTCCAAATAAGAATAGATGTCAAAACCCCTATAAATGCTCCGAATAAAATATCAAAAGGCCAATGAATTCCTCCGATAACCCGCGAAATACTGACCAGGAAACTTAAAACAAAAAACCAGCATCCCGCTTTTTTGTTATAGAAATAAATAATAGTTGATAAAGCAAAAAGGAAAGATGCGTGGCCCGATGGAAAAGATGATCTGTCTGTATGGTCAAAAAGAGGGGTTATTCCCCTTTCAATAAATGGAGGAGCGTTATAAGAAAAATATCTAATCGCATCTGTTATTCCATAATTAGCAAAAACCGCTGAAAAAAAAGAAAAGAACGGCAATAATTTATATCTTTTAAAATCTTTTAGAAGAAAACCAAAAACTGCCAAAATCAAAACATAAGGCAAATATTTAGCAGTAAAAATGATTAAGCTATCTAAATAAACATATCTAAAAGCTAACGAATTTAAGACATTAAAGATAAAAAGATTAATTCCCATAAAGTTCATTTAGTTTAATTAGGTTGTCAATAAGACATGCTGTTGTTATCGGCCCAATACCACCCGGAACCGGAAGAAATAATGAAGCCTTTTTAGCTACTGTTTTATTTTCAAAATCACCAGAAACTCTACTAACTTCAATACTAGAACCAGCATCAATAGCTATTACCCCGTCTTTTATCATTTCACCTTTTATTAAGTTAGAACTGCCTGCACCAGAGATAATAATATCAGCCTTTTTGATAAATGATTCCAGATCTTTAGTTCCCTTGTTTAAAACAGAAATTGTTGCCCCCTCTGCCATTAACCATATAGATAAAGGCTTGCCGACTAATTTTCCAGAACCCACCAAAACAATATACTTATCTTTTAGTGATATTTTTTCTTTAGAGATAACGTGTGCCACTGCTCCCACTACTGGTGGCAAAAAATAGAAGTCACCCGCATAGTATTTACCAAGTCGATCTTCAGAAAGAATATCAATATCTTTTTCTTTGGGTATCATATTTAAAACTTCCTGACTTTTTAGACTTGAAGGAAGTGGCAGTTGAATTATTACCCCAGATGATTTCTTATTTATTTCTTCTATCTCTTTTTTAAGATCGTCTTGAGATATATCCCCATTAAATTGAAAAAGGTTAAAATCAACTCCGGCTTTAATGCAGGATTCTTTTTTCTGAGAGATATAGGAAAGAGAAACTTTATTATCCCCTACTAAAACTACCGAGAGCTTTAGCGACAACTTCTCTTTATCAACCCTCTCTCTAATTCTAAGCAATATTTCATCAGCTATTTTTCTACCATCTAATATCATTTGATTGGAAAATCTTTGCAAAGTTTTTTAATCTCACTTTTTACTTTCTTACAGGTATTCTTGTTATCAGCTGAAATAACTTCATCAATCCATGCTGCAATCTTTTTCATTTCTTTTTCTTTCATTCCCCTAGTGGTAATAGCTGGAGTGCCCAAACGAATACCAGATGGGTTAAACGGAGGATTCGGATCAAAAGGAATTGCATTCTTGTTAACTGTAATACCTGCTTCATCTAAAAGATCTTGAGCTCGTTGGCCTGTAGTTCCTTTACTCCTAAGATCAACCAAAAGAAGATGATTATCACTTCCACCGGTAACTAGAGTGAATCCGGCCTTTGTTAGTCCTTCAGCTAAAGCCCGGCTATTCTTCACAATTTGATGAGCATACTTTTTAAAAGCCGGCGTTGATGCTTCCTTTAAACAAACTGCAATGCCTGCGATTTGATGCTCATGAGGACCCCCCTGAAGGCCAGGGAAAACAGCTTTATTAATCTTAGAGGGCAAATCTTTGTCTTTCTTTATCCCTCTACTGGTGACCATAATCATTCCTCCCCTTGGTCCCCTTAAGGTCTTGTGTGTTGTTGTGGTAACAATATCAACATAAGGAACTGGACTAGGATGAGCTTCGGCAATAATTAATCCGGCGATATGCGCGATATCAGCACATAGATAAGCCCCTGTTAAATCGGCAATCATTCTAAATTTCTTCCAATCAAATACTCGAGGATATGCTGTAGCCCCAACCCAAATAAGTTTTGGTTTTTCTTTTTTAACCACCTCGGCTGCCCCTTCGTAATCTATTAATCCATCTTTTTCTCTAACTCCGTAATAGAAAGATTTAAAGTGCTTTCCTGAAAAATTTACTTTCCAACCATGGGTCAAATGACCTCCGGCAAGAAGATTCATTCCTAAAACTTTGTCTCCTGGATTTAGCAGTGCAAAATAGACAGCTTGATTGGCCGGAGAACCAGAATAAGGTTGGACATTAACATAAGGCACATTGAAAAGTTTCTGTGCTCTCTCCTGGCATAATGACTCTACTTTATCAATGACTTCATTTCCACCGTAATATCTTTTTCCGGGATATCCTTCAGCATATTTATCATTTAGAATTGATGATAATGGTGCTAAAACCGCTGGAGAAGTATGATTCTCTGAAGGTATCATCTCAAGACCATTTTGTCGTCGCTCTTTTTCTTCTTTTATTAAATTATAAATCTTCGGATCAACTTTTTTTAATTCCTTCATTTATTTGGCCGATCGCCAGTTTAACTGCTCCAAAAACCGGGCCATTCTTTGGAACAATAATCTTGACAAGCGGATTATGTTTTTTAACTTCTTTTTTAAATGATACTAATAAATATTTTGACTTAAACATACCGCCAACTAAAACTAGAGGGAAATCTTTATTAAATCCAAGCTTTTTAATTACGGTGTTAGCTGATAAGGCCAATTCTTTACCAGCCTCTTTAAATATATTAATCGCTGATTTATCTCCTTCTAACGCTGCCTTATCGGCTATTATTGAAAAATATGGTATTACTTCGGTTAAATTATTGCTATAGATCTTTTTATTATAATCAACAGCGTCCTTTATTTTCAATTCTTTTATTACCATATCAACAAGAAGAGATCTTTTCTCACGCCCATCAATTGCCTTCATCGTAGTGGAGTAAACCTTATGACCAACCCAAAAAGCAGATCCTTCGTCGGCTAGCCATCCCCATCCACTCACCTTGATGTCTTTTTTACCTTTCCATCCTCGAGCAACAGAACCAGTTCCAGATATTACCACGACCCCTTCCTTTTTATCTGTCCCCGAATTAAAAGCAACTAACTGATCGCTAACCACCCTAACTCTTCCTTTTAAAACTTTCCTTAATTTAATATGATCTTTTATCTTCTTTTCTATCTCTGCAGTTCTATCTTGAAACTCTTCAGCCAGTGATGCAATCCCAACCAGCAATAAGTCCAGTTTAACATTCTTTGAATCAAGAGCTAAAATAACTGAATCAACAATATTGTCTACAGAACGACTAATGCCAACATTACGAGGATTTGAAGATCCCGAGACTCCTTCTCCGATGATCTCTCCGTTTAAATTGGAAATGACCGCAATGGTCTTTGTTCCCCCTCCGTCAACTGCAGCGATAAATTTTTCTTTTACTTTGTTCATTTAATAGATTCTCCGAATTCAGAAAAATATTTACTCCCTTGGACAACATTTTTTTTAACCAATGAGTGTGGTCCAACTATGGAATCAGATCCAATCAAGACTCCCGGCATTAAAGATGAATTCACACCTATACTGCTATTATTTCCAATAACAACTCCTAGTTTTTCTCTGCCTGAATCAACCATTTCGTCTTTTATCATAACCTTTATACTGCTTTGATCAAAACGGAAATTGGCCATTATTGATCCGGCACCAATATTACAGTTATCTCCTATTATTGAATCACCAACATAGCTCAAATGAGGAATAAAAGTATTATTACCAATCATTGAATTTTTAATCTCTACATTAGCTCCTATTCTTGTATTCTCCCCAACTACGGTTTTGCCTCTGATATAGGCGTTAGGGCCAATAATAGCCCCCGATCTTATAAAAGCAGGTCCCTCAATATATGTTCCGCTCTTTATATAAGCCCCTTTTTCAATAACCACACTGCCATTAATAGTACATCCTTTTTCTACCTTTCCTCTAATATCTCTTCTAAGGCTAGATAGAATAAATTCATTGGCACCAAGTAAGTTCCAAGGATATGAAACAGGTATCCATTTGTCAGTTTCCCTAAAATAAAGACGATGATTTAAAATAAACGCTTTAATATAATCGGTAAACTCATATTCTCCGCGTAATGATTTCTCAATATTAAAATCAAAAATAGATTTATCTAGAAAATAAAAACCGGTATTAACGAGGGCGTTTGGATCTGAGGTCTCAGGCTTCTCAATCAATCCCCGTACAAAGTCATTATAGCAATCAACAACACCAAAAAAAGATGGAGTAGTAACCCTGCCTACTAATATTGAAGGGTATTTCTTAAGACATTTTTTAATATCTTCCCTAAAATAAAGATCGTCTCCGTTCATAAGAATGAACTTATCCTCTAATAAATGAACTGCTTGTTTGGCTGCATCAGCAGTTCCTAATTGATGTTCTTGGACTACATAGCTAACTTTAATTTTCCCATAATTATCACCAATTAAAGACTTAATCATATCTCCCTTATATCCAATAACTATAATCACTTCTTTAACCAATCCTTCTAATTGATCTAAGTTATGCTCAATTATTGTTTTATTGACTACCGGCATCAATGGCTTCGGTCTAGTAAGAGTTAATGGGTTCATTCTTACACCATTGCCACCGGCTAATATTACTGCTTTAATCATATCTTTAAAATTATCTTTGTTAACTTCTTAGGGTCATGAATTATGTCTCCAGAGGAGGTTATAACATTAACACCTATAAACTTATTCTTATCTAACTTGCTCCCAAATTTAACTAACCCTAATAGTTCCTTGTTTTTCTTTCTGTATTCTTTTACCCTACTTTCAATATTTACCTTATTATTATAAATCACATAATCAAGCGATTTACCAATTAAGCCTTCTATCTTCTCGGCAAATTCTTCAACCGTATAATCATTGGTCTCTCCATACTTGGTCATCAAATTGCAAATATATACTTTCTTAGCCTTACTTTTCTTAATTGCCTCGGCTGTCCCTTCGGTTAGTAAGATTTGAGCAAGAGAAGAATAAAGATCTCCAGGCCCTATTACAATAATATCTGCTTTTCTAATAGCATCAAGTGCTTTGGGATAAGCCCTAGCTTTCGGCTTCAAAAATACTCTTTTAATCTTTAATGAGCCGTTGTGTTTAGGGATATCAATATTGGTTTCCCCGCTAATTATTTTACCATTTTTCAAAACTGCATAGAGATGAGACTTGTCTAGGGTAGAGGGAAGAACCTCATGCTTGATGTTTAAAATTCTTTTAATCTCCCTAATTGTCTTTTCGTAATCATTAGTACTTAACTCTAGAGCTGTAATAAAGAGATTGGCAAAATTATGCCCTTTCAGGTCTCCTCCTTCAAATCTAAAATTAAATAAATTTTCAACTGCTGGGGAGGTATTAGCTAAAGCCAAGAAAGCTCTTCTTATATCACCCGGCGATATAATCTTGTAATCTTTTCTTAATCTTCCTGCTGACCCGCCTGAATCAAGCATTGCGCAAATAGCAGATATTGAGACGGGATGCTTTTTCAACTCAGATAATATAGCCCTAGGCATTGCATTACCCCCTCCAAGACAAACAATCTTTTTCTCCAAGCTATTAGACATGCTTTTTAATCAAATTTTTAACATTTACCTTCTTTTTTTCTTCAATTCCAGAAAGAAGATCTTCTTCAAATGAAGGTCTCTCTTCTTTGTAAAATATTCCCAATGGTATATTACCGCCATTATTATAATCCCATTCCCCTACTGCAGAAAATGCTTCAGCTCGAGGCATTGGCTTTCCGGTATACTCATATGTTCTTTGTCCATACTTCTCAAAGGTATTAAACCAAGTAATACAAGGCTGTAATATTTCAACAAAAGAAAAGCCATTATGTTCTATTGCCCTTTCTATTATCTCGGACAAATGATCCATTTTACCAGAATATCCCCTAGCCACAAAAGTGGCTCCAGCAACCAACATTAATTCCAAAGGATTAAAGGGTCTTTCTAAGCTTCCAACTGGTGTGGTGCTTCCCTTGAATCCTTTAGGACTAGTTGAGGTGAATTGCTTCACTGTTAAAGCAAAGTTATGGTTATCATGAATTAGTACTGTAATATTACTATTTCTTTTAGCGGCATGAATTAAGTGAGATATTCCTTCACTGTATGAATCGCCGTCTCCTGAAGAACAAATTACTTTTAAGTTTGGATTTCCTACCTTGATTCCTCCAGCTACCGGTATTGACCGTCCATGAAGACCATAAAAACTATTAATATTTATAAAATCGGACATCTTGCCATGGCAACCAATTCCTGAGACTAAAATGAAATCCTCTCTCTTTGATCCCTTTTTCTCTAAATTAGATATGGATTTTTTAAGGGCCTCAAATAGCGGAAAGTTCCCACAGCCAGGACACCAAGTGTTTTTAGTTGGCAAAGTTAGATCTTTCATATTTATTTCTTAAATTTTATTTTTAATTTCTTCTCTAATTCTAAACCAGTAAAAGGTCGGCCATTATACTTAAGTATTTTACCTGAAACCTTAATCCCATTATTAGTTAATAGCTTGGCAAGTTGCCCTGTTGTATTAACCTCAACTACCAAAAGCTGATTAACTCCTAGTAGCGCCTTCTTAATTTGACTCTCTGGAAAAGGATTTAGAATTAAAGGTTGAATAACCTTAATGCCTAATTTTTCAGCGGCCTCAATTGCAGGTCCTTTAGTAAGTCCCCAAGCCATTACTGCTTTTTTTGAATTCTTGTTACCGTAAACCTTAACACTTTTAATCTTATTGACTTCTTTTTTCATTAATTCATACTTTCTCATTCTCTTATTTTGCATCAATTCAATCTCCTTTTCATCCTCGGTTGCAATACCCATTTCATTGTGTTCATAGCCCGTTCCTTTAACTAAAGCTCCCTTAGTTCCAGGAAATGATAAAGGTGATATTCCATTTTTTGTTTCCTTGTATCTAAGATAGCTTCCCTTTCCATTCCAAATTAAAGGCTTTTGAGGTGTTACGAATATAGTGTTTTTCTCATCAAAAGAGAAAGTGCTCTCAGAAACTTCCTTGTCCGATATAACAATAGATAACATTTGATATTTCCAAGAAATATTCATTGCTAATCCGGTTAAATAAAAAGCTTCTTCAGCATCTCCCGGAGCTACTACTAATCGCTCAAATTCTCCGTGTCCAGCTGATAAAACATAAATAAGGTCTGATTGTCCATTATAGGTCGGCACTCCAGTTGCCGGTCCCATACGCTGAGCCTCAATAACAACAAGGGGTGTTTCTGATTGAGCTGTTAAACTTAACCCTTCGGTCATTAAATCAAATCCTCCGCCTGAGCTTCCTGTCATTGTTTTTCTTCCA
>BBPE01001881.1_pt5 | contig 13388 bp, 13 predicted proteins | sample 1344301 | NCBI WGS metagenome assembly BBPE01 (sample SAMD00019089, study PRJDB2971) | groundwater metagenome | isolation source: The Cedars highly-alkaline
CGAGGAGGGGCAAAGCCCCGATAAATAATTATTTATCTTTAAATGTTAATAAATAAATAAATAATAAATAAATAATAAATAAATAAATAAATAAATAATAAATAAATAATAAATAAATAATTATTTATCTTTAAATGTTAATAAATAAATAAATAATTATTTATCTTTAAGTGTTAATAAATAAATAATAAATAAATAATAAATAAATTTAACAGTTCTTATATAAGAACTTTTATTTTCTCTTTCCTAATATTTCTTAATTTTCTCTGAAGCTTCAAGAGATTTTCTCTTGAACCCGTGATACACCTTTTTTTTTTGCTTTTATATATTTATTTATTATTAATTTTCTTAATGTACCCTTTTTATATTTATTTATATTTAAATAATAATAATAATAATAATAAATATAAATCATCACTAAATTAAGGGTACAGGGGTACAAGAGATTTCAAGATTCAACTATAAGAAAATAAAAAAACCTTCATCCATTAAATGTAATATTGTGTCTTAAGAATATCTTATAGTTGAATCTAAATCTTGAAATCTCTTGTACCCATGTACCCTTAATTATTTTAATATTTATAATTAAATAATTATTATTATTGATAATTAATTTAAAAAATATTAAAAGGTGTATTAAGAAAATTAATAATAAATAAATATATAAAAGATAAAAAAAAAGGGTGCAAGAGAAATTATTAAGAGAAAATCCTAAGAGAAATTATTAAGAGAAAATCTTAAGAGAAATTATTAAGAGAAATTCTTAATAATTTATTATATAATTAAACTGTAAGACCATCATTATTAATAATAGATTTAACACCTTTGTAATAACGAATATTATGTGAATTACAACTATCAGGTAATTCAGGAACACAAGATTTCAAAGCTTTACCAAAAATCTTAATGTCGGTATATTTATTTCTTAAATCCTGAGGTAAAGAAGAAAATCTAAAAGCAGAATGAACATCGTGTATTTTAACTTTATCAGATTGTAGACCTGTAATAACAAATGTATTTTCAAACCAAGATTTTAAAGGAGAACTAAAATCGATGATTTCTTTTTTAAGATCTAAGAATGACTGGGGAATTTTAACATCATCATATTTTATAACTTTCCTATTTCTAATAGTAGATATAAATAAATATAAAAACCCAGATAATAAAGAAGGATCAGAATCATTAAAACGATCTCTTAATTTAATATCAACATGTCGGTGAGAAGGATTATTAGAATTAAAACAAGTATCATCTAAAAAACGTAATTTAAATAAAATAGTTTTGAGACGATTTTCAGTAGCATCAGGGATTTTAGGATAGAAAGTAGGAAGATAGTTGGAAGAAATAATTAAAACACAAACAGGACTAATTTCTTTTTTATTACCATAAATAGCTCTACCAGAGAATTTACTACCACCAGAGATAGTATTAATAATTTCAGATTGATAAGTAACAGAATCTTTAACTTCATCAATCCAACAGACTCGAGCATGATTTAATTTAACAATATCATCATCAAATTCATTCTTGTCAGATTTAGCAGAAGTAATAAAAGTATGTTTAGGACACATAAATAAATCTTTACCTAAAATCATACGTAAAATAGCTTGACAAACAGTTTTACCATTACGACCCATTTCACCATAAAGAAATAAGAATAAATCTTGAGTTCTACCAAATAAACAATTAGCGAAAGTAACAATAACATAAAATAATTCAACTGGATCTTCAAAAATTGTAGATAATATTTTAGAAGCTTCATTATAATAAGATTCATTATATTTAGGTAGTTTATAACCAGTTGTGATAGAGACATAATCTTTAGGGGTATAAGGACGAAAATCTAAAAGATGAAGATCGAAACAACAATCGTCAAAAGGAATAATATTACGATTTTTATCAAAATTGTTAAGATCATATTTAGTATAACCATGTTCTAAAGCAGTTAATATGTTATTAAGATTATGTTGAGATACAATATATTTAGATAAAGATCTAAGATGAATATCAAAATCTTTACTAAAATCCGAACTATTATTTATATAAGCATTATTAAGAGTATTGTAATAATTATTTAAAAAATCATAAATAGCACTTGTGATATTACTCTTAGAATTAATTTTTTTCCAGACATTATATTGATCAATAAAAAACCATTGTTTATTATAAAAAATATAATTATCAGGATGATGTTTAAAAAAATAAGTGGCTAAGGATAAATCACCAATTTTAATAATATCATATTCAATTTTTAATGAAGATGTAGGAGCTACATTTCTACCACTACTATTATTATTACTTTCAGTAAAATCAATAAGATTATTCTTAAAGACATCTTTATTATCATCAAGAAATTGAATTAATTCTTTATAAAATTTATCTTTTGGATCAAAAGAATAAATATCAATGTCTTCATGATCAAAAGCGGGATTTGAAGATAAAAAGAAATGTATATCACCTTCTTGAGAAGTGATATAATTTATACCTTCATACTCTTCTTTGTTAATAGATGAAATACCAAAAACATTATTATCATCTTCATTACATTGATAAGATTTAAAAGAAACCTTAAGATCTTTTTTGTGTTCATTAAGAATAGATGCTAATTGATTCGCATAAGATATTAATTGTTCTTTTGGTGAAATGGGAACATTATAATTAAAATTTTTAATTGAGTTATAATTATTGGGGATTTGCTTCCAATAATGATGACACATCACATAGAAACAATTATTAAAACGTTTAATAACAAAAGCACATTTATCGTGAGTTTTATTACATTTAGGACAAGAATAACCTTTATGACTAAAAAATATTCTATCACCACATAAACGATCAAATTTAGCAGAAGGAATTAAAGAATGAACATAATTCATAATATGTTTCTCATAAGAAATAGAGTTAACAAAGAAGAAATCTTCAAAACTATGTTGTTCTAGTTGAACGATAGATTTAAATTTTAAATTAAACATATCAAGGATTTCTTCAGAGAAAGATAAATCTATTTTTTGATTAGTGTTAACAATATAAATTTTTGGAGGTTGAATCATTAATAAATGTGCATCTGAATGAGGATTTAATTCAACATTGACTAAAGTTTTTGGACGATCAACACCTAATTTAGTAGAATTAACATAACGGAATTGTTGATTATGTTTATAAACATTATGATCAACATAAGATTTAAGGAGTTTAAAATCCATATGTTGATAAATATCATATTTATGAAGACATCGGATAATAATTCTATAAAAATTACTACATTCACGCATATTCTTAAAAAATCCATAAATAATATGTAAATGAAAAGAAAATTTTTCATCATTACTTGATGAAAATCTTAATAAATGTTTATCATTTGAGTAATCTTTAAGTGATAAATAATTAATCATAATCTGTTCGATTAAATACATAACTCTTTCTAAAAGTTTATTACCGAAAGATTTAAAATCATCCAAACCTAACAAAGGTGTATATTCATCACGTTTAATATCAATATCAAAATACATACGTAAAGGTTTATCAAAGTCGATAACTTCATAAAAAGAACGGTAAGTTTTATAATGATAATTAATAAAAGTGTCGATAAATCTAGAAGAACACCAAAAGAAACAAGGGACTTTACATATTATATCATCTTTTTTATTTTTATATTCATATTCATAAGAGAATAACTTCATATAAGAGTCAATATGAGAAGGACAATTATTCCAAGCATGAACTAATAAAGAATGAGCTAATAAATAATCATTACCATTTGTATAAGATTGTTCTTGAATAAGCTTTTTTAATTGTCGATAAGGTTCCTTTGAATTGTCGGTATCACTATGAATAAACTTTCCATAGTCTAAAGGTAAATATTTGTAATAATTTTTCTTTTCTGTCATTTTGTTTAGCGTTGATTAATTTTTAAGTGATTAATTTTTTAAACATATTATATTATTAAAAAATAAGCAATATAAAATACGTCAACTTAGAATTAATTATTCAGTGACAGAATAAGATCAAAATAATATCATATTATTTAAAAAAATAAGCAATATAAAATACGTCAACTTAGAATTAATTATTCAGTGACAGAATAAGATCAAAATAATATCATATTATTTAAAAAAATAATAGAGTAGCTTAAAAAAAATAAGAAACAATAAAAATCGTCAACGTAGAATGAATTATTTGGTGATAGAAGAAGATGAAAAAAATATGACAATAACTATAAATAAAGAGCAATTTATGATAATGAAAGAATCATTTGAAAAATATGAAAAACATTTAGAAGGTTTAAAGAAAAGATATTATAAAAGTAGAGATAAAATATTAGAAAATAGAAGATGTAAGTACAAAATAAAAGAAAAAAAAGATATGAATAATACATCATCTAATGAAACGTTACTTAATTGACTTTATATATAACAAACGTTATATATAATATTGTAATGAACATTAAGATGTATAATTAATATTATATCAATAAATATTATTTATAATCGTTATTTAATAATTATAAACATTTATATTATTAAGTAAAATATTATTTATAATTGTTATTCAATAATTATAAACATTTATATTATCACATAAATATTAACATAATCATTTAATACAAATTGAATTATTTAAGTTGATAAATATTATATTATAAAATTTAAATGGATCTTACAGAAGAAACTATCAATATATTTATTAAAGATAAAATAATAGATAGAATAACGATTATATCAAAAAATAAATTTGATGTATTTTTTAAGAAAGAAGAAAAAGGGTTAAGATTTAAAATATTAAACCATAAGGGTTGTAATGGATTTTTCGAATTTAAGAGTAATCCATCTTTATTTATTGGTAAGAAACTAAATAAAATTAGATTTTGCGGACGTGTGTTATCTGAATATAAGAGGTTTACATATAAATGTAAATTTTATTTTAAAAATAAAGAATATTTAGGCTTTTACATGCATTGTGATACAAAATGTGAATATTTAGCTAAAGGATTTCAATATAGTTGTGTAGGAGGTTTGTGTTGTAAAATAGTGGATGATGTAGATAGTGACAATAGTAGTGAAGATAAAAGTGAATATAGTAATAATAGTTATACAAGTGATTTTTATGAAGAAAAACAATAAAATAAAGTGTAGACTATAAATAATGATATTTATATGTATTAGTATAATGAGATATATAATATTAATAACTTAAATATTAAAGTGGAATATAAAAATGGATTTTAATCAAGAAGATATAAATATGTTTATTAAAGATGAAATAATAGACAGAATAACAATTATATCAAAAAATAAATTTGATGTATTTTTTGAGAAACAAGAAAAAGGGTTAAGATTTAAGATACGAGATCCAAACGATTGTAGTGGATTTTTTGAATTTAAAAGCAATCCATCTTTATTTGTTGGTAAGAAGGTTAGTAGATTTAAATTTTGTGGAAGTGTGATATCTAAATATAAAACATATAAATATAAATTTTATTTTAAAAATAAAGAGCATTTAAGTTTTTATATACATTTTGGTCGTCAAACCTTATATAGTTGTGGAGGATGTTTGTATTATAAATTTGTGGAGAATATAGATTGTAATAATAGTAGTGAAGAGAGCAGTGAATATAGTAATAGTCATAGTGATAGTAGTGATTTTTATGAATATGATTAATAGAAAGACGGATTTTTTCTATAATGAAGATAATGTAATTAATAATAATTACATTATTAATATAAGATATGTACTAAAGATGATGTAATTAATAATAATTACATTATTAATATAAGATATGTACTAAAAATAATGTAATTAATAATGATTATATTACTAACATAATATATTTACTAAAGATAATGTAATTATTATTAATTACATTATTAATATAAGATATGTACTAAAAATAATGTAATTAATAATGATTATATTATTAATATAATATGAGTTTATTATATAATGAGAATGTTGATTATAAATATATTAATTTTATAAATATCGTGAAGATGATATGATAAATCATTTAAAATAGATTTTTGTATAAATAAAACATTAAAATTATATAAGCTATAATATAAATTGATTTACTATATTTAGATTGAAAACAATAAAATGTTGATAGAACTACCTAACGAGATTATAGAGATGATAACATCATATTTAAATAATAGAGATGAAAGATTAATGAGGGTAAATAAATTGTTTTATGATCATTTAAATAGAAAAAAGTTAGATCGTTTTCAATCTACTAAAAATACATTATTCAATTATCTAATAGATTTTCAATCAAAATCATTTGAATTTTTAACAAAAAAGCATCATGATAACATTTATAATATATATTACAGTTCAAAATTACAATATAATTTTTATAATATTTACGATAAATGTATATTTAATATTCCATCGAAGTATTTGGGGTTGAAATATGACGAATTTACAGTAAATAAGAATGGATGGTGTGATGAAAGTCAAACAGATAAAGCTAATATTTTCGTTAAAAATTTATATTTTGCTGTAGATTTTTATACATATCATATATTAATATATTTTGATATATTTTATTTTGATCTTGTAGGTGATTTATGTTTTAAAATTTACGAAGATCATTCTAATCCTAAAAATATTACTCCTACCTACGATTGCAACTTGTGTTCGAAAACAACCATTTCAAAATCATTCAAGGTTGAACGTATTAAAGATAATAATTTATATAAAGATTTTTCAATTAATATCAACGACGAAGATTGTTTAGAAAAATTACATATTTTATTTTCTAGTGTATTTAATAATATTGGTAAAGCATGGACACCAATACCATACGATATTTCACATCATAATTCTAAATCTGGAAATTTTATGTCAGATGAAATTTAATGATATTCATAAAAATTTATAGATACATACAACACATGAATCAACAATAATTGTGTAAATATAATTTGAACAAGTTAAATTATCTTTAATATTTATTAATATAATGTGAACAATAATTTTGTAAAGATAATATGACCAAGTTAAATTATCTTTAACATTTATTAATATAATGTGAACAATAATTGTGTAAATATAATTTGAACAAGTTAAATTATCTTTAATATAATATGAACAATAATTGTGTAAATATAATTTGAATAAGTTGAATTATCTTTAATATAATGTGAACAATAATTGTGTAAATATAATTTGAATAAGTTGAATTATATTAATAAATTAATAAAAATATATAAAATATTATAAAATGTTGATGGAATTACCTAACGAGATTATAGCGATAATAGCATCATATTTAAATAATAGAGATGAGAGATTAATGAGGGTAAATAAATTGTTTTATGAACATCTGAATAGAAAAAAATGTAGTCGGTTTCAATTGATTAAAAATACTTTATTCAATTATCTAATAGAATTTCAGTATAGTTCATCTAAATATTTAACAACAAAAATTGATCGTGAACTTTTTAATGTATATTATGGTTCAGAATTACGATATAATTTTTGTAATATTTACGATAAATGTATATTTAATCATCAACCACTATACTTTGAAAGACACTCAGAATATGCAACTGTTAAAAATCTATATATTGTCCACAATATTCCCAAAAAGCATATATTATTATATTTTGACATATTTTATTTTGATATGACAGGCGATTTATGTTTTAAAATTTACGAATATCATAAACATCCTAAAAATAACGATACTATTAGTGATTGTAGCTTATGTTCAAAATTATCTATTAGTAAATCATTTAAAGTCGAACGTATTAAAGATAATGATTTATATAAAGACTTTTCAATTAATATTAACGATGATAATTGTTTAGAGAAATTACATATTTTATTTTCTAGTGTATTTAGTAACTTCGGTACACCATGGTGTTCGACCCCGTACGATGTTTTGCATCATAACTCTAAATCTGATAATTTTATGTTTGATGAGATTGAGTTGTCTAATCTTCGTAAAAAAATTAGCAATCTTAGAGACAAATCAAATGAAGGTAAATAGACAGAGTCAACTATGTGTTATATTTAAATATAATTATTATAATTATGGATACTTAATCTACATGTATGTTAAATATGCATTTAGAGATCTATTTTTAAATACATTAATTTTATATTTACAATTTTATATAAAATTATAAATATGCATTTAAAGATCTATGTTTTAAATATATAAACATCTATATTTACAATTTCATATAAAAATGCCTTTAGAGATCTATGTTTTAAATATATAAACATTTATATTTACAATTTTATATAAAATTATAAATATGCATTTTGTTAAATGTAAACATCAATTACATTCTGCACATAATATAAATACTAATAGTAATTATGTGTAAATATAATTGATAAACAATATATTGTAACCTAAATCATATTAATATAATAAATTGATAGAAATATATAAGAATATAATAAAATGTTCATAGAACTACCTAATGAAATTATAGAAATAATAACATCATATTTACATAATAGAGATGAAAGATTGATGAGGGTGAATAAATTATTTTATGATCATTTAAATAGAAAAAAGTTAAATCGTTTTCAATTGATTAAAAACACATTGTTTGATGGAATTTCAATTTTTAACATATAAATTTTATTGTATAAATTCTAATTTATATTATGGTTCAGAATTGCAATATAATTTTTATAATATTTACGATAAATGTATATTTAATTATACACAACTATGTTATGGAAAACAAGTATATGATAAAACGTTTAAAAATATATACATCAAAAATAATATTACCAAAGAGCGTTCATTATTGTATTTTGATATATTTTATTTTGATATTATGGGTGATTTATGTTTTAAAATTTGCGAATATGATGAAGATCCTAAAAGTAAATCACATTGGAAGTCATGTAATAGTAAAAGTAGATCAGGTTCAAAATCATCTAATAGTAAAAGTAGATCAGATTCAAAATCATCTAATAGTAAAAGTAGATCAGGTTCAAAATCATCTAATAGTAAAAATAGATCACGTTCAAAATTATATAATAGTAAATCATTTAAAGTTGAACGTGTCAAATGCGAAAATTTATATAAAGATTTTTCAATTAATATTAACGATGATAATTGTTTAGAGAAATTACATATTTTATTTTCTAGTGTATTCAATAATTGTAATACATCATTGTGTTCAACGCCTTATGATATTTTACAACATAATTCTAATAATTTTATGTTTGAAGAAATAGGGTTGTGTATTCCTCATATCGATATAAGGCAAAGAGTAATTTGTAATTTAGTTAGATCATATAATAGTATACATTAATATATCAATATAATAAATTGATAAAAATATATAAAAATATTATAAAATGTTACTAGAATTACCTAACGAACTTATGGAGATGATATTATCCTATTTAAATAATAAAGATGAAAGATTGATGAGGGTAAATAAATTGTTTTACGAAATGCTAAATAGAAAAAAGTGTCGTAGGTTTAAATTGATTAAAAATACATTGTTTGATCTTCAATTACGGATGTATAATTTTTTTATGTCTATTGATGAATTTCACAAATTAGACAACAGTAAACAACTTAAATATAAATTTGAAAATATTTATAATAAATGTATATTTAAAGATGATTCAAAAATTGATTATACATATAAAAATCTCTGTCGTATAAATACATATTTTAACATACATAAAACTGTAACATTCGACTCGTGTCATTTTAATATTATGCGTGATTTATGTTTTAAAATATATAAAAGTCATCCATTATATGAACCTATGTCCCTTATGTTTGAAAAATAATAAATCTGTTTCATTTAAGATTGAACAAATTTTTAATAAAAATATTAACTCATATAAAGATTTTTCAATTAACATCAATGATGATGATTGTTTAAATAAATTACATATATTATATAGTCAAATGAATAGTACATGTTAACTGTATAAATAGTACAATTATATTATCTTTTTATTATACAGTTAATAAATATTGATGTGCTTGTATATGTTAGTCTTTGTTTAACATATACCGATATAAAATACTAAAATATATAATAACATAGATTATTAACTACTAAAATCCAATAAAATATAATATTATAAAAATTAGTTTATATTAAAAAGATTAATGGGTAATCTAACAAAATTTAATATAAGATACTCTAATAAAAAAGATCATATTTATGAGTTTATTGAATCTAAACTTTTATCTAGAGATTTTTATTATAATGACACAGAGTATACAAAATGGTATGATTATGAAAGAGACATTTTGTTAATATCAAAAGAATTTCCAGATGTATTTATTACTGTAAATGGACACGGTGAAGAAGAAGATGATATATGGATACAATATTTTTATAACGGGAAATCAACACCTAAATATTATGCTGAAATTATTTATAGAAAATATGATCCTAAAGAACTTAAATAAATTAATAACTTTTATAACAATTATCAAATTGTTATTAATTAAATATATTCAATTAACAATATTGTTTATTAGTATATTTAATAAATATTATAAATAAATATATTTAATAAATTTTATAAAATACATACATTTTATATTTTTTATTAAATACATTTTATATTTTTTATTAAATACATTTTATATTTTTTATTAAATAAATATATTGAATATATTTATTTAATATTGTTAATAGTTACAATATAGTGGTATATATTTATATTAGTAATATAAATATATTTAATAAAAATTATTGTTAATATTATATTTAGATAATAATACTTACAATATATTTATGTATATTTTTATTATACATTAGTAAAATAAACTGATTATATTTAATATAAATAAATGTTCAGTAATTTACCTAATGAAATCGTAGAAATGATATTATTATTTTTAGATAATAGAGATGAAAGATTGATGAGAGTAAACAAACTGTTTTATGAATACTTAAATAGAAGAAAGTCTAAACGTTTTCAATTAATTAAAAATAAAATATTTAATTACTTAATGTCTTTTCAATCAACAGCATTTAAATATTTAATAAATGAATGTGATGGATCGTTTTTTGAATTAAATTATTCTGAAACAAAACAATATGAATTTAGGAGTATTTATTATAAATGTATGTTTTATAGCGATTTTATAATAAATTATATAATTAAAGATATGTTTATTGTTACTAAACCAATAGAGTCACATTTAATGTTTTATTTTGATATTTATTGTTTTAATAGTATAGGTGATTTGTGTTTTAAACCTTATCATGGACATTTATCCAGATGTGTACTGGATGATGTTAGACAATGTACATATTGTTTCAAAGAATATGAACACGAGTTATTTCCGGTTGAACGTATTTTTGATAAAGACACAAATACTTACACAGATTTTTCAATTAATATAAATGACAATGATTGCATAGATAAGTTAAATTTATTATTTTCTCATATATTTTCTAATTTTGGATCATCACAATTTATAATATATAATACATTCTCACATAATCGTAAATGTGATAAATATATGAATGGCAATAAATTAAATTCAAATTACGTAAATGATTTTATGAAACATTGTTAATAAGTTTAATTTATTTTGTATTCATTTAATATAATATTAATTTATTTATAATCATATCAAACATTATTTTTCTGATTTTTTGTACATCATCAGACTTAATGCCATACAATATATTTTCACATAACTTTGTTTCTTACTATAAATGATTATATCAATTATTAAATTAATATATGAAGATTAATATTTTATATTATAAATGATGTTGCATCTACCGAATCAATTAATTGAAATGATATTATCATATTTAAATAATAGAGATGAAAGACTTATGAGAGTACACAGACTTTTTTATTATTTTTTAGATAGACTCATCTTTTTCAATTAATTAAATATACATTATTTAACCACTTATTAGAATTTCAATCACATTCACATTAGTATTTATCATCTAATCGATTGTTGATATATTATTGTAAATAAATGCAATAAGTAATTATATTAAATGTAAAATTAAAGACACTACCGTCTGATAAGAGAAATATGTTATTAACATAATTATATACAATATATCTATAAAATTTATAGTTATTAAAAAACATTAATAACTATGACACTGTAAAATTCTATTTAATAAATAGTTATGATGGTATTTATCAAACATTGATAAATATGACACTGTAAATTTCTATTTAATAAATAGTTATGACGATATTTATCAAAACATTAATAATTAGTGATATATAGCATATGAACAAAAAATCTTTCTGTTCATATGTAATAAAATGAAATATGAAAAGATATAAAAGAACAAAAAGAATTAAATAAAAAATGTCAATTGAACTAAGGGATGAAAAAAAAGAATTAAATAAAAAAATGTCAATTAAACCAAGCAAAGAACAAAAAGATATTATTGATGCAGTTGTAAATGGTGAAAATTTAATTATTGATGCATGTCCAGGGAGCGGAAAAAGCGAAACTGTATTGATGATTGCAGAAGAATTGAAGCATAAGCAGATATTACAATTAACATATAACAGTGCATTGAGACATGAACTTACAGACAAAGTTGATAATAGATGTTTAAATAATTTAGAGATACACACATATCATAGTTTAGCAGTAAAATATTATAACGACGATGCACATAACGACGAAAATTTAAGCCAGTTAGTAATTAACAATACGAAATTAAAAGATGAAAATGAAAAATTCGATATAATTAACAATATGAAAATAAAAGATGAAAATAAAAAATTCGATATAATAATAGTAGATGAAACACAGGATATGACACAATTATTATATAAATTTTTTATTAAATTTATAAACGACAAAAATTTAGATAATAAAATACAATTGATATTTTTAGGTGATTGTTATCAAGGTATATATAAATTTAGAGGTGCAGACAGTCGATTTTTAAGTTTGGCAAATATACTATGGTCAACATATAAATTTAGTATATTACCATTAAATACGTCTTATAGAATGCCTAATACAGTAGTAGAATTCATCAATAACGTTGTTATGGGAGACAATAAGATAAAATATTCTAAAGACGGACCTAAAGTAAGATATATTAAAGATAATAAATATAAAGTGCATAGAAAAATAGGAGATGAAATAATAAATTTAATAATAAAAGGTGAAGCAAAACCTGATGACTTTTTTATATTAGCACCATCAATGGAGAGTAAACCCAATAATGAAACACCAGTACAAAGACTTGCTAACTATTTAACTTCACGTGGTATTTATATTTATATACAACAAGCTAATGAAGTTAAATTTGATCAAAGTGTTTTACTAAATAAAGTTGTTTTTAGTACATATCATTCATCAAAAGGTAGAGAAAGAAAATATGTTATAGTATATAATTTTGATATGTCTTTTTATATGTATGGAAGTAAAGATA
>BBPE01001489.1_pt1 | contig 13345 bp, 9 predicted proteins | sample 1344301 | NCBI WGS metagenome assembly BBPE01 (sample SAMD00019089, study PRJDB2971) | groundwater metagenome | isolation source: The Cedars highly-alkaline
CTTGCGAGTCCGAAATGGTGCCCAGGAAAGGACTCGAACCTTCACGGCCTTTCGGCCACAGGTACCTGAAACCTGCGCGTCTACCAATTCCGCCACCTGGGCAAAGGGGGCTTGCCCGGCTGCACCCGCAAGCTGGGCCGAGAGCGGCGCTCGTTATGTGGCGCTCTGTCGATTGTCAACACCGGCCGGGCCCGGCTAAGGGCCGTGGAATGCAAATTGCTTCCTCACCAAGGCTCGCCGCACTGATCGGCGGTGCCGGATTCGTCGGCACGGCGCTTACCGAGGCGCTCGTCCGCGCCGGCTGGCGCGTGCGCGTTATCGGGCGCAACCCCGGCAGGGCGCGCCACCTGATGCCGCTCGGCAACCTCGGCCAGATTGCGGCCACCCGGGCCGACCTGCGCGTTCCCGCCAGCCTCGAGCCTGCCCTTGCGGGCGCCGAAGTTGTCGTGAACCTTGCCGGCATCCTCGATGAAAAGGGCGGCCAGTCCTTCGCCCAGATCCAGGCCAGGGGCGCTGCAGCTGCCGCCCAGACGGCGGCCCGACTCGGCATTCCGGGCTTCGTGCAGGTTTCCGCCATCGGCGCGGATCCTGCCAGCCCATCCGCCTATGGTCGGACCAAGGCCGAAGGCGAAGCCGCAGTACGCGCGGCCGTGCCCGGCGCGACCGTGGTGCGGCCAAGCCTCGTCTTTGGCCCCGACGACGGCTTCACCAACCGTTTTGCCGGGCTCATTTCCGCGGCACCCGTGGTGCCGGTGGTCGCCCCGGAAACCCGGTTCCAGCCCGTCTACATCAAGGATGTCGCTGCAGCCCTTCTGGCCGTTGTCGAACGCCAGCCTTCCGGCCAGCCCGGAAGCACCTACGAACTGGGCGGCCCGGAGGTGCTCTCCATGCGCGAGATCATGGCTTTCATCGCCGCCGAGATCGGCTGCGGCGGCAAGCCGCTGATCGACACCCCTGATATCGGCGCCCGCCTGCTCTCGGCCTTCGGATCGCTCCCCGGGGCGCCGCTCACGCGCGACCAGTATCTGATGCTCAGGCGCGACAACATCGTCAGCCCCGGCACGCCCGGGCTCGCCGAACTTGGAATCACCCCAACCTCCATGGAGGCAGTCGCGTCCACCTGGCTTGCCCGCTACCGGAAAGGCGGCCGGTTCGGCGGCCAGACACCTGCTTAGGGCATGGACTCCTCTGCCATTCTCAAGGCCCTCCTGCTCGGCCTGCTCGAGGGCCTGACGGAGTTCCTCCCCGTCTCGTCTACCGGTCACCTCATTCTTGCATCCGAACTCATCGGCTTCACCGGCGAAGGCTCCGTCGCCTTCAAGATCGCCATCCAGCTCGGCGCAATCCTCGCCGTCCTGGTTGCTTACCGGCAGCGCTTTGCCGCAATCACGCTGGGCGCGCTCCGGCGCGACCCGGCGGCAATCGCCTTCATCCGCAACATCCTGCTCGGGTTTCTGCCGGCCATGCTGGCAGGCCTCATCGCCTACTCCGCAATCCGCGCCCTGCTCGAAAGCCCCGTCACCGTGGCCGTTGCACTTATCATCGGCGGCATCGCGATCCTCGTTATCGAGCGCAGCATCACGCCGCGCATCCCCGGCACGGTCGAGGAAATGCCGGCAAGGACAGCTCTTGGCGTCGGGCTTGTCCAGTGCATCGCAATGATCCCCGGCGTTTCCCGGTCGGGCGCCACCATCATGGGCGGCCTTCTGATGGGGCTCGACCGCAAGACCGCAGCCGAGTTCAGCTTTTTCCTGGCCGTGCCCACCATGGCGGGCGCCACGGCCTACGCCCTTTACAAGGAACGCGATTTCCTCAGCCTCGACGACGTCGGCCTCATCGCCATCGGGTTTCTCGCCGCCTTTGCCTCTGCCCTGCTCGTGGTTCGATGGCTTGTCGACTTCGTGGCACGCCATGGCTTTGCGCCTTTTGCCTGGTACCGAATCGGTGTTGGCAGCAGCGCGCTCGCCTGGCTAATCCTGAGATAGTCTCGAAACGAGACTAATAGCCTTGGTACGGCGCGCAATTTTCGAACCATTGTCCAAAGTGTACAGAAAATAGGTCAGCATTGCTGACCAAGCCTCTGGCCAAGGCCTGCGGCCGCTGCTAACGAGGGCCATCCCGTCGATTCTTGGGGGCAACACCCGTGGCAAACAGCCGAATGCTCAGCTTTACGCACACCAGCCAGGCCTTCCCCGAGAAGCGCAGCCCCGATGCCCGCGCGCAGGATTTCCACGAGATCAGCCAGCCCCTCCTTATCGCCAAGGCGGGTGAACAGGCGTCGCGCTGTTCCCAATGCGGCGTGCCCTTTTGCCAGGTCCACTGCCCGCTCGAGAACCACATTCCCGATTGGCTCAAGCTCGCCGCCGAAGGTCGGCTGCGCGAAGCGTATGAACTGTCCGCCTCCACCTCTACCATGCCCGAAATCTGCGGCCGAATCTGCCCGCAGGATCGTCTTTGCGAAGGCAATTGCGTCATCGAACAGTCGGGTCACGGCGCTGTCACCATCGGCTCCGTCGAGAAGTTCCTCACCGATACCGCCTGGAAGGAAGGGTGGGTCGAACCCGTCGTCCCGCTGGCAGACCGCTCGGGCCAGTCCGTCGGCATCATCGGCGCCGGCCCGGCAGGCCTTACCGCCGCAGAACTGCTCCGCGTTCGCGGCTATGAGGTTCATGTGTACGACCGGCACGACCGCGCCGGCGGCCTCCTCATCTACGGCATCCCCGGCTTCAAGCTGGAGAAAGACGTCGTCGAACGCCGCTTCCAGCGTCTCGTCGAGGGTGGCATCCACTTCCACCTCGAAACAGACATCGGCACCGACATCAGCTTCGCGGGCCTGCGCGCCCGCCACGATGCGATTCTTGTCGCAACCGGGGTCTACAAGCCGCGTCCGCTCGGCCTTGCCGGCTCCACCCTGTCCGGCGTGGTCAAGGCGCTCGATTACCTCATCGCCTCCAACCGGGTCGGTCTTGGCGACGATGTAGCCGCCTTCAATTCCGGCGAACTCAGCGCCGAGGGGCGCCATGTCGTCGTGATCGGCGGCGGCGACACCGCGATGGATTGCGTCCGCACCGCCGTTCGCCAGGGTGCCGCATCCGTCACCTGCCTCTACCGCCGCGACCGCGCCAACATGCCCGGCTCCCAGCGCGAGGTCCTCAATGCCGAGGAGGAAGGCGTCCGCTTCGAATGGCTTGCCGCACCCGCTGCCTTTGCTGCCGATGGCGCCGGCCGCGTCACGTCGGTTGCAGCCACCCGAATGCGCCTGGGCAACCCGGACGCCTCCGGCCGCCGCCTGCCGCAGCCGGAACCGGGGCAGGACTTCACGCTGCCTGCAGACCTCGTGATCGAAGCACTGGGCTTTGATCCCGAGGACCTGCCGGCCGCCTTTGCCGAGCCCGCCCTTGCCGTCACCCGCTGGGGCACCGTCAAGGCCGACGCAGAGCGGCTCACCACCAGCCTCCCCGGCGTGTTTGCGGCAGGCGACATCGTGCGCGGGGCAAGCCTTGTCGTCTGGGCTATCCGCGAGGGTCGCGACGTTGCAAACGCCATTCACGCTTGGCTGAAGGCCCGGGCGAGGGGCGCACTCCCGGCAACCGGCGCCCGCAAGGAGGCAGCATGATCATCTCGTTCCCGTCCACGCCGGCGTATCTGGCAGCGGCCCTGGCCATCGCGTTCGTGCCGGCCGCCGCTTTGGCGCAGGAGGCCACGAAATCCGCAGCCGCTGTTGTCGAGTTGCAGAACCCTTCGGCGCGCGCCAACGCCGGGCTGGAAGGGCAGCTGAAGGCCATGCGCTCGGGCGAGGCACTGCGCGCGATGCTGAGCCAGAATCCGCAGTTCCGCCAGGAAGCGGCCAAGAACCAGCCCGCCTTCAATGCCGCACTCGCGCGGGCCGGCGCGATACAGGCCGACGCGCTGGGCCCGATCCAGCGCGAAATGCTCGCAGCCTCGCGCCAGGTTGCGGTCCAGGCCTATGCCCGCGAATTCACCGCAGCAGAGCTCGACCAGATCGCGGCTTTCTACCGCTCGCCCACCGGCGCCAAGCTTCTCGCCCGGCAGGGTGCCATCAACGCCGAGGTCGGGAAGGCCATGCAGCAGAAGTTTGCCGCCCGCGTGCAGGCTGCCGAAAAGGCCGTCGGCCCCAAGATCGAGGCGGAACTCCGCAAGCTGTTCCCGGCAAAGGCACCTGCGAAATGACCCGTCCGATCCGGCTGTCGGACGCGGAAGCGGACGCCATCCGCAAAGCGGCGGGCGCCGCCTTCGGGACGGATGTGATCGTTCATCTCTGGCAACGGACAGACAAGCTGTTCACTGAACGCGGCAGCGATCCCGGCCGCTTTGCGCAGATCGCGCTGAGGGGCGGGGTGCGGCTGTGACGGCCGAGGCGGCGATCGCCCGGGCGCTGCCTGCGCGCATGGCGGCGCTTGTGGATTGTGCTGCCCGGGAGGCAGCTGAGTTGCTGAAGACGGGTGCCGGGGCTGTTTGCCGTCATTTCGAAAGGGAGCTGCTTCCATGACGATCCTTGCCGACCAGCGCGCCCGTCTCGCCGCCGAGGGCATGTATCGCCCCGATCTCGAATCGGATGCCTGTGGCGTGGGCCTTGTTGCGGCAATCGACGGCAGGCCCAGCCGTCGGGTGGTCGAAGCCGGGATCGAGGCGCTGAAGGCCGTCTGGCACCGCGGCGCCGTCGACGCCGACGGCAAGACGGGCGACGGTGCCGGCATCCATCTCGATCTCCCGGTCCCCTTCTTCCTTGATGCCATCGACCGCGCAGGCCAGGCCCCGCGCCCCAACCTGCTTGCCGTCGGCATGGTCTTCATGCCGCGCACCGATCTGGCCGCGCAGGAAAGCTGCCGCACCATCGTCGAGTCCGAGATCATCGCCGAGGGCCATTTCATCTACGGCTGGCGCCAGGTGCCGGTCGATGTCTCTGTTATCGGCACCAAGGCCGCCGCATCCCGCCCCGATATCGAGCAGATCATGATCGCCGGCCCCGCCGACACCTCGGAAGATTCGCGCGAAGCCTTCGAGAAGCAGCTCTACATCCTTCGCCGCCGGATCGAGAAGAAGGTGATCGAGGCCCAGATCCAGGGCTTCTACATCTGCTCGCTTTCGTGCCGCTCGATCATCTACAAGGGCCTCTTCCTTGCCGAGAGCCTGTCGGTCTTCTACCCCGATCTCCTCGACCCGCGCTTCGAAAGCCGCTTTGTCATCTACCACCAGCGCTATTCCACCAACACCTTCCCGCAATGGTGGCTGGCCCAGCCCTTCCGCTGCCTTGCCCACAATGGCGAAATCAACACCATTCGCGGCAACACCAACTGGATGAAGAGCCACGAGATCAAGATGGCGGCCACCGCCTTCGGGGACTCGTCCGAGGACATCAAGCCGCTGATCCCCGCAGGCTCCTCCGACACGGCAGCACTGGACGCCGTGTTCGAGGCGATCGTCCGCTCGGGCCGCGATGCCCCCACCGCCAAGACCATGCTGGTGCCCGAAGCGTGGCTGAACGACACCGACATGTCGCCCGCCCACACCGCCATGTACGCCTATTTCGCCAGCGTCATGGAACCCTGGGACGGCCCGGCCGCCCTTGCCATGACCGACGGCCGCTGGGTGGTTGCCGGGATGGACCGCAGCGCGCTCCGCCCCATGCGCTATACGCAGACATCCGACGGCCTGCTCGTGGTCGGCTCGGAATCCGGCATGGTCTTTCTTCTCGAGGATCATGTGGTCGCCAAGGGCCGGCTCGGGCCCGGGCAGATGATCGGCGTCGATCTCGCCGATGGCCGCCTCTACCACGACCGGGAACTGAAGGACCGGATCGCCGGCGCCCAGCCCTATGCCGACTGGGTCGGCGATTTCACCACGCTAGACGACCTGCCGGCCGCCGCCGAACCTGCCTCGCACCCGGCAGGCGCGCAGCTTCGCCGCCTGCAGATCGCCGCCGGCCTCACCATGGAAGACATGGAACTGATCCTCGCCCCGATGGTCGAGGATGCAAAGGAAGCCGTTGGCTCCATGGGCGACGACACCCCGCTCGCCGTGATCAGCACCAACGCGCGCTGCATGAGCCACTTCTTCCGCCAGAATTTCAGCCAGGTTACCAACCCGCCGATCGATTCCCTTCGTGAAAACCGCGTGATGAGCCTCAAGACCCGCTTCGGCAACCACGCCAACATCCTCGATTCCGAGGCGCCCCAGCAAGGCGTGATGGTGCTCGACAGCCCCATCCTCTCGTCCGGCGAATGGGCCCGGCTTAAAGCCCATTTCGGCAGCAGCGTCGCCGAAATCGACTGCACCTTCGATTATGCAGGCGGCGCGGACGGCCTGAAGGCCGCCATCGCCCGCATCCGGGCCGAGGCCGAGGCCGCTGTGCGGCAGGGCAAGTCCCAGCTTTTCCTCACCGACGAGCACCAGTCCGCCACGCGCTGCGCCCTCACCATGATCCTCGCGGCGGCCGGCGTGCACACCCACCTTGTCCGCAAGGGCCTCAGAACCTTCGCGTCGATCAACGTGCGCTCGGCCGAATGCCTGGACACCCACTATGCCGCCGTCCTCATCGGGGTCGGCGCAACCACAGTAAACGCCTGGCTGGCAGAGGCTTCCATCGCCGATCGCCACGCCCGCGGACTGTTCGGCCCCCTCTCGCTCGACCAGTGCCTCGCCCGCTACCGCAAGGCGGTCGACGACGGCCTCCTCAAGATCATGTCCAAGATGGGCATTTCGGTCATCTCCAGCTACCGCGGCGGCTACAATTTCGAGGCCGTCGGCCTCAGCCGCGCGCTCGTCGCCGATTTCTTCCCCGGCATGCCCGCCAAGATCTCGGGCGAAGGCTTCCACAGCCTGTTCCTCTCGGCCGGCGAACGCCACGACCGCGCCTTCGACGAAACGGCAACCGCGCTTCCAGTCGGCGGCCTTTACCGCTACCGCGCCGGCAGCGAACCCCATGCCTGGCAAGCCGGCCTCATCCACACCCTGCAGGAGGCTGTCGCGAACGACAGCTACAGCCACTACAAGCGCTTCGCCGAGGGCGTACGCCGGCTGCCACCCATCTACCTGCGCGACCTCCTCGAGCTGAACTATGCAGCCCAGCCGATACCCATCGAAGAGGTGGAAAGCATCTCGGAAATCCGCAAGCGCTTCGTCACGCCAGGCATGTCCTTGGGCGCTCTTAGCCCCGAGGCGCACGAGACGCTCGCCATCGCGATGAACCGCATCGGTGCCAAGGCCGTCAGCGGTGAAGGCGGCGAAGACAGCATCCGCTACAAGCCCTACGCCAATGGCGACAACGCCAACTCCACCATCAAGCAGATCGCGAGCGGCCGTTTTGGCGTCACTGCGGAATATCTCAACGCCTGCACCGAGATCGAGATCAAGGTCGCGCAAGGCGCCAAGCCGGGCGAGGGCGGCCAGCTCCCCGGCTTCAAGGTGACCGAAATGATCGCCCGTCTGCGCCACGCGACGCCCGGCGTCACGCTCATCTCGCCGCCGCCCCATCACGACATCTACTCGATCGAGGATCTTGCCCAGCTCATCTATGATCTGAAGCAGATCAACCCCATCGCCAAGGTCTGCGTGAAGCTTGTCTCCTCGGCCGGGATCGGCACGGTCGCAGCCGGGGTTGCGAAAGCGCACGCCGACGTCATCCTCGTCTCCGGCAATGTCGGCGGCACCGGCGCATCGCCGCAGACCAGCATCAAATATGCCGGCACGCCCTGGGAAATGGGCCTTTCCGAAGTGAACCAGGTCCTGACCCTCAACGGCCTCCGGCACCGGGTGAAGCTGCGCACCGACGGCGGGCTCAAGACCGGCCGCGACATCGTCATCGCCGCCATCCTCGGCGCCGAGGAATTCGGAATCGGCACGCTCTCCCTTGTTGCCATGGGCTGCATCATGGTCCGCCAGTGCCACTCCAACACCTGCCCCGTCGGGGTCTGCACCCAGGATGAAGCGCTCCGGCAGAAATTCGGCGGCAGCCCGGAAAAGGTCATCAACCTGATGAGCTTCATCGCCGAGGAAACCCGTGACTTCCTCGCCAAGCTCGGCGTCCGTTCACTGGACGAAGTGATCGGCCGTACCGAGCTGCTCCGCCAGGTCAGCCGCGGCGCCGAGCATCTCGACGACCTCGACCTGAACCCCATCCTCGCCAAGGTCGATGCGCCGGATGCCATGCGCCGGAGCAGCAAGGACGCGCCCCGCAACCCGGTGCCCGACAGCCTCGACGCGGAAATCCTGCGCGACGCGGCCGCCGTCTTCGAACGCGGCGAGAAGATGCAGCTCACCTATTCGGTGCGCAACACCCACCGCGCGGTCGGAACCCGCCTGTCGGCCATGATCACCCGGCAGTATGGCATGAAAGGCCTTGCGCCGGGCCATGTGCATATCCGCCTGCGCGGCTCCGCCGGCCAGTCGCTCGGTGCGTTCGCTGTGCAGGGCGTCCACCTCGAGGTGTTCGGCGACGCCAACGACTATGTCGGCAAGGGCCTCTCGGGTGCCACGATCGCCGTCCGCCCGATGGTCTCCTCCCCGCTCGCCACGCAGGACAACGCCATCATCGGCAACACCTGCCTTTATGGGGCCACCTCGGGCGAGCTGTTCGCGGCAGGCCAGGCCGGCGAGCGCTTTGCCGTCCGCAACTCGGGCGCAATCACGGTCGTCGAAGGCTGCGGCGCCAACGGCTGCGAGTATATGACCGGTGGCATCGCCGTGATCCTGGGGCAGGTCGGCGACAATTTCGGCGCCGGCATGACAGGCGGCATGGCCTTCATCCACGATGAGGCCGACATCTTCGCCCGCAAGGTGAACCCGGACTCCGTCGTCTGGCAGCGCTTCGCCAGCAGTCACTGGGAAGAGACATGCCGCGCGCTCATCCAGCGCCATGTCGAACGCACCGGCAGCCGCTGGGCCGCCGGCCTGCTGGAGGACTGGGACCGCGCCCGCACCCGCTTCTGGCAGGTGTGCCCGAAAGAGATGGTGAGCCGCCTTGCCCACCCACTGTCCGCGCCCGAGCAGCAGGCCGCCGAATAGCAGCCGGGGCCCGGCCGCAATGTCAGCCCCCCGGCGTCTCGCCGTCATCACAACGGAAATCGGCACCCGCTCCGAGGTCTGGATGATGCGGCAGATGGAGGCCTTCACCAGCTTCCGGTGCACCCTGTTCGGCTGGAGCCGGGCCGACAGCGGCGTCCCGCCGCCCGCAGGGGTCGAAACCCGCCTGTTCACCCGCGGAGACCCGCGCGAATTCTCGCTTGCAGACAGGCTGCGCCGGCGCCTCGGCCTTGGGTCGGCCTATTTCCCCGGCCCCGCCATCCGCCAGGAGATCGCCGCGGAACTGGCCTCCGCCCGCCCCGATGCCATCCTGTGCCATTTCGGCTGGAACGCAGCCGCGGTTGCAGGCGCCCTTCCCGCGGGCATCCCCCTGGTCCTCCACGTCCACGGCCGAGACGTGTCCGTCATGCTCGACCAGCCCGCCTATCGGGCCGCACTCGGGGCCATACTGCCCCGCGTCGAGCATGTTGTGGTGGTCGGCCACTTCCAGATCGGCCGCCTGGCCCGATTCTTCCCGCTGCCGCCGCACAGTGTGATCCCCTGCGGCGCGCCCACTGGCCTGTTCGCCGCGCGACCCTGCCCGGTGCGCCACCCGGGCGACCCGATCCGGTTTGTGTCCATCGGGCGGATCAGCGACGAAAAAGGGCCGCTGCAGAACCTCGTGGCCTTCGAAGCCCTGCACAGGCTGCACCCGCAATCCTGCCTCACCATCATCGGCGAGGGCCCGCTCGACACCGCCCTCGACGCGGCAATCGCACAGAGCCCGGCGTGTGCCGCGATCGACCGGCCGGGCTACCAGACGCCCCCGGAGCTGGCCGAAACCCTGTCCAACTGCCACGTTCTCCTGCAGCACAGCCGGATGGCAAACGGCAGCATCGAAGGCTTTGGCGTCACCCTCACCGAAGCCGGCGCCGCAGGATTGCCGCTGGTTGCGACACGCGTGGGCGGCATTCCCGACCAGGTGATCGACGGCCGGAACGGCTTCCTTTTTGCGCCCGACGACACAGCCGCACAGACGGCCCACATGCTTCGCCTCGCAACCGATGAATTGCTGCGACAGCGCATGGGATCGGCCGCACGCAGCATCGCGCTCGGCTTCGATTCCACCGCCCAGGCCCGAAAGCTCGAAGCCCTCATCCTCGACCTTATCGACCAATCTGCCGCAGCCGGGCCCGCTTCACGCTAACCCCGCCTGCCCCGCTGTCCCCGCACCCGCCGCGCAGTCTCCCTCACCTTGTCGCCATCCACCAGCAGGATCAGCCCCGAATAGGCAAGCACGCCGGCGGGAACTCCGGCCATCAGCCGCACTGCATCCGGCAATCCCATTGTCATCAGCACCCGGTCAAGCACGGCCACCAGCAGCCCCATCCCGGCGGCGGCAAACACCGGGCGCCAGAGCGGGCGCAGAAACAGCAGCGGCCCGGTGCCCAGCCTGCGGCCCAGAAACCAGCAGTGCAATGGAACGTCGATCGAAGACCAGACCAGCCGCGCCCACACCAGTGCCAGAAGCCCATGGGGTGCCACCAGCAGCAGCACGGCCACCGAGCTCGCCAGCGAGAACAGGCTCCACCACAGCAGGAAGCGCGCCGCCCCCTGCGACATGAAAACCGAACTGTTCAGCTCACCGATGCTCCACAGCAGCGCGGTTACCGCTGCCACCCCGACAAGCTGCCCCACAGTTGCCCATTGCGGGCCAAGAAGAACCCCGGTGAACGGCTCTGCCAGCGCAGCGAGCCCGAAGCAGATCGGTGCCAGCACCAGGAACATCGCGTGCAGCGAATCCCGGTGCGCCGTTGCCACCCGGGCCAAATCGTCCCTGAACGACGACAGGATCGGAAAGGTCACCCGTTTTGCATTCTGGGCAATCGTGCGCTGCGGGGTCAGCACGATCTGCCCGGCGACCGTGAAGATCCCCAGGTCTTTCGCCGACAATCGGGTTGCAAGGATCGGGCGGTCGATGTTGCCGGCCAGGAACCCGATCATTGCAGTGGCGGTCATCGACGCCCCGAACCCCATCATCGGTGCAAGCACGCGGGGGCTGAACTTGAGCCGCGGCAGCCACCGCGCCGACACGAAATTCATCGCGGTGGGCAGCACGGTCATCACGATCTGCTGCAACACCAGTGCCTCGATCTTGTAGCCGGCGAACGCCGCCGCGATGGCCGCCGCGCCGCCCGCCACCGCGCCTGCGACTTCCGAGCTCGCGACCGCGGGAAACCGGAAGCTGCGCTCCAGGATCGCCATCGGAATGCCCCGGGCAGATGAAATCACGAAGACGCCGGCGATCATCTGCAGATAGGGCGCCAGCCGCGGCTCCTGGAAGGCGCGGGCGATCGGCTCTGCCCCAAGGAAGGTGCCGATCGAAAAGGCCGCCCCGATCCCGACCGAGAACCAGAACACGCTGTTCATCTCCAGCTCGGTCACTTCGGCCTTCTGCACCAGCGCGACCCGCAACCCGAAGTCCGAGAACAGCTGGGCGAACAGCATCACGAACAGGATCATCGCGGCAATGCCGAACTCGCTCGGCCCCATGAAGCGCGACAGCACGGCCACCGTGCCCACCCCGACGATCGCGCGCGCGCCTCTGCCCAGGATCTGCGACGCAGCGCCGAACAGGGCAGCCCGCCCCAATCCTTCTTGCGGCTTGCCGGCTGGTTCCGTCATAGGGGTCGGGCCGGCGCCGCGGCCATCGCGGCGATCAGTCGAACAGGCTCGAAACCGAGCTCTCGTCGGATATCCGCCGGATCGCCTCTCCCAGCAGCGGGGCGATGGTCAGCACGCGGATCTTCCCGGCCTGCTCCACCGCCGGGGCTGCCAGTATGGAGTCGGTGATCACCAGCTCGGTCAGCCGCGAACCCTCGACCCGGGCAACCGCGCCGCCCGACAGCACGCCGTGGCTTACATAGGCGACAACGCCCGCAGCACCGGCCGCCATCAGGGCATGGGCCGCATTGCACAATGTGCCCGCGGAATCGACGATGTCGTCGATCAGGATGCAGAAGCGCCCCTCCACTTCGCCGATGATGTTCATCACCTCGCTCTCGCCCGGCCGCTCGCGGCGCTTGTCGACGATCGCAAGCGGCGCATTGTCCAGCCGCCGCGCAAGTGCGCGCGCGCGCACCACACCGCCGACATCGGGCGATACCACGGTCAGATTGCCCGCATGGCCGGGATGCCGGGCCTGGATGTCGGCCGCCATCACGGGCGCGGCATAGAGATTGTCGGTCGGGATGTCGAAGAAGCCCTGGATCTGACCGGCGTGCAGGTCCACCGACAGCACGCGCGAAGCCCCGGCCACCGTCATCAGGTTCGCCACCAGCTTCGCCGAGATCGGGGTGCGGGGCCCGGGCTTGCGATCCTGCCGCGCATAGCCGAAATAGGGAACCACAGCCGTGATCCGCTTCGCGCTCGCCCGCCGCAGCGCATCGATGCAGATCAGCAGCTCCATCAGGTTGTCGTTGGCGGGCGCCGAGGTGGACTGCAGCACGAACACGTCCTCGCCCCGCACATTCTCGTGGATCTCGACAAAGATCTCCTCGTCGGCAAAGCGTCGGACGGATGCGGATGTCAGGGGAATCTCCAGATAGCGCGCGACCTCCTCGGCAAGCTTCGGATTGCTGTTCCCGACAAGGAGCTTCATGCGTTTCCCCCAATGGCGAGCCGCCGCCTACAGCACTCCTCATGCCACCGCAACCTTGCCGCCCGCCCCACCGCCCGCCATCCCCTTGTTCCAGGCCCCGGCCCCCGCTATTGGACAGCACGGAATGGCAAGCCCGCCCCAGTTCGACTACACGGTCATCATCCCGACCTACAATCGGGCCGATCTGATCCGTGGTTGTCTCCGGCCCTTCACGGAGCCGTCCCATCAGGGGCTGCAGGTCATCGTGGTCGATGATGGGTCCACCGACGACACGGTGTCCGTCGTGGACGGCATCGCAGCTGCCAGCAGGGGCGCCACCATAAGCCTCATCCGCCAGGCCAACGGCGGCGCCAGCGCCGCCCGCAACACCGGCATCCGCAAGGCAACCACCCCCTTCGTCGCCATGCTCGACAGCGATGACCACTGGTTTCCATGGACCGCGCACGAGCTCCAGGCCGCAATCCGTGCCAACCCGCAAGTCGCGCTGATCCTCTTCCGTGCATTCCGCTTCAACACGGACGACCGGTTGCCCGAAACGCCGGCAGACATCCGGCGCGACAGCCTTCACCCCTCCTTTCTCCATTTCTACCTCGATCCCTCGATCCCCGTCTACGGCAGCTGCAATGCGTGCGTCCGCAAGGAGGCCTTCCTCGGCGTCGACGG
>BBPE01000878.1_pt1 | contig 13258 bp, 10 predicted proteins | sample 1344301 | NCBI WGS metagenome assembly BBPE01 (sample SAMD00019089, study PRJDB2971) | groundwater metagenome | isolation source: The Cedars highly-alkaline
ATGGCTTGCGCCGCCAGCATGACCGCCTTCAGGCCCGAGCCGCAGACGGCGTTGATGGTCATGGCCGGGGTTTCTTTGGCCAGACCGGCTTTGAGCATGGCCTGGCGCGCTGGGTTTTGCCCTGAGCCTGCGGCCAGCACCTGGCCCAAGATCACTTCACCCACCTGTTCCGGTGCCAAGCCAGTGCGCTGCAGCAAGCCCTTGATCACGGCGGCCCCGAGTTCGGGCGCCGGTACTTTGGCCAAGCTGCCGCCAAACTTGCCCACGGCGGTGCGGGCGGCGGCGACGATGACGATCTCTTGCATGTGTGCTCTCCTGTTGCGGTTGAATCGAAAGGGTAAAAAAGTTCAGGCCTTGACCTTGACATAGCGGCCCGGGGCCGGCTCGATGGCCTTGTATGTGCGGTTGCCGTAGCCCTTGGGTGCGGCCACCAACGCGCCGGCATGGCCCTTGAGCCATTCCGACCAGTCGGTCCACCAACTGCCAGGGCGCTCGGTGGCGCTGGCGAGCCAGCCGTCGAGTTGGGGCGGGAACTGCTCGGTCGAGCCCACCCAATGGCTGCGTTTGCCCTTGCGGGCCGGGTTGATGACACCCGCGATGTGCCCCGAGGCCCCCATCACGAAGCGTTTCGGGCCCGGCAGATGCTGGGTGCTGGCGTAGGCCCCGGCGATGGGGACGATGTGGTCTTCGCGCGAGCCGTAGATATAGACCGGAATGTCGATGCGGCCCAAGTCCACCGGCTGGCCGCAGACGCTGAGCGCGCCCGGCTGGCAGAGCTGGTTTTGCAAATAGGTGTGGCGCAGATACCAGGCGTAGTAGGGTCCGGGCAGGTTGGTGCTGTCGCTGTTCCAGTACAGCAAATCGAAGGGCGGCGGGGTTTCGCCCTTGAGGTAGTTGCCCACCACGTAGTTCCAGACCAGATCGGTGGGGCGCAGAAAGCTGAAGGTGGTGGCCAGATCGCGCCCCGGCATCAGACCGCCGTTGGCAAACTGCTGCTCGCGCAGGCGCACGGAGTTTTCGTCGATGAACACATCGAGCACGCCGGTGTCGGAAAAATCCAAGAAGGCGGTCAGGAAGGTGGCGCTGGCCACCGGCTTTTCGCCGCGCGCCGCCAACACCGCCAGCGCCGTGCCCAGCATGGTGCCGCCGACGCAAAAACCAAGCGCGTTGATTTGCTCGGCGCGGGTGATTTCGCGCACCACGGCGATGGCCTTGATGAGCGCGTCTTCGATGTAGTCGTCCCAGGTTTTGTGGGCCAGCGAGGCGTCCGGGTTGCACCAGCTCACCACGAAGGTGGTCATGCCCTGCTCGACCGCGTAGCGCACCAGCGAGTTCTCGGGCTGCAAATCGAGGATGTAGAACTTGTTGATGCACGGTGGCACCAGCAAAAAGGGGCGCTGGTGCACCTGCTCGGTCAAGGGTTTGTACTGGATGAGCTGGAACAGCTCGTTCTCGAACACCACCTGGCCCTCGGTGGTGGCGACGTTTTTGCCGACTTCAAAGGCGCTCTCGTCGGTCATCGAGACATGGCCCTGCTCCAGGTCGTGCAGCAGGTTTTTGATGCCCTGGCTCAGGCTCTCGCCTTTGGTTACGAGGGCTTTTTGCTGCGCCTCGGCATTGAAGGCCAGGAAGTTGCTGGGCGCGCTGGCCTCGATCCACTGCAACACGGCAAACTGGATGCGCGCGCGCGTTTTGGCGTCGGCCTGCACCGCATCGGCCAGCGCCACCAGGGTGCGGGCGTTGAGCTGGTAGGCCGCTGCCGCGTAGGCCGACAGCGGGTTGCTGCTCCACGCTGGTGCGGCAAAGCGTTTGTCTTGGGGCGGCTTGACCTGCACGCCCTGGCTCCAGAGTTGCGCGAGGTCCTTCAAGTAGTCGCTCTGGATTTGCAGCAGCCGCGCAGGCTCGATCTGCACCGGGTGCCCCGCCACTTTGGAGAGCATTTCGTTCAGATCGACCCCGCCGGGGGCGGCAAAGGGGGTGAAAGCCGGTTGCGGGGTGGCGGCAGCCGGGTTGGCCTGCAACATCTGGCCCCACTGCTGCAGCGCCGACTGCTGGAACTGCTGCGCCGCTTGCAGCCAAGGGTTTTGGGGGGTGTTCATGGTTATCTCCTAGTAAAGGGCATGGGTTTATGGGTGCGGGTGTGGCTAACCGCTTCGCGCTACAGTCTGCGCTGTCAACCAGCCCGCGAACGGTAAGCCCAAAGGCGGGCCCTGTTTGGACCCCAAAACACGCGCATTCCCCATGTTGTTTCTGTACGTAATCGTCATCGCTTGGCTTTATGTGGTGGTGCTGATGGCCGCCTCGGTAGCCACCAGCCCCACGGGCACCCTGTTTGCAGCCATTATGACGCTGTTTTTTTACGGTTTGCTTCCATTGGCCCTCATGGTTTACCTGATGACCGGCCCCTTGCGGCGCAAGGCGCAGCAAGAGGCCGAAGCCGCCTCGAAGCCGGCCGAGGCATCAGCGGGCCCGACGCCCCCATCCAGCCCAGAATCCAACTCCGATTCAGGCCTGGCAAGCGATGCAGGCCGCCATGCGCCCGCTGCTGCCGAGCCTAGCCCCATCGCGCCGATGCGAAAAGAACCGTGAAGGCTGGCTGGCGGTGCACCAGTCGGCGCCGCCGTCGTTGCCCACCACACGCTCAAAGCCCAAGGCGGCTAGGCGCTGGCGCGCCAAGGCGGGCAGATCGGCCAGGTATTTGGGCGCCGCAGCAGCCACCCTTTCACCCAAGGCCGGCAGCCCCGGCAGCGGCACAAAACACGCCGCCGCCGCCGGGTCGTGCGAGACAAAGGCTTGCCGCACCTCGGGCCCGACCTCGAAGCGCTGCGGCCCGATGCACGGCCCCAACCAGACCTGAATCGCAGCGCGTTGGCTCGGGTGCTGCGCCGCCGGCCAAGCCGCACACAGGGCCTCCAGCACGCCCTGGCCCTGTGCCCGGCCCTGCGACACGCCCTGCCCAGCCAAGCCACGCCAGCCGGCATGCACCGCCGCCACACTGGCGCCATCGGGTGCGGCCAGCAGCAGCGGCAGGCAATCGGCCACCAGCACGGTGCAGGCCAGGCCGGGTTGGTCGGTCCAGCAGGCGTCGGCGGTGAGGCCGTCGGGCGTGTCGGCCTGCAGGTGCAACACCGCGTTGCCGTGCACCTGGCGCATAAACACCGCTCGCATGGCCAAGCCATCGGCCAGGCGCTGGCGGTTGGCTTGCACGTGGATGGGGTCGTCGCCGACGTGGTCGCCCAGGTTGAGGCTGTCCCACGGCGGCGCCGACACGCCGCCGCTGCGCTGCGTGATGCCAGCCGCTACCCCGGCCGGCCAAGGGGCGTGGGCGGGCAGCCAACCGATGGCCGAGGGGTGGGGATCAGACTGGGGGGGCATCGGGGCAGTTCTCGGGCAGGGCGCGGCGAAAGGCGTCGAGCTCTAGGCAAGCCTGCAGCACCGCAAGCGTCAGGGGGATGTCGAGCGCATCGTAGGACAGGCCGAAGCGGCGCCCATTGATCAGTTGCGGCACCAGGCAGCAGTCGGCCAAGCTGGGCGCGTCGCCGTAGGAGTAGCGCGCAGGCGGCAAGGCGCGTGCGGCGCGTTCGGCCTGCAATTCGCGCAGCCGCTGCTCGTAGGCCAGCAGACCCTGCACCACCCAGTGGTTGTACCAGGCGGCGCGCTGCTCCTCGTTAAGCCCCAGCGGCTGCGCCAGGTACTTGAGCACGCGCAGGTTATTGATCGGGTGCATCTCGCAGGCCACGCTCTGCGCCAGCGCCCGCACGCGCGAGCGCCCCAGCGGATCGGGCGGCAGCAGGGGCGGTTGCGGATAGACCTCGTCGAGGTACTCGATGATGGCCATCGACTGGCTTAATAGCCCCGGTTCCGGCACCCCCTGCAGATCGAGCAGCGGCACCAGCCCATCGGGGCTGAGGGCGCGGTAGGCCGCTTCGCGCTGCTCGCCGCGTGCCAGGTGCACCGACGCGTACTCGCAGTCCAAGCCCTTTAGGTTGAGCGCGATGCGCACCCTAAACGAGGTGCTGGAGCGAAAGTAGTTGTACAGCTTCATGGGGCCATGAGGATAAACCGGGGTGCCAGCCTCCCACCGCTTGCTTAAGCCGTGAGCGCCGGGTAGTCGGTGTAGCCTTTGGCGCCGCCGCCGTAAAAGGTGCTGCGATCGGGCTCATTGAACGGGCCACCCTGTTGCAGGCGCGCCACGAGGTCGGGGTTGGCGATGTAGGCTTTGCCAAAGGCCACGAGGTCGGCGCCGCTTTGCAAGGCGCTCTGCGCCAGTGCCAGGTCGTAGCCGTTGTTGACCATCCATGCCCCCTGGCCACCGGCGGCGCGGTAGCTGGCGCGCAGGGCGGCGTAATCGAAGGGGCGGTCGGTGAGCGCGCGCGCGCCGCCAGTGGCACCCTCGATCAGGTGCAGATAGGCCAAGCCCAGCGGGGCGAGCTGGCGCACCACGTGCTCGAACAGCGGCTGCGGGTCGGCATCGAGCACATCGTTGGCCGGCGTCACGGGCGACAGGCGGATGCCGGTGCGGCCACCGCCGATGGCCGCGCTCACCGCCTGCACCACCTCGAGCAGCAGCCGGGCCCGGTTCGGAATCGAGCCGCCGTAGGCGTCGGTGCGCTGGTTGCTGCCGGTTTTCAGGAACTGATCGATCAGGTAGCCGTTGGCGGCGTGGATTTCTACCCCATCAAAGCCGGCTTCGATGGCGGCCAGCGCGGCCTTGCGGTAGTCCTCGACGAGGCCGGGAATTTCGGCCAGCTCGAGCGCACGCGGCTCGGAGGTGTCGACGAAAGACGCCGCCCCGTCTTGGATCAGCACCGTCTTGGTTTGGGCGCGGATGGCCGAGGGTGCGACCGGCGCGCCGCCACTGGGCTGCAAGCTGGTGTGCGAAACACGGCCCACGTGCCAGAGCTGGGTCACGATCTTGCCGCCACTGGCGTGCACCGCATCCGTGACGCGCTTCCAGCCGGCAATCTGCTCGGGGGCGTAGAGGCCGGGCACGTCGGCATAGCCTTGGCCCTGCTGGCTGATGGCGGTGGCTTCCGAGATCAGCAAGCCGGCGCTGGCGCGCTGCTGGTAGTAGCTGGCCATGAGCGCCGTGGGCACGGCCCTTGGCGCGCGGTTGCGCGTCAGCGGGGCCATGACGATGCGGTTGGACAAGGCCAGTTGGCCGGCGCGGATGGGTTCGAAAAGATGGGTCATGCTGGGTGCACCGAAAAGGAGGGATACCGCATTGTCCATCAGAGCAGGCGCCGCCAAACCCGCGCCATCGTAAACCGCTGCAGCCGCGTCAAACCCAAGGCTTGGAAGACCTGGCAAACGGCCACCAAGGGAATTCACCTAATGGAATTCACTGATGCCAGCGGGCCTCAATATGACACATTTTTCCTTCTATATGCATTATAGTGCTCGTGACGCAGCACCGTACATCTGCGCCCATGCCCGTTTTCAACCACCCGTCCGGGATCGCCCGGGACCCCAGAGGAGCCCATCATGTTTTCACGCAGAACCCTGCTTCAGTCCGGCACTGCCGTGGCACTTGGTGCCCCGGCTTTGATTGGCTTTGCCCAGCAAAGCGTCACACTCCGGTTTCACACCTTTGTAACGGGCACCTCTGGGGTCTGGAACAACGCCCTGCTGCCCTGGATGCAAAAGATCCAGAACGAATCCGGCGGACGCATCCGCTTCGAACACTTTCCCTCCATGCAGTTGGGCGGCAACCCGGGGCAACTGTTCGATCAGGCCCGTGACGGCTTGGCCGATGTGGTCTGGGCCATGCCTGGCCTCACCCCGGGGCGCTTTCCGCGCTCCGAGGTGTATGAGCTGCCCTTCATGATGAGCAACGCTGGCGCGACCTCGCGCGCTTTCTGGGAATACATCCAGACCCATGCCGCCGATGAATTTCGCGGGGTTCGCTCCCTGGCGTTTCACGTTCACGGACCGGGCGTATTCCATGTTCGGGAACGCGCCATCACGCGCCCGGACGATCTGCGCGGCCTGCGCATGCGCGGCCCAACGCGCATGATCACCGCCTTGCTTGGCCACTTGGGGGCTACCCCGGTGGGCATGGCGCTGCCGCAAATCCCCGAGGCGCTGTCGCGCGGCGTAATCGATGGCACCATGATTCCATGGGAAATCGTGCCCTCGATTCGGGTGCAGGAGATGGTGCAATTCCACAGCGAGTTCGACCCTGCTGGTGGTGCGCTCTACACCACCACCTTCGTGATGGCCATGAACCAGCGCCGCTACGACGCACTGCCGCCCGACCTCAAGCGCGTGATCGACGCCAACACCGGCATCGAAGCCTCGGCCGCCTTGGGCCGCGGCCAAGAATCGGGTGACGCCCCCGCGCGCCGCATCGCCCAAGAGCGCGGCAACCGGATCAACACCATCCGCGGGGTGGAGGCGCAGGAGTTCCGGCGTCAGGCGCGCCCGGTGGAGGTCAACTGGGTGCAGGACATGGATCGGCGTGGCTTCAACGGCCGCGAGCTGCTGGCCAACGCACGCCGTCTGATCGAGAAACACAGCCGGGCCTGAAGCGCCCCCCGGCCAGGGCCGGGCTGCACCCAGCCCTGCGCACCGATCAGTACGTTTCGAGGTGCAGCCTGCCTTCGCGCTTGAGCGCCGCGCTGAGCGCTGACCAATCCAGCCCGGCCCCGTGTGCGATGTCGCGCAGCGCGAGCAAGACGCCCTCCTCCATCACCTTGAGACCGCAAACGTAAAAATAGGCATTGGGATCGACCAGCAACGCGCTCAAATCGGGGGCGCGTTCGACCATGGCGTGCTGCACATAGCGCTTGGGTTGGCCCGAAGTGCGGCTGAAGGCAAAGTTGATGTCGATGAAGTCCTTGGGCAGGTTCTGCAGCGGTCCGAAGTAGGGCAATTCCTGCTGCGTGCGGGCGCCAAAGAACAACATCAGTTTACCGCCTTGGTAGTCCGACTCCCATGCGGCTCCGGCTCGCTCGGCCTTTGCCAGCGCTTGCGCGCGCAAGCGCCGTCGCCACTCGGTCATGGCGCGCATGGGTGCGCTACCGGTGCCGGTGCAGATCATCACAATGTGGCTCTTGGGGTGGTTGGGCATGAGGAAGCTGCTGCCGAACGGTCCGATCACCTCGACCTTGTCGCCGACCTGCAGGTCGCACATGAAGTTGCTGGCCACGCCGCGCACAGGCTGGCCTTGGTGGTCTTCGAGCACGCGCTTGATGGTGAGCGACAGGTTGTTGTAACCCGGGCGCTCGCCGTTGCGGGGGCTGGCAATGGAATACTGCCGCGCATGGTGCGGCTTGCCTTTGGCGTCAAGGCCGGGCGGGATGATGCCGATGGACTGGCCTTCCAGCACCGGAAACGGCATGGCACCGAAGTCGAGCACGATGTGGTGCGTGTCATAGTCATGACCGGCCTGTATACCAACCTCGGTCACGCGCACATTGCCGGCCACGGTGGCGGTGACGGTTTTCTGTGCGGCCTTGGGTCCGTAGAGGTTGGTGTAGGCGTGTGCCGCACTCCAAGGTGGCACGCTGGCACCATAAGCGCTTGAGTGGAACCCGGTCTGCCCAGTGGGATTGACCACCACAGCGGCCTCGACCGCGGCCTCCGGTGCCGCCTCGCCAGCCGTGTCGTCGCCCACCAGCGCTTTGCGCTCTTGAGCCGAGAGCTCTGCCGGCAATGCGTCCCAGGTGAGCTGCTCGGCCAGCGTATAGGCTTTGGCGCGCGGCATGGTGCGGTAGTTGTCGATCGAACCCGTTGGGCACGGCGCGATGCAGTCGTTGCACCAGTTGCACTTTTCAGCGTCCACCACGTAGTTGCGCGAGTCGTGCGTGATGGCCTGCACCGGGCAGATGGCTTCGCAGGTGTTGCAGCGGATGCAAATTTCAGGATCGATCAGGTGTTGCTTGATCACAGCCAATTCAGCGGGCGCGTTCATGGAAGTCTCCGTGGTTTTTTGGCAGTGTAGTTCTGAGTTCGGTAGAAAGTTCGAAGGGGTGTTTTTGCGTTGACGTGGCAGCACGCGACACAGCGCAGCTCGCTGCGTTCGTGTCCCTCGCCGGCCTGCGGCCAGTTGCTCGTTAACCTCTCTGCGCCGTCCGCACCGCACCGCGCCTCGGGCAAAAGTGGCTCGGGCACAGACGCACCCCGGGCTGTGCCGGAGCGCCTGACCCATCCCGTGATGCCGCGGAACTGGCTTTGCCAGGCCGCAGGCATCGCCCCTTGGCGGGGGGTGGACACGCCCTCAGTCGGGGTGCGGGCGCGTCCACAGTCAGGCAAACCGGACGTACTCGAAGTCCACCGGCTGGCGGTTGATACCCATTACCGGGGGAGCGATCCAGTTGGCGAACTTGCCAGGATCGACCACGCGGCCCATCAGGCTGGCGACAAAAGCGCGGTCGCTTTCGCTGGGCAGCCATTGGTCGCGGTGGGCGTTCCATTCGGACTCAGAGATCACGCGACCCTCGGGCGACACTTTCACGCCCTTGAGCATGCCGATGTTGCGGTGGAATGCCTTGTGTGGCACCTTCAGGCGAAACGGGATGCCTGCTTTTTCGATCACCTTGTTCCAGCGCTCCACGCCACCGATGCTGTCTTTGATGTAATCGTCGCGCAGCACTTCGTTGAGCGCGTTGAGCATCGGCACTTCTTTTTCGACCAGTTGGCCGTTTTGCACGTTCAGCACCTTGTAGAACTGACCTTTGAGCACGTGGTCGTCGGTGCGCTTGCCCTCTTCGTAGCGGCCCTTGAGGCCGGTGCTGTAGAAGGTGGCGGCGTTGCTGGACTCGTCGGCGCCAAATAGGTCGATCGTGACCGAGAAGTGGAAGTTCAGGTAGCGCTGGATGGTCGGCAGGTCGATCACACCGGCGGCGCGCAGCTTGGCCGGGTCGTCGGTTTTGAGCTCGTTCATCACCTGGCAAGTGCGGTTGATGACGCGGCTCACACCGGACTCGCCCACGAACATGTGGTGCGCTTCTTCGGTCAGCATGAACTTGGTGGTGCGCGCCAACGGGTCGAAGCTGCTCTCGGCCAAGGCGCAGAGCTGGAACTTGCCGTCGCGGTCGGTGAAGTAGGTGAACATGAAGAAGCTCAGCCAGTCCGGCGTCTCTTCGTTGAAGGCTTCCAGAATGCGCGGGTTGTCGGCGCTGCCGCTGTTGCGCTCCAGCAGGGCTTCGCCTTCTTCACGGCCATCCTTGCCAAAATACTTGTGCAGCAGGTAAACCATGGCCCACAGGTGGCGCCCCTCTTCCACGTTCACCTGAAACAGGTTGCGCAGGTCGTACTGGCTCGGGCAGGTCAGGCCGAGGTGGCGCTGCTGCTCGACCGAGGCCGGCTCGGTATCGCCCTGGGTGACGATGATGCGGCGCAGGTTGGCGCGGTATTCGCCAGGCACGTCTTGCCAGGCGGCTTCGCCCATGTGGTCGCCGAAGTGGATTTTTCGGTCCTGCTCGGCGGGGTTGAGGAAAATTCCCCAGCGGTAATCGGGCATCTTCACGTGGCCAAACTGGGCCCAACCCTGGGGATCGACGCTCACCGCCGTGCGCAGGTACACGTCAAAGTTTTGCGAGCCGTCCGGGCCCATGCTGTCCCACCACTTGAGGTAGTTGGGTTGCCACTGCTCGAGCGCGCGCTGCAGGGTGCGGTCTTCGCTGAGGTTGACGTTGTTGGGAATTTTTTCGCTGTAATTGATGCTGCTCATGCTGATCTCCTTGTGGTGTCAAACCCTGTTCCAGTCGAACGCGGCGCGCTCGCCTTTGCCATAGACCTTCAATGCCCCTTTTTCGCCCACAGCGTTGGGGCGCTGAAAGACCCAGTTTTGCCAGGCGCTGAGGCGCCCAAAAATGCGGGTGGCCATGTTTTCATGCGGCCCAAAACGCAGATTGGCTTCAAGTCCGGTGAGGGCATCGGGCGACATGCTGGCGCGCTCTTCCAGCGCCAGGCGCAGTTCGTCGGCCCAGTCGATGTCGTCGGGGGCGGCGCTGATCAGGCCCAAGGCCTGGGCCGCGTGGGCGTCGAGCGCTTGGCCCAGCGCTTGGCGAGCTGCATCCATGGGGGCGGCTTCGTCGTAAAACCGGCGCTGCAGGCGCGTGCGCTCGGTGATCATGGGCAGGAAACCGAAGTTGAACTCGCTCAAGTGCAGCTTGGGTGCCCGCAGCGGGTCACCGGGCAAAGCCAGCATGTAGGCACGGTCGGCGCAGAAAGCCAGCTCGGCCAAACTGCCTGCAAAGCACGACCCGGTGTCGATCAAGGCAAACAGGCTGCGCGATGAGACATCGAGCCGAGCCAAGGTGCGGCGCAGCAAGCCGATGGTCTCACGCACCAGCCAGTGGCTTTGGTGCGCCTGCATCAGCGCGTCGTTGGCCAGCACCGCTGCCGCGTCGCCTTCGGTCTGGAGCAGCCAGGTGCCGATATCCAGTTCGTTGCTGCGCAAGTGCAGAATCGCGTCTTCCAGCTCGCGCCCCATTTGCAGCGGATACCAGGCAGCCCCCGCGGCCTCGATGCCAGCGGCTGTGCTGGGCTGCGCGCCGCTTGGGGCCTTGACGGTGATGCGGGCGCTGCGCTTGGCGCGATCGATGCGCACTTCAACGTGGCGGTATGTCAAACCCGCATCGCTGATGTGGCGCACCAGCGGCGTGAGCTGCACCCCTTGGGCGCCGGCGGGTCGGTCGCTTTGTTCGGCCAGTTGCAAGGCGCGCTCGCGCACCGTGGCGGCAAACTGCGCCGGTTTGACGATGGCGTCCACCAGACGCCAGTCCTTGGCTTTCTGGCCGCGCACGCCCTCGCTGGTGGTGCAAAAAATATCGGCCAAGTCGTGGCGCACATGGCGCTTGTCGGTCAGACGGGTCAGGCCGCCAGTGCCCGGTAACACGCCCAGCAGCGGCACTTCAGGCAGGCTGACGGCGCTGGAGCGGTCATCGACCAGAATGATTTCGTCGCACGCCATGGCCAGCTCGTAGCCGCCGCCAGCGCAGGCGCCGTTGATGGCAGCCAGAAACTTCAGCCCGCTGTGCCGGGACGCATCTTCCAGGCCATTGCGGGTTTCGTTGGTGAATTTGCAAAAATTCACTTTCCAGGCGTGGCTGGACAAACCAAGCATGTAAATATTGGCCCCGGAGCAAAACACCTTGTCTTGGGCGCTGGTGAGCACCACGGTGCGCACCTCGGGGTGCTCGAAGCGGATGCGATCGATGGCATCTTTGAGCTCAATGTCTACGCCCAGGTCGTAGCTGTTGAGCTTGAGCCGATAGCCCGGCCGGATGCCGCCGTCTTGATCGAAATCGGCGGTCAAGGTGGCCACCGGGCCATCAAAGTCCAGCTTCCAATGGCGGTATACGCCGGGGTGAGTCTGAAAATCTACCGAATCGGGCAGCACGGCAGAGGCGGGTTCGGGTGCGTTCATGGGGTCTCCTGATGGCAAGACCGTACACGGTACACGGCCTGCGTGTGAGCATTTTACTGCATGTTTTTCCGATGTCAAGCATTATTTTGCATGAACGCAGCATTCACGCCGGCAACAGCAACACCTGGCGCACCTGCGCGCGCAGCAAGGCAAAGGTTTGCTCCAGCGGCTGGGTGCTGGTATGGACTCGGCACAGGGCGCGGGCATACAGATCGGCGCGCCCGTCCAGAATGTTTTTCAGGTCTTGCATCGCCTCCGGGTTGGCGGCCATGGGGCGCAAGTCGCCTTGGGCGCGCACCCGGTCCATGTGGTCTTGGGGGTCGGCTTGCAACCAGACCGTGGTGCAATGCGCCAGCAGTAGGTTGAAGGTGGCGGCATCGGAAACGATGCCCCCGGGCGTAGCCAGCACCGCTTCCGGATAGAGCTGGATCGCCTCCTCGACCGCCCGGCGCTCATAGCGGCGGTAGGCGTTTTGTCCATACAGGGCCTGGATTTCCATGACGCTGCAGCCCGCAAACTTTTCGATCTCGCGGCTCAGCTCCAGAAACGGGTAGCCCAAGTCCTCGGCCAACATCTTGCCCAAGGTGGTCTTGCCCGCCCCGCGCAAGCCGATCAGGGCCACGCGCTGGCTGCGCGGGCCGTGGGAGGAGCCCGTACCCAGCAAATCGGCCAAGGCGGTGCGGGCGCGGCGCAGCGTGGCCTCGTTGCAGCCTGCGAGCAGCTCCCGGATCAGGAGCCACTCGGCCGACTGCGTGGTGACATCGCCCAGCAATTCAGCCAGCGAACATTGCAGGGCCTGCGACACCTGCAGCAGCAACAAAATCGAGACGTTGCCCTCGCCGTACTCGAGGTTGGCCAGATGCCGCTCCGACACCTCGGCCGATTGCGCCAGCGCCTTGCGCGTCATGCCGCGGCGCGCGCGCAAACTGCGCACCCGCTCGCCCAAGGCGAGCAGGAAGGGGTGCTTGTCTGCAACTTCGCGGGCACGGGAAAATACCTCGGCTTCATGCAATATATTGCTTGACACGATTTTTCTTTCTGTTAACCTAAAGTTTGTGCACGATAGTTCATATTGTGCCCAAGTTCCAACCACGATACCGAGGAGACACCATGAGCACCGAACTGCTGGCCAACCACGTGGCCAATCAATGGACATGCGGCAGCGGCACCCCCACACCTTTGTTTGACCCGGTGCTGGGCACCGAGCTGGTGCGGGTGGACGCGACCGGCCTGGACTTGGCCGCTGCTTTTCACTTTGCCCGCGAGCAAGGCGGGGCACAACTGCGCGCCCTGAGCTACCGCCAGCGTGCCGCGCTGCTGACTGCCGTCGGGCAGGTGCTGCAGGCCAACCGCGACGCCTATTACGACATCAGCACCGCCAACAGCGGCACCGTGCGCAACGACTCGGCCATTGACGTCGATGGCGGCATCTACACCCTGGGCTACTACGCCAAACTGGGCGAATCCTTGGGTGATCGCCATTTTTTGGTCGATGGCGAGGCCGCCCGCCTGGCCAAAGATCCGCTGTTTCAGTCGCAGCACATCCTGACTCCCACGCGCGGGGTGGCGCTGTGCATCAACGCCTTCAACTTCCCAAGCTGGGGCCTGTGGGAAAAGGCGGCGCCGGCGCTGCTCTCGGGCGTGCCGGTGATCATCAAGCCCGCCACCGCAACCGCCTGGCTAAGCCAGCGCATGGTGCGCGATGTGCTCAACGCGGGCATCCTGCCGCCCGGCGCCTTGTCGATCATCTGCGGCAGCTCGGCCGGGTTGCTCGATCAACTGCAAGCCTTCGACGTGGTCTCGTTCACCGGTTCGGCGCAAACCGCCGCCCTGATCCGCTCCCACCCGGCGGTGGTGCAGCGCTCGGTGCGCGTCAACATC
>BBPE01000544.1_pt5 | contig 13213 bp, 10 predicted proteins | sample 1344301 | NCBI WGS metagenome assembly BBPE01 (sample SAMD00019089, study PRJDB2971) | groundwater metagenome | isolation source: The Cedars highly-alkaline
GCCGAGCAACGGCGCCAACAAGCAGCGGCCGAGCGCCTCGCCCGTGAAGAACAGGCCAGCGCCGAGCGGCAACGCGAACAAGAACGGCAGCGCAGCTTGCAAGAGCAGCGCCAGACCGAGCTGGCAGCTCAGGTGCGGCGCGACGAGCAGATGCGCCGCATCATGGGCCAGGCCGACGCCAGCGGTGCGGCGCAAGCCAGCGGCAGCGCGTTGCGCGCTGGCGGCCCATCGCTGGCCTACGCCGCCCGGGTAGCGGCCAGCATCAAGCCCAACGTAGTCTTCACCGACCCGGTGGCCGGCAACCCACGCGCCGAAGTCGAGGTGCGCACCCTGCCCGACGGCACCATCACCGCCCGTCGGCTACTCAAGAGCAGCGGCAACCCGGCCTGGGACGAGGCGGTGCTGCGCGCCATCGACCGCACCGCCACCCTGCCGCGCGACGTCGACGGGCGCGTACCGTCGGCTCTCATCATCGGCTTGCGTCCGCTGGACTGAACCTGAACACCGCCAACCCAGCTTCAGGTCACCGCCCCTCGCATGTGCAGCACCCGCTGCGGATAGGGTATTTCGATATTGTTCTCGCGCAATGCCTGCAAGATGGCGCAGTTGATCTGCGAGCGCAAATTGAGCTGACCGTTTTCCGGGTCAACCATCCAGTAGCCCACCGTGAACTCCAGCCCGTCGGGACCGAAGGCCGACAGCGCCACCGCCGGCGCCGGGTCTCTGAGCACGCGAGGCCGCGCCAGCGCAGCCTCGCTGAGCAGGCGCATCACCAGATCGACATCACTTTCATAGCCGACCGTCACCACCGTGGACTGCCAGAGCTGGGCGTCGGCCAGCGAGAGGTTTTCGACCCGGTTGATGAGCAGAATTTCATTCGGAACGATCGATTCACGCCCGGCGAGCGAACGAATCACGGTGTAACGGGCGTTGATTTGGGTGATGCGGCCGTCGAAATTGTCCACCCGCACATTGTCGCCAATGCGCATGCTGCGTTCGGCCAAAATGACGAAACCGCTGACGTAATTGGATGCCAACCTTTGCAAGCCAAAGCCAATGCCCACACCAATGGCGCCACCCAGCACCGACAGCGCAGTCAGATCAATGCCGACTGCCGACAGCGCGACCAGCAGACCCACCAAAACCAACAGGGCGCGGGTGGCGTTGCTGACCGCTTTGCGCAGCGACAAATCACCCCCGCTGGCCGAGCGCAACAGCCGCGACTCGATGGCTGACGAAACCCACAGCGCCAAAATCAGCACCACGGCGGCGGTGATGATGCCTTCCAGCAAGGTGCGCAGCGAAAGCTCAGACGCGCCAATGGTCCACTTGATTTGATCCAGCTCGTGCAGCACCAGTGGCAACAGGCCACTGAGCCAGAGCACCACAGCAAACCAGGCCAACCACGAAATGCTGCGCTCCAGAGTGCGCACCCAGGGGGTTTGCACCAACGCGACTTGCAGCACCTTGACGCCAATGCGAATCACCACCAGCGCCAGCAGCACCACAATGACATGCGAGAAGATGGTAACCGGCATCAGCTCGAGCAGCACCGCGCGCGCGCTATAAGCCAGCGTCAACAGCAGCAAGGGAAACAGCACGCCGTCGATCAGGCGTCGGCCAAACAGCACCGAGCTGCGGTTTTCCTGCATGCCCAGTGTCTGGCGCAGCAAGGCGCTCAGGCCCCAGGCCAAGGCGACGCACACCAGCAGCACCCCAAGCTCGATCCAGAGCGCGGGCTGCAAGAAGGCAGCGAACCATTGCTGCAAACCCTCTGGCGCTTGCGTTGCGCTGGCGCTGGCAGCAGGCGCAGCATCGATGGGGATGGCGCTGGGGATTGCGCTGGCACTTTCGCTGGTGACTGTGACGGTGGCGGTGGCGGTGGTCATGATCCGTAGCGGTTGTTTCAGAACTCGGAGCCTGAACTCAGGCGCTCCAATTCGGAGCGCGTTTGTCGATGAAGGCCTGCACACCTTCTTGCGCCACTTCATGCACCATGTTGCAGGCCATGGTCTGAACGGCGAGCTGGTAAGCCGCTTCGATACCGGTCTCGAGCTGGCGATAAAACAAACCCTTGCCGACCGCAACGGCGTGGCGCGGCTTGGCCAGAATGCGCTCCAGCATGTGTTCGAGCTCGGCGTCGAGCGCCTCATCGGCCACGACGCGATTGACCAGGCCACGCGCCAGCGCCTGCTCGGCCGTGATGAAGTCGCCGGTGAACAGCATCTCGAACGCCTGTTTGGGCAATACGTTGCGCGACAGGGCCACGCTGGGCGTCGAACAAAACAAGCCCAGGTCGATGCCGTTGACACCAAAGCGGGCCGCTTGCGCGGCCAGCGCCAAATCACACTGCGCCACCAACTGACAACCGGCGGCGGTGGCCAACCCCTGCACGCGTGCGATCACTGGCAGCTCCAACTGGCGTATGCCCAGCATCAACCGCGAGCAGCGCGCAAACAGGGCCTGGTAGTAGGCCAGGTCGGGGTTGGCGCGCATTTCCCTGAGATCATGACCGGCACAAAAAGCCCTGCCGTTGGCGGCGATCACCAGCGCGCGCGCGCGCTCGTCGCCGGCCACCGCATCGAGCGCGCGCTGCAGCGCATCCAGCATGGCGGACGACAGCGCGTTGAAGTTGCGCGGCGTATTCAGCGTGAGCGTGTGCACGCCGCGCACGTCGCTCTGATGCAGCAAGACAGCATCGGTTGGGTCGGTACTCATCGCAGGCGTCCCGCTTGACTGGTTGAACTTCGGTCGATTGTCCGATTTTTTTCTGCCTCGTTCGCGCGCCTGGACACAGGCACAATGGCGCGCATGAATATCGTGATTCTTGACGACTATCAGGATGCGGTTCGCAAACTGCGCTGCGCCGAAAAAATCGAACCCTACCAGGCCAAGGTCTTCACCAACACCGTCAAAGGCGTGGGCCAGCTCGCGCTGCGGCTGCGTGAGGCCGACATTCTGGTGCTGATCCGCGAGCGCAGTCACATTTCACGCCCCTTGATCGACAAGCTGCCGCGTCTCAAACTGATCGCGCAGACCGGCCGCGTCGGCGCTCACATCGATCTGGCCGCCTGCACCGAGCGCGGCATCGCCGTTGCCGAAGGGGTGAGTTCGCCGGTTTCAACCGCCGAACTGACCTGGGCACTCACCATGGCGGCCATGCGGCGCCTGCCCCAGTATGTGGCCCATCTGAAACACGCTGCCTGGCAGCAGTCGGGTTTGAAGTCGGCGTCGATGCCGGTCAACTTTGGCATAGGCATGGCACTGCGGGGGAAAACCCTGGGCATCTGGAGCTATGGCCGTATCGGTCAACTGGTGGCCGGCTATGGCCGGGCCTTCGGCATGCGCGTGCTGATCTGGGGCAGCGACGCGGCGCGCGCGCGCGCCAACGCCGACGGCTACGAGCTTGCCGATAGCAAGGCGGCCTTTTTCGCCGACGTCGACGTGCTCTCACTGCATTTGCGGCTCGGTGAGCGCAGCGTCGGCTGCGTGGGGCTGGACGATCTTGCGCGCATGAAGCCCACCGCCTTGCTGGTCAACACCTCGCGCGCTGAAATCATCGCCCCCGATGCGCTGCTGACCAGTCTGAACCGGGGCTGCCCCGGCATGGCGGCAATCGACGTGTTCGAGTCCGAGCCGATTTTGCAGGGCCACGCCCTGCTGCGGCTGGAAAACTGCATCTGCACGCCACACATCGGCTACGTGGAGATGGACAATTACGAGCTCTGTTTTGCCTCGGCGTTCGACAACGTGGTTAACTTTATCCGGGGTACACCCAGCAACATCGTCAACCCGTCTGCGCTGCAAGTGCGGCGCTGAAGCAGCGGCGTGGGTTCAGCCGCTCAGGCCCTGTCGCTCGCTCGTTGCCCTGGCTCTTTCTCCGGCGGGAATTCAAAGTCGAGCAGTTGCGGGTGGGTCGCTTCGCCCTCGAAGAAAGGCGGTTTGCCTTGCTGAGCGGGCTGCGCTGCGCTGGTGCCGGGCGTGAGCACAGCGGATTTGGGCGACACGGGTTCGACGGCCGGCTCTTGCGACCATTCGTTCAGGTCGATGTCCAGCCCCAGACGCGCCGAAGCCGGCGGCAGCAGATCGCGGTCTGGGTCGGCTCGCACGGGCGCGAGCGCGGCGGCTGCGGCCTTGAGGGGTTTGATCCGGGTTTGCTCAAAATCGCTGACAGGCGCGGCCACACCCGCCTCGCGCCTGATGATGTCCTGCGCCAAGGCATGCAACAACAACAGCTCGCGGTACGCATCGAGGTCGAACACCTCGGCCTGTGGATCGTTCGGGTCGCGAAAAATCGATTGCTCGATCACGTCGAGCACGCGGGGCTGGGGCCACAGCGCCTGTATCCGGCTGAACGCCGCCTCATAGGCTTCCAGATTGCGACCCCGGTCGGCGTATTGCTCGAAGGCCGGGACGCCGGCGTTGAACAGCCGGTTGAACTCTACGCGCAAGCGCTCGTAGTCGGATTTTTGTCCGAGCCGGTGGAAAATCTTGAGCAAATCGAGATAGATCAGCGCGCTGGGCTGCTGGCTTTCCAAGATATGGTTGGTCAAAATTTGAATCGCCTGCTCATCCTGACCGATCGACACAAAGAAGTCGGCCTGCTGCTGCACGTCGAACAATTCTTCGGTGGCCAGCGAACGCGATGCACCGATCAGGCTAGGACCGAAATCACGCCGCTCGCTGGCGCTCCACGCGGGCGCGTTGTCCAGCACCGGCGCTAGCGCTTGTGCATGGCCGAGGCCGAGCGCTTGCGGCCCGGACTCCAATTCGTCGTCTTGCGGCACCCCATCGCGCCGCGCATGCAAGCGCTTTTCGAGTGCCGGGCTCGCCGCCACCGGCTCCTGAATACGCGCCATCTTGCCCGACGCCGGCTCAGCCTGGGCCGCCCACCACGCCGGCCGAGCCGCTGCCACAACCCGCTGCTGCCGACGCCACAGCAGCAGCGCCAGCAACGCCAATGCCAGCAAGGCGCCCAGCAGGTACAGCCATCGATGCATCTGACTGCTGCGCTGGGCCGCCTGCAGTTGGCGCTCCAAGGCGGCCATCTGCGCCCTGTCTTGCGCCTGGGCGTCCAGCAAGGCCCGGGACTGTGCCTCAAGCGCGACGAGTCTGTGCGCCTGTCTGAGTCTGTCTTCAGGCGCCGCGTTGATGGCTTGCCACAACAACGCGGCAGCGCGGCTGGCCTCGGGTGTGCCGGGCTGGCTGTGCAAGGTGCGCGAGAGTTCGAGCCGCGGTGCTGCAGCGCCGTCCAGACTCAGATCGAGCGGATCGAGCTGCAAACGCGGCTCGCTGGCGCGCACGGGTGCGGCCGCACGGCGCAGCACGCTGTTTTCCCGGGGACGCACCGGCGGCCCGGCGGCTGCTGCGCGGGCGGGCAAAGCCGCACGCGCTGGCGCTGCCGGGCCTGGCGCCGCGTCTCCTGCAAGGCCTGTGGCAAGTGCGACAGCATTCGGGGGCGGCACCTGGGGCGCCAGAACCGGCTGGACGCCAACGGGTGCTGCGATCGCCCGGGCTGCAAGCTCGGGCGGCGGGTCTGCCAGCAAGGCATAGCGACGAGAAAAGGGCGCGCCGCAGCCTGCACGCACCTCAAGCGTGACGATGGGCTCGTTGATTGGCTGGAACGACTGGATGCGCAACCAGACCTGATTCGGTTCAGCGCCGTTTTGCGGCGTGAGTCGCAGCCGACCCGGAGCCAGTTGCTCATCGCCGTAAAAGACATAGGCACCCAGGCACAATTGGGACGCGTCTGCGCCGGCGGCCACCGTCACCGGAACGCGAACATCCAGCCCCTGACCTAGCACCGCCTCTCCGCTGAGTTGGCCCAGGGTCGCAGCCGCACTGCTCAGCGCTGTCAAGATCATCACACAAGCGACCCAGATTTGACGCACGTCGGCTACCCTCGGATATAAAGCTAAAGCATTCTGACACAGGGCGCGCCCGATTTAATTTTGAAAATGGCTTGTTTTGTGGCGCAATTCTCGAGTGACGGGCGACGCGGGCGCGGCAAGAGTTGACCCCATTCCTGCACGCTTGCCCCGCAGCGCCGACCTGACCCAATCTCCTCCAACACCGACCGCCCCATGACCGCCAGCCTCGAAAGTCAGCGCCACGGCCAGACCCTGGTTCTGAGCATCAGCAACCCCGAACACCAAAACGCGCTGGAGCCCGGTATTTATGCCGCTGGCATCGAAGTGCTCAACGCGGTCGAGAACAACCCCGAGTTGCGCAGCGTGATCATCACCGGCAAGGGTCCATACTTCTGTTCCGGCGCTCGGCTGCAACGGTTGCTGGAAAACCGGCAGCAGCCACCCGAGCTGCAGGCACAAAGTATCGATGGTTTGCACCACTGGATAGAGACCATTCGCGTTTTTCCCAAGCCGGTGCTGGCGGCGGTCGAAGGGCCCTGCGCCGGCGCCGGGTTTTCTCTCGCGCTGGCCTGTGACCTGGTGGTGGCGGCACAAGACAGCGTGTTCATCATGAGCTACAGCCAGGTCGGCCTCTCACCCGACGGTGGCGCCAGTTGGAGCCTGCTGCGCGCCCTGCCGCGCCAGACGGCGCTGGAATTGCTGCTCAGCGGCGAACGCGTGGGAGCCGATCGCCTGCAGCAGCTCGGCCTGGTCAATCGGGTCAGCGCGCCCGGCCAAGCGCTGGCGGATGCGCTGCACTGGTGTGAAAAGCTCAACGCCCGCGCCCCCAACGCGCTAGCCAGCATCAAGGAACTGGTCAACGAAGCGTCCACGGCGACGCTGCCCGAGCAACTGGGTCGAGAACGAGATCATTTCGTGCGCTGCCTGCACCACGCCAACGCCGGCGAAGGCATCACGGCATTTCTGGACAAGCGCACACCCCATTACCGCTGAACCGACATCTCATTGACTCACCCGCAAGACAGCCCATGAACGAACCGATGCTGACCATGGAGGAACGCAAGGCGATCAACAAGGGGCGCTGCTTCGGCGGCTCTCATCTTCCCTGCGCCACGACATACTCCGATGCGCCTGCGTCAAGGACATTTGTCGACATGCCAGTCACGCGCGGCTGCTGAACTCAGCGCGACGCTCCAGCACAAGTCGGATCAAGAGCACCCAGGTGCAGGCGGCCAAAGCCGACGCAGAACCACCCCCAGGCAAAAAACTGGGGGTCTGACAGGAAAACCGGGTTCAGCAGCGGCTATAATCAACAGCTTAGTCGGAGCGTAGCGCAGCCTGGTAGCGCATCTGCTTTGGGAGCAGAGGGTCGCGAGTTCGAATCCCGCCGCTCCGACCATTCACAACAAAAAGGCCCACGCTGTGGGCCTTTTTTCTGCCAGTCTGCATACCGTCTACCCGTAGCTCAACTGGATAGAGCAGCTGCCTTCTAAGCAGCAGGTCGGGGGTTCGAGTCCCTCCGGGTAGGCCATAGATAAGTTTCAAGAGGCATCAGAAACCCCCGGATTGTCTTACAAGACTTTGATTTCAAAAGTTTATTGACCCCTGCAAAGTAAATCACGACGATTGAGTGCACTGGCACGTTCGTCGCATCAATTGTGGTCCGCGTCAACCAAGCTTCCATCAAAAGTCAACTGACAATGCACGCCGAATTTCTCAAAAATTGCCTCTGTGGTACCGCCGCGTGCCCATGCACGAGGTCTTGGACGACAGCAGAGTACGCTCTTTCAGCACGCTTTTTCCTCGGGTCGGCGGTGGCTTCCAAGTGGACGTAACCGACCGGGCGTACGGCCGCAGCGCCATTCACGACGGCCTGCCCTGGTTCATCTGCGACATGCGTGTGCCGCTCTTGAGGAGCCGGATGTCGCTGACTTTCATGCCTACTCTCCTGGGTTGATGGCCGCCGCACATAGGACAGATGCAAGCGGCAATTCAGCCCACAATACACCCATCCTTCTGGCCAGCGCTGCCCTCGTGCAGCGGCATTGAACCGCACGAAACCACTGGAGAGCCCATGCCCGGCTATGCCGACCCCGGCTTTGACACCCTGGCGCTACACGCCGCAGCCGCACCCGACCCCGCCAGCGGCGCGCGTGCGCTGCCGATTCACCTGAGCACCTCGTTCGTGTTCGAGTCTTGCGACCATGCCGCCGCGCTGTTCAATCTGGAGCGCGCGGGCCACGTCTACAGCCGCATCAGCAACCCCACCAACGCGGCGTTCGAGCAGCGCGTGGCCGCGCTCGAAGGCGGCATCGGTGCCATTTCCTGCGCCAGCGGCCAGGCCGCGCTGCACCTGACGATCGCTACGCTGATGGGCACGGGCGCGCATATCGTCGCCAGCAGCGCGCTCTACGGTGGCAGCCATAACCTGCTGCACCACACGCTGCGCCGCTTCGGCATCGAGACCACATTCGTCAAACCCGGCGACATCGACGGCTGGAAGGCTGCGGTGCGCCCGAACACCAAGCTGCTCTTTGGTGAGACGGTAGGCAACCCCGGCCTGGACGTGCTGGACATCCCGACCGTGGCGCAGATCGCGCACGAAGCGCGCGTGCCACTGCTGATGGACAGCACGCTGACCACGCCCTACCTCATCCAGCCCTTCCAACACGGCGCCGACTTGGTCTACCACTCGGCCACCAAGTTCCTGAGCGGCCACGGCACGGTGATCGGTGGCGTGGTGGTCGATGGCGGCAGCTTCGACTGGGAGGCCTCGGGCCAATACCCCGAACTGACCGAACCTTACGACGGTTTCCACGGCATGATTTTCAGCGAAGAAAGCACGGTCGGTGCTTTCTTGCTGCGCGCGCGCCGCGAGGGCCTGCGCGACTTCGGCGCCTGCCTGAGCCCACACAGCGCCTGGCTGATTTTGCAAGGCATAGAAACCCTGCCGCTGCGCATGGAGCGCCACATCGCCAACACCGAAAAAGTGGTGGCCTTCCTGGTCAAGCAAACGCTGGTGAGCCGCGTTGGCCACCCGCTGCTCGAATCGCATCCCAGTCACGCACTGGCCGAGCGGCTGCTGCGTCATGGTGCCAAGGGTGCAGGCTCGGTGTTCAGCTTCGACATCAAGGGCTCGCGCGAACAGGGCAAGACCTTCATCGAAACACTCAAAATCTTCAGCCACCTGGCCAATGTGGGCGACTGCCGCTCGCTGGTGATCCATCCGGCCAGCACGACACACTTTCGCATGAGCGACTCGGCGCTGACCAGCGCCGGTATCGGCCCCGGCACTATTCGCCTGTCCATCGGGCTGGAAGACCCGGATGACCTGATAGAGGATTTGAAACGTGCCCTCAAGGCTGCAGAAAAGGCCGCTTGATCCGTTCGGCAGGCTCATCAGAACAGGCCAAGCGCCGGGCGAACGAATGGGGGACTTCTGATGCATCTCACTGTCAACGACGCCAATACCTACTGCTACAGCGGAGGCAAGGCCTTTGACCCGTCCAAGCCCACCGCCGTCTTCATCCACGGCGTGCTGGGCGACCACAGCGTCTGGATCCTGCAGTCGCGCTACCTGGCGCACCACGGCTACAACGTGCTGGCGGTCGACCTGCCTGGCCACTGCAAGAGCGCCGGCCAAGCACCCTCATCGGTCGAAGAAGCAGCCGACTTCATCGGTGCGCTGCTCGACGCCGCAGACGTACGAAAGGCTGCGCTGATCGGTCATAGCTGGGGTTCGCTGATCGCGCTGGAAGCGGCGGCGCGGCTGCAAGACCGCGTCACACACCTGGTTCTGGTAGGCACCGCACACCCGATGAAGGTCTCGCCCGCGCTGCTTGATGCCTCGCTCAAGCAGCCCGAAAAGGCGCTGACTCAGATCAATGTGTTCTCGCGCAGCACGCTGGCCGCACCGCCCTCGACGCTGGGCCCAGGCACCTGGGTCTATGGCGCGAGCCTGGCGCTGGGGCGGCGCGTGCTGGCCAGCAACCCGACGGTCAACCTGTTTCACCGCGGCTTTGTGGCCTGCGACAGCTACCGCGGCGGCGAAGCGGCCATGGCGGCCTTGACTTGCCCGGTGTTGTTCCTGCTGGGTGAGCAGGACCAGATGACGCCGCCCAAAGCGGCGCAGGGCTTGATCAAGGCGGGCAAGGCCGCTGCCAAGGCTGTGCAGGTGCTCAGCCTGCCGGTGGGCCACCACCAGATGACCGAAGCGCCCGACGACACCCTGTTCGCCATCCGCGACTTCCTGCGGAATTGAGTCCATGCTCACGTGTGTGCGACGCTGCGCGAAAAAGACCCGATGCGGCGGCGCATGCCCAGGCAAGCTTTCTCCTGATGCGCCGCCCCGAACTGATGACGCTTTACCGCGACGCCCAGGTGTTCAGCTCCGTCAAGCAGGAGGTAGTTTTGCAGAATTGCCCAAGCATCCCAAAAAAGTAGAAATCGGATCAAAAACACCTGACCGAGCAACAGCCTATCAGCGCAGAATAGCAAGGGCTGCGGCTTGCGCACGCTGCCGGTATCGCCCCAGCCCACACAGCAACTTCCAGAGCACCCACCCCATGCCCCATTCACGCAACGCAAACGCCGTCCGCCTGGAGTTTGCACCCAACTCCCTGGTTCAGACCAACCTGTCGGGCGCGGCCTTCACCGGCGACTGGCTCTGGGTGGCTGGCGACGAAGCCTGTGGCCTGGATCGCCTGCGTCGGCTCGACCCCATGGGGTCCGACGTTTTGCGTTTTGGCGAGGTGCGCGACTTCCCTCTGGCCGATTTGCTAGACCTGCCAGGCTCAGCCGACGAAGAGGCCGACCTGGAAGGCATGGCGGTGGCCGATGGCTACCTCTGGGTGGTCGGCTCGCATGGCCTCAAGCGCAAGAACGCCAAGCCAGACCGGGCCCACGCCGACAACGCCAGACGGCTGGCGAAGCTGGCGCTGGACGGCAACCGGCGCCTGCTGGCCTGTCTGCCCATCGAGCCCGACGCCCAGGGCGCGCCCGGCCTGGTGCGACAGGCCCGAGACGGGCGCCGGGCCCTGCGGCTCAAGGGCGATGCGCAGGCGAACCTGCTCACCCGCGCCCTGGCCGACGACCCCCACTTCGGGCCCTACATGGCGATTCCAGGCAAGGACAACGGCTTCGACATCGAAGGCCTGGCGGTGGACGGACGCCGGCTGCTGCTTGGCCTGCGCGGCCCGGTGCTGCGCGGCTGGTCGGCGCTGCTCGAGATCGAGGTCGAGGCGCGCGGGGATCATCTGCGCCTGGCGCCGCTGGACGACAGCGGCACGCTGCTGCGCAAGCACTTCCTGCAGCTCGACGGCCTGGGCATTCGCGACCTGCATTTTTCTGGTGACGACCTGTACATCTTGGCCGGTCCGACGATGGTGCTCAACGGCGATATCCGTGTCTTCAAGTGGCCGCTGGCCCGGACTGCGATGGCTGCCAACCGCGAGCCTGTGTGTTTTGAAGATGAACTGACAGAATCGGTTGCGCTGCCGCACGGGCGCGGCACAAACCGCGCGGAGGCAATTTGTGACCTGCCCCCAGAACTGGCCAACGGGCAGCCGCGCTGGCTGGTGCTGTACGACGCGCCGGGCGCCGATCGCCGGGACGGCGAGCACACCGTCTTCGGCGACTTGCTACAGCACGACTGATGGCCTCCAGCGCCTTTGCCCCGGCCCTGGACCCCGAGTCGGCGCTGCTGTTCGTGGTCAACGCCGCTGCAGGAGGCTTTGGCATCGATGTCAAGCGGGCCGTGATCGAATCGGCCCTGGCCGCGCGTGGACGCAAAGGCGAACTGCTGATTTGCAGCCCCGCCGAGCTGCCGCGCGTCGCCGCCCAGGCCGCTGCGGCGGCGCTGGCGCGCGGCACAGCGGTGGTCGCTGTGGGCGGCGATGGCAGTCTGAACACGGTGGCTCAGGCCGCGCACAAAACCGGTTGCGCCATGGGCGTCGTTCCCTACGGCACCTTCAACTACTTTGCCCGGACACACGGCATACCCACCGATCCGGCCGCTGCCGCGCGGCTGCTGCTGGACGCGCGCCCGTTGCCGGTTCAGGTGGCCGCCATCAACGACCGGGTGTTCCTGGTCAACGCCAGCCTGGGCGTCTACCCTGAGCTGTTACGGGATCGAGAGGCCTACAAGGCCCGTTTTGGCCGCAGCCGCTGGGTGGCGTTCGTGGCGGCCTGTGCCACCTTGCTGCGCGCACAACGCCGGCTGCGCCTGCACATCGAGCTGGGCAACACAGTCCGCGATGTGCAGACCCTGACGCTCTTCGTAAGCAACAACCGGCTGCAACTCGAGCATTTCGGTGCAAACCCGCCAGACACCGTGGTCGGCACGCCCGGACACGGCAGCATGGCCGCGCTGATGCTGCGTCCCATCGGCACGCTGTCCATGATCGGGCTGCTGCTGCATGGAGCCATGGGCAATCTGGACGAAGCCGCTGGCGTGGAAAGCTTCGAGTTTCAACACATGGTGGTCAGGCCCACCCTGCTCCCCGGCCGCCAAGAGGTGGTGGTGGCGTTCGACGGCGAGGTGGCACGGATGCGCGCACCGATCGACTTTCGCGTGCTCGAAAAGCCCCTGTACCTGCTCCAGGCCCCTGACTCACCGGGCTCGGTTGAGGCGACAGAAGCTGCCGCATGAGCGTGCTGCTGCAAATCTCTGACACCCATTTCGGCACCGAACAACCCCAGGTGGTCGAGGCGCTGGTGGCCCTGGCAGCGCAGCAGCGGCCGGACCTGGTGGCGCTCACAGGCGACATCACGCAGCGCGCACGGCCGGCCCAGTTTCGCGCAGCCAAAGCCTTCGTCGACCGACTCGGTGCGCCGGTCCTGGCCATCCCCGGCAACCACGACATTGCGCTGTTTGACCTCTGGGCCCGTCTGAGCCGCCCTTACGCGCGCTACGCCGCCGCATTCGGGGCCGATCTTGAGCCCGTGCACGCGTCGCCAGAATGGCTGGTCATCGGCGTCAACACCACGCGCGCCTGGCGCCATAAGAACGGCGAGGTGTCCACGGCGCAGATCGATAGGGTGGCCAAGCGGCTGAGCGCGGCCAGCCCGGGGCAATTGCGCGTGGTGCTGGTGCACCAGCCGGTTGCCGTGACCGAGGCGCGCGATCGGACCAACCTGCTGCGCGGGCGCAGCGATGCCCTGCGGGTCTGGGCAGCGGCCGGGGTCGACCTGCTGCTGGGCGGCCACATTCACCTGCCGTACACGCTGGCGCTGCACGGGTTGGAGCGGCCGCTGTGGGTGGTGCAGGCGGGCACCGCCGTCTCGCGGCGCACCCGCGCTGGGCTGCCCAACTCGGTGAACATCCTGCGCTGGGGCGATGCGCC
>BBPE01003965.1_pt3 | contig 13203 bp, 16 predicted proteins | sample 1344301 | NCBI WGS metagenome assembly BBPE01 (sample SAMD00019089, study PRJDB2971) | groundwater metagenome | isolation source: The Cedars highly-alkaline
CACCGAGCCGCTTTACCAGTTGGATTGGTATAATATTGAATCAGAATGTGGGGAAGCCCGGCAGTACCAAGGACCAGTCCAAAGAGCAATCCAAAGTTGTTTATAGGGTCTAACCACATCCCATGGTATATGTAGGGGCGACCGACATCCACAAGTATTGCGTTGTAACTCCATCCATAGTGCATCAGGACAAATATCATAGTGATGAACATCGCACCCCACAGCATCACGCACAGGAAAATCTGGTTATAGGTGGTGCCCCTCATACCCCCCACCACCACGTACAGCGTCATCAAAACAGCAGCGACCACCACCCCAGTGGAATAGTCCCAGCCCATCAATATATGGAGCAAAGCACCAGACCCTACTAACTGCGGAACGATGTAGAATATCATCGATATCAATGTAAATATAACGCACACCATTCTAACCCGTTGCGAGTGCCATCTTGCAAATCCAAAATCCGCAACGGTGAATTTTGCAAATCTCCGGAGTGGACTGGCAATCCAGAATAACAGCACCACATATCCTCCGAAAAATCCCAATCCGTACGCAAAGCCATCATATCCGTGCAGCCATACTAACCCCACAATGCCCAAAAACGATGCAGCACTCATGTAACTGCCTCCGAGCGAAAGGGCACTCTGTAAGGCGCTTATCCCCCGGTTAGCCACATAGAATTCTGCCGCCGAACTACCAAATCGCCTTGCAAAGATTGCAATGCTCATAGTGATAAGCACCATGAATATCACGAGACCCAATGCGGTTGGATTTTCTACCATGGTGTTTTCTCCTCCATTTCAAGTGCTCTAATTACATATATTATTGATGTGCCCAAGCTGACAAAAAATATTAAGAATATGGCATACAGAAAAGAGATTGTAAACTCTCCGAATATCTTTATTCTCATAAAGTCTGTCGCAAAGTCGTTTAACAGTGGTAGTGCATGATACACAACCATGAACAGCACTCCAAGCGGCAGGACCATGTTCCATTGACGCAACATCAGTTGAGATATCTCTTCATGCTTTTCCTTACTTGTTTGCATATATCTTTTCACCCACTTATATCACCTTACAACCAGCACTGGGATATGGGCGGCTTTTATAACCATCTCAGCAACGCTCCCAATTGTTATTCTATTCAACCCAGTTCGCCCTATCGTGCCCATCACTATCAAGTCCACGTTCTCCTGTTCAGCGGTCTCGACGATATGTTTTGGTGCACTTCCACGTTCCGTTATGGTTTTTACTTTAACTCCATTCTTTTCTCCATACCATTTCGCGACTGTAAGCCCCTTTTTACCATGTTCCACTGCTTCAGATACTCCAAATTCTGCCTTTTCCAAAGGCGATAGGGCAACCGTATCGTCCACGTATATCGCCATCAACTCTGCCTTCATCAGTTTTGCCAGTGCAACTGCGTGTTTTGTAGCCTCGACGGATGGTGCTGAACCGTCTGTAGCCAGTAGGATTTTCTTCATGTCCAAAACCACCTTTTTTACATCAGTTTTAGAGAGCCCTTCTGCTGTTTTGTTTAATGAGTTCATCGAAAACCTCCAAGTATATCATCATTATTCATGATGTCTATGTTTTCAAGGAGTGTATTATTATATATATTTTGTGTTCTGTCGTAAATTCATTACTGAGTGAACATCCTAAAATGCGGTTTTCCAAACTCCTTTTCCTGCAAAAACCGCACGGCATCGCCGGCCTTGCGCTCGTCGTCAACGCGTGCATAAATCCGCATTTTAGATACGAGCACCTTTTGTCCACAAGGGCATGCCCGCGTCTTCTGGCCTTCTTTGGCATCGAAAATATTTCTATGAAATATTTTCTTAAGAAGATATCCTTTGGATATCTTCGAAATAAATCGCCTGCAATCGCTGCACCTAATCACCAAATACATCAAACGTTGCCTGTTTTGGCCCCCCATTCAACTCGACGTCAGAATGCCCAAAGTGGTTAAGTATCCGTGATGTAGCGGGGATCAATTGATTATTGATATAATATTCTGCATCAATCCTATCTCTCTTATCATCATCAGTATATAGATATCCATCTTCATATTTTTTGAATATATCGACTGGATATGCTCTATCCCCGATGCTGCCGGATCCCTTGACTACCACGTACGCTACTTTCGTCCCTACCTCTATCGGTATTTTTGCCCTTTTTGCCGCCCTTACATGCGCCTGTATCGATTCATAGCTGGATATTTTTTTAGTCAAAGTTTTGTATATCACGAGCTTTTCCAAGGGTACTTTTCCCCTCTTGACCTGCTGCACGATGCTCTGGACCAATCGTACCGCTTTAGCCGGGTCCCTTTCCCCGAGTATCACTTCGACCACCTGGGCCTGGGTTTCCTTTGCCAGAGCACACCAATCCCCCCTGCGGACTTCCAGTCCCTTAATAACGATCTCGCCATCCGCGGTGAGGCCTGCGTAGCGCTTCTTCTTCTCGGTGAAGAATATCACTTCATAATAGTTATCGATGTCCAGTTCCAGGGGGAGTTCCCTGGATATGGCATCTGAAAACTCCTTTGCGAGTCTTACAATATCTCCATCCTTTTTTATAAACAAACTATCGGTATCTCCGTACAGCACCTCAAGCCCCATTTCCTCGGCCTTCTGAATGGCCTGCTTGATAAAGTGGCGCCCCCATGCAGTGGTCGCCTCTGCGCATTCCTTACGGTACCAGCGGGCTGCAGACCAGCCAGTATACCCATAAAACGCATTAGTGAGTATCTTGATGGCTTTTTGGCGGATATCGAGCAATTGATATTCATATGTGTCCCTGTCGTATCTCGCAAGTTCGCGTTTCAATTTATTACGCTTGGCAACCAGGTCCTGAAGAATCCGTTTGAAGAAACCGTCTGGCTTTTTCCGAAACTTATATCCAACCTCTGGCGCCTCAAAGAATTCATCGCCATCTGCTATTACAGTATCCGGCGATATGTTGAATGATATCATTATCGATGGATACATCGCTGAAAAGTCCAGACATACCACGTTTTCATGTATGCCTTTTTTCGGTTCGAGAACGAAACCGCCAGCATATGGCGCACCGACTTCCCTCTTAGAGGGCACCAGTTCTCCTATTTTATATGCCTCATTACTCAAAAACGATTCTACCTGGCGCCCACGTCCCATCTTTGATACCTCATCCAGCGGTTGCCTGCTCATTCTCGCGAATTCATATTGCAGCGGGAGCATCTTTTCCGCTATTGCGAGCGTACTATTTACATCATCTCTGGCATATTCGAGAAGGGTCTTGCGCTTTTCAGGGTCTTCCCAGTACTGATGTATCTTTGATGCAGGTAAATTGACGCGCTCGGATTTTTTCATTACGCCCAGAAAATCCGCAACGTTTTCCAGTGTCTTGACCTTGACACTGCCCAAGTCCCTGTCAACGACACGGTATAAATCGACGTTAAGTCTGCCAGCAATGGAGACTTTCCCAGGAATGCCAGGCCGAAGCTGTGGGGTACTTCCATCCCTCCCCATCTTGAGCGGAATTTTAGCAAGTTCTGCGCGGTGCAAGAGATACGGCCAATCAAAGTTGTCCGAATTGTAACCGCATATCACGTCTGGATTAACATCACGTATAAAATCAATAAACTCTCTGATGATAGATGGTTCGTCCTTGGATGTAAGCAATTTAACGTCGCCACGATTCGTCGCCACTCCTATAATGATGATTGGATCGCGCTCCTGGCTCGGCATGCCATGGGGGTTTATCATCTCACAATCGAACGCCATTATTCGTAGATCTGGGTTTCCCTCTCTCTTTTGCGGCTTAACCTCGCTCGCCTCAAGCGCATACTCTGCATACTCGATGTCGATCGGCTTTCCCTGCACGACGATGCCATCCATGGGCGCCAGACCATGATCGATGATATACCTCACCGCAAACAGCACATCTGCTTCCCTGACATCCAGACCAAGAGCATCAACGGCTTCACGCAGACTTGGCACGTGCTGAGGATGCCCTACGATTATTTTAAAAGCCTCAACCTCTTTCCCAAAATCCCTCCTTTTGACGGTCTCAACTCGTTTTGGAGATATCGTCTCACCATATCGCATTGCCCTGACCGCCATAATATCGTCGGCACTTCTGTTTTCTGACCTAAATCTGTGGTTGGGAGCAGCCACCGCATAGAAATACGGCTCAAAGTTTGGGTCAAAAACGACCGCATTTCTCCCCTGCTCGTCCTTGCACCAGAGCCTGATTACAGCTTTACCTCCCTTATCGGAAATCGAAGATTTTCCGACTTGTTGTAATTCTGAAGGAATTTCAACACCGATTAAATCTGAAGATTTAGACGGAGTTGGCAATCCCTTTGGGATTTCAACAGTCACATAATCGACGTCGAGCAACCAGCCCCTGAGTTGATTCATCCATAAACGATGGTCCCGAATACCTTAAATACTTGTGGCAAAAACGATACCTGAAACCGCCTATTATTTATGTAATATGACTACGCTTTATTAAACGATGAACAGGGAATATCTAAAATATTTTCCAAAGGAATCGCCCTACCCAGACCAAGACAGGGCGATGGATGATATATATCGGGCGCTGTCAGACCGTCATATCGTTTTGTTCGAGGGTGCGTGCGGTACCGGCAAGACCCTGAGCGCTCTCGTTCCATCACTGCACATTGCACAACAAAGCGATAAAACGGTCGTCATTGCCACTAACGTCCATCAACAAATGCTACAATTCATAGACGAGGCAAGGGAGATCAGAGACATAGCAGATATCAAAGTCATCGTCCTGAAGGGCAAACTGCATATGTGCCCCGCCGAAAAGAGTTATGAAGAGTGTGACGTGTGCAGGGATAGCACGTATGAATTGATCAAATTAGAGCAAAGCGTGAATCGATCCGATGCAGATGATATGCGCATAAGGGCATTGAAAAAGCGATCATGCGGGTACATGCTTCAGACGCTCAAAGGAGATAATATGGAGTTCCACAGGTGGCTCTTTTCAGGAGTTAGAACCCCCGAAGAAGTTGAAGCGCGGGCATCTGATGATGGAACGTGTGGCTATGAATTGTTAAAAAGAGAGATGTGCAATGCAGACCTGGTCATCTGCAATTATCATCACCTACTAAACCCGGATATCCTGGCGAAGTTGCTCTCGTGGATGGGCCGCGGACTGGAGGACATCATAGCGATATTCGACGAAGCACACAACATCGAATCGGCAGCAAGGTTGCATTCATCACTAACACTGACCGAGTACACCATAGAACAGGCACTGAACGAACTGAGGGATACGGGTGCGCATGAAGATGCTGTCGAAAAACTGCTTCGCACACTGAGAGATGTACTTAGAGAGATATATGAGTCGAAGTTCGCCTTTGGTGAAAAGGAACGTATCGGCGTCGAATGGCATGATGTTATTATACGGGAGCCGTCGGGCACCGAGGACCTGCTGAGCGTCAACCTCCACAGCCGCCTTCTTGATATCGACGTATTGGTCGAACAGGCGCATATCCTCGGCATCGAATTTGATACCATATACCGCAATCAATATAAAGAGGGATTATCCGGGACAAAGAAGAGTTCTTATCTTATCGCGGTTTCAACGTTTCTCGAGAATTATTTGAGACTGGCAGGAGACCCGGGGTACTATCCACTGATCAATATCAGAAGAGACCAAAATGGCGAGATAACCGGCAGAATCGAACTTTTCTCATGTATCCCCAAGAACGTAACCAGATTCCTGTTCAACTCATTTTATTCTGCGATTCTCATGTCCGCTACCCTGCGACCATTCGACGTGGTAAAAACGACGCTGGGCATCGATAGGGACGTGAGGAAACTCGTATATGGTTCCCCCTTCCCAAGAACTCGCAGGCATACCATTGCGGTGACCGCCCCTCCCCTATTTGCGAGGAATCGAGAGGACCAGGATGTCATAGATGCCATCACAGGGGTTCTGGAGGATGTCATAGAACAATCCAATGGAAATGTTCTGATATTCTTTCCGAATTTTAGCGAGGCGGCACGATATTATGACCTTTTAGTCCCCAATCTGCAGGAGTTGGGTATCAGCGTGCCCATGTTTTTAGACAGAGTTGGCGTTTCCGCGATGGATGTAATGGAAGAATTCTTGAAGATAGGAAAATCTGGTGGAAAAGCCGTAATGCTCTCATATTTATGGGGAACGCTGACCGAAGGAATAGACTATAAAGACGGTCGTGCACGAACTGTCGTAATCGTGGGTGTTGGCTACCCTGCTCTGAGCGATAGAATTAGGGCGATTCAGTATTCGTATGACTACGAATTCGGCGCTGGAAAGGGGTGGCGTTATGCGATTGAGATTCCTATGGTCAGAAAGGTCAGACAGGCAATGGGGAGAGTAATCAGGTCGCCAGAAGATTACGGCGCAAGGGTGTTATTAGATGTGCGATACACGAACGAATCCCAAAAAACGATGGGCAAATATTCCGTATATCCGCGTTTTCCGCCAGATGAGAGAGAGGAAATAATAGACGTGACGCCGAAGAAGGTCAAGTATGCGCTGATGAATTTCTTTGACGACATCAAACAGAAGTCAGCTCATACTAAATAATCTAAATGATAGATATGTAACATAAAATTTAGATACGCCTATAGATACCCCCACTCAAGGTTTACAAAGAAAGATGCGCAAAGAAGGGGACATTCGGGTGATAAATACATATATTCCCGCAGGGATTCTATCAGCATAGCACCAAAACCTCTTGAAACAGACTTTCCGAGACCCATGAGACCAGGGATGTTGAAGTTCACAATAAAATCACACTCGAATCCAACAAGTGGTGTTTTTTGATGAAACACTTTTTCGGAGACAGACTTCCCCATATCCAGCTTGATTTCTTCGGAAGAAGACCTCGATAAACTAAAAAAAAGTTTAAATACTTTCGTGTTCATCGATTTATCAATGATATACATGGAGGATGATATGAGCAATAAAATAATAGACGCATTGAACAAAGACCGCGAAGACGAGCTGAGCGCCATCATACAGTATATGAAACATCATTATGAGGGAGAAGGGATGGAGAGCCCGGAAATACTTGAGATATTCAAAGAAACCGCAATAGATGAGATGAAGCATGCAGAGAAGCTGGGTGAGCGCATCGCGTACTTGGGAGGGACCCCAACAAAGAAGCCATCCCTTATAATAGAAGGCGGCGACCTGAAGAAGATGATTCAGGACGACCTTGCAAAAGAAAACGGTGCAATCAAACAATACAAAGAGCATATTAAACTGGCTGCTGAAGAGGGCGATCCTGTGACCAGGCTCATGCTCGAAGAAATCCTATCGGATGAGGAGGGTCACGCGGACACGTGGGAGACCACCCTTGAAATAAGAAAATAAACATGTTTGGAATAGACGCACAGCTGGTTAGGCGAAGAAGCTGTGGAGAGTGAATGATTTGAAGTGCGAAGATGGGAAAAAATACGGATGCAGTGGCAGCCTGTATAGTGTGTTGAATGAGTAGATATATGTAACATGCAATCTACGAAGAAACCCCAATCTGGGAAGGCGATTATATCCTGTACGGCTTGAGAAGGATATTGAAAAACTGAAGCGAATACTATGTCAACCGTGCCATGAAGCACTCAAGGAGAACTGGTGATGTTATGCTGAGATGTTATGAATGCGCACTGCAAGATAAAGTTGAAGAAGCCGTGCCATTTGCATCCTTTATATCGTACAAAAATACGATTTCCGACCTGTTTTTTATCACTTCACTCATTTTCTTCGCCTCCATTATTATTTTCCTTCTTTCTCACCTTCTTTCTCAATTACATATTCTCCGATTTCCTTAATCGCCTCAATCATCTAATCCACCAATCACGATACTGTGCTGTTCTTATATCTGTCATTCATTCTGAAATCTTCAATATGACGTCTGAAAGCTCATCTATTCTGCTGAAAGCCTCTTCTATGATTTCCATGTCAAGCCGATCGTATTTATGAGCGATTGAATTTCTTATCCCATTAAATTTTTTCAATAACTCACCATCTTTTCTGGGAATTATGCTTTCTTCGATCAGCTTTTCAATGTTTATATAATCATCTTCCACGACCAAGCCAGCATCCTTTGTTTTCATGGCTGCTATGTCCATAGCAATCTCAACACATATCTGCAGGGAATATAATAGTGCGCGCTCTGTGACGCCATCCTCTATGCTGTGGTTTTTGATAAATTCTCTTTCTTTCTCAAATGTCTCAAGCTTTTTGAGATATCTTTCTCCCATCTAGCCATGCCCTCCTCTGTCTTATCATCTCTCGAGCGCTGGAGAATGTGTTTCTTCTGATCCTTGGCTCAGCATCCGCCCATTCCTTCCTGAACCTGTAGAAATAATGGGAGAGCTCAATTTCATCGCCAAAAACGGTCTGATGCTTATTTATTATGCTCATCTTCACGGTGAGTGGTAGATCCTCAAATATCTTAATATCATATTTCCCACCAAGTCTTTCAAACACCTTTAGAAGCACGCTCTTATCTTCAGGGCTGACCAGACAAACATCTATGTCAGAGCTCTTGCTCCTCTCGTCTTTGGCACAGGAGCCGAACAAGAGAACTCCTTTAACACTATCATTTATGAACTCAAAATCTCTTTTTATATCTGGAAGCATGTTTTATCCCATAGTCAAAATAGGCCTAAGAATATAAAAACGTTCTGCGAATCTTCTCTGGATAATACCACTTTACAACCGCCCCTATAACATTCTTAATCGCCTCAATCATCTTCCAGTCCACCAATCATAATACTGTGCTATTTTGATTTTTCTCGTTGTCATTATCATCCTTGGGTTTGGTATGCATTTTTACATTGCCTGTACTTATAATTTTTTTCTGGTGTGCGTGGTCACTAATATGTGTTCATATCTCTATTCCTTCTTCCACTGCTTTTCTCACTATTGTGATCTGTTTCTTCTTTTTCTCGAATTCTTCCGGGGTGAAGCACAGGAAGTCCACTGGATAGTCCAGGCTCCATTCCAGATAGAATTGACATGGTCTCTCAAGAGTGCTTTTATCCTTGAATTCATCGCTGACCAAGAGGAGATCAACATCGCTGTGTCGATCTCCCATGCCCTTGCTTCTCGATCCGAATAAGATCATACTGCGAATATCATGTTTTTTACTGATTTCGTTTTTGAATTGTTTTAATTCATCTATGAGTTCAGATTTTTTTTCACCCAATCTAAAACCTCCTTGGCAGCAACCAAAAGTCCTTCAACCTCTCCCCGGTCATACTTTCTTCCAACATCAGGATAACGTGTTGCCATGTAACCTGGTGTGATTTTCGCACACAATTCAACGATGTTATGGGGAGCATCTACTTTTCTGGCAAGCCGAACAAGGTCATGAATCTTCCACAGATCATTGAACTTCAGGATATACAAAGCTTTCAATGCCTTTTCAACAGCTTGCTGAGAAAGAAAAGCAGACACATAATAGTCCCCACATCTAAGTGCATTTCTAGCGCTCTCCAAGTCTCTAAGAGCTTGCTTCCACCAGTCAGATACTTCTTCCATCATTGAATATTTGCACCTAGTTTATCATATTCACTACTTATATTTACTATCTACTGCCTCCGCATAAATCCTTGTTACCTCAGCGCCTTCGCCAGCACACCTGACAATCTCAGCAAGCTTGGCTTTGCTAAAATCAACTTCTTCACCACTGCCGAGGGATAGTCCATGTCCCCATACTGGGATATGATGCCCAAAATCCCTGTGTCGTCAAGTGTCCTGATAATCCTGTCAAAATCTGAGTCGCTCAACTTTCCCATGGCCTCATGAATCTTCATCCCAATCGATAATTCTCGCCATATGGCAGACCTCCAGCGCTTTTCATACTCTGCCAAGCGTTTCGCTGATGTGTCGCCCTCGCTTACAGCGGCTGCTGCCACTTCACCTGCGACCTTCGCACACAGAGCACCAGTATAGATGCCTCCGCCTGAAGTCGGCTTAACCTGTCCGGCTGCATCGCCGACAAGCATCACGCCATCGGCTGTGGTTTGCTCAGGCGGCCCAAGTGGAATGCCGCCGACCACAAAATCAAGATATGACCCGTGATACCGTTTGGAGATGACCGGATGAGACTTCAACATGGTCCTGAAATGATGAAACGGCCTCGCAGTCGCACATAGCCCAACTCTTGCAATGCCATCCTCAACAGGAATTGTCCAGGCGAAAAATCCCGGTGCAACCGGCCCGATAAATACTTCTACAAATCCCGGGTTGCGCAACTCATACAGTCCCTCGATCTGTACGCCACCGAGGACCTTTTTTACATTTCCCAGAGCGGCCCATCTGGCGACCTGACTTTTAACGCCATCCGCACCGATGACGATGTCTGCCTCTATCTCCAGACGCTCTCCGTAACTGACAACTTCAAGAACTCGATTTTTCAATCCAACTGCCCTGGTCTTGAGTAGAATATCGACGCCCGTCTTGAGCGCCTGGCGTGCAAGTTCCTGGTCAAATGCCTTACGCTCTATCACATATGCCCTGGTCTCATTTCCACCGACTGCAATGCTGTGGCCGTTTGGAGAATATATGAAGGCGCCCTTGACCTCCCGGTTTATCCATCTGCCCAATCCAATTTCACATTCGTCTAATGCTCTGGTGCTGATGATGCCTGCGCATGCAACTGGCGCTCCGATCTCCTGATGCTCTTCGATAAGAAGAGTATCTGCCCCGTTTTTAGCTGCATATTTTGCCGCCATTGACCCAATGGGCCCAGCGCCGACGACCGCCACATCACATTTTATCATATCATCATCCTTTTAAACGTGGAACAATATATAGCAGTTTGTTCTAATTGGGTGATACGATGACGCTTAAAACCAGAATCCTCAAATTTTTAAGGATTGAAAGGGAAGACTCTGAAATGGATAAGAGTCCCGAAATCGATTATATGTGCAAAATCGTTAAACACCGTGGAAAAAAGGTCGGTGAAAGCATAGCCGTCGATGATGGGCAATTATTGATTAAGAATAAAAAAGAGATTCTCTCCGTTCCGCTGGATTCTATTAGCGCCGTCTCAGATGATATCATCCTCGATAAATTCAATAAGGCTAAAGCCAAGAAGATGGGGCAGCAGTGGAGAACTGAACGAAGGGACGAGATGAAATACGATAAGAATGGGATGCTGATTCAGTGATGGAATCCGAGTATAAGCAGTGTATAATCATCAGGACCGATATCATTCTATCGCGGGGCAAATTGGCTGCACAGGTGGCGCACGCAGCGGTATCAGCATATGAGTTTGCAGAACCACGAACCCGTAAGGCATGGAAAGACGAAGGTCAAAAGAAGGTCGTTCTGAAGGTTAGCAATCAGAGGGAATTATTTGAATTGAAAGAGGGGGCACGACGACTGAATTTTCCAGCCGCTCTGGTCACAGACGCTGGATTGACTGAGGTGCCGCCAGGAACCATTACGGCGCTGGGCATTGGCCCGGCAAAAAGCGAGGACCTGAATGAACTTACAGGCCATCTGGCATTATTATGAGGTGTGGTAATGGTCAAAATTGGATTTGTGGGCGCTGGCAGGATAGGTTCGACATCGGCATATGCCACACTGTACGATGTGGATTGCGATGAAATAGTGCTGATAGATTTGGTCGAGGATTTGGCCGTGGGCGAGGCAATGGACTTGGGGGCTGCGGCCATCGCCACTGGCAAGAGCGCAATTGTTGAGGGGGGGAGCGATTATTCACTTTTGAGTGACTCAAATGTCATTGTGATATCTGCTGGCATTGCAAGAAAACCAGGAATGACGCGGTTGGACCTTACCCGGACTAATGCGAATATCATGTGCGATGTCATCAAAAGGGTAAACGAAACCGTACCGGACGCAATACTCGTTTTAGTCACCAACCCTGTCGATGTGATGACATATGTCGCCTATAAAGCGTCCGGGAAAGCAAGAAATGAAGTCCTTGGCATGGGCTCATCGCATGATACCGCCAGGTTGAAAGAGCAGTTGCTGAGACTAAACGTTAAGAGTGATGCGCTGGTGATCGGAGAGCACGGGGATAGCATGACACTTATAAAGGGCCAAAAGGAGATAGAAGGAGTTGACTGGAATAAGATTGTCCAGACCACGAAGGAAAAAGGCATGGAGATTATAAGGAGAAAGAGCGCTACCTATTATGCTCCTGCCTCATGCATTGCAAAAATCGTAAAGGCGATTGTAAGCGATGAGGACGCCATGATACCGGTGAGCGTTGTGCTGGAGGGTGAATACGGACTGCGGGACGTCGCCATAGGTGTGCCGGCGCTGATAGGCAAAAACGGCGTGTCGAGTGTCCTCGAATACGACCTGACCGAAGAAGAGCTGATTCAATTAAAAAGGTCAGCGGATATCATCAAGGGGATGTTGAAAAGCATCTAAAATGAGCTTTGCACATAAAGTGCTGTTGAATTTACAGGATGATTCAAATATGATGAAGAAATAAAGAGGAAATATGAAATCAAAACAAGCCATATTTAATTTTCTTCAATCTTCGACGCCAAGAATGCTGAAAAACATAATACCAATAAATGTTAGGATATGGATTGGCAGACAACTCGATCATGGCATAACTTTCAATGGTTGGGGAATGAAAACTAGTTGCGAACTTCCATGGAATGGTGGTATAAGAAATGAATTTTTTCTACGTGCTAGTCAGGATGTCAAAGAGCATTTTGAATTCTCTGGTGACGGTGGAGTAAATTTGTCTAACATAGACGGTTTCATAGACGAGTTATTGTGGCGACACTGGATAGTATCGTATTGTGTACGACACGCAGTTGAGCTCACAAATGAAGATTTAGACATGGTTGAGTGTGGTGTGTGTGACGGTCTATCAGCATTTTTCACGCTAAGAGAATTACGAGGATTAGGTAGCCGCTCTACGATGCATCTATATGATGCATGGGCACCTATGCGTAGTGAATGCCTTTTAGAATCAGAACAACATTCGACAGGAAATTATTCAAATATTTCAATGTCGCGTGTAAAGAAAAACTTGTCTGAATTCGATAATATCGTGTATCATCCAGGATATATCCCAGAATCGCTCCACATAGAACCGCCTTCACCAGAAAAAATATCTTACCTTCATATCGATTTGAATTCAGCTATGCCAACAGTTGCGGTGTTAGAGTACTTTTTCCCCAGACTCGCGAGGGGGGGGGGG